>ENA-USZI01002105-USZI01002105.1-human-gut-metagenome-genome-assembly--contig:-NODE-2105-length-12106-cov-29.938815_pt1 | contig 12106 bp, 11 predicted proteins | sample MGYA00250042_ERZ773532 | MGnify/ENA primary metagenome ERZ773532 (study PRJEB29103, sample SAMN06112036) | human gut metagenome | biome: human gut; feature: ankylosing spondylitis patient; material... | reverse complement strand
GTTTCTTTGTCTGGCTTTTCCTTGAAAGCCTCCACTTCGTAAATACCTCTGCTGTCAGCCTCACCTTTGGCAGCAATATATCCGTAACCCGTTTCCGGACGGCTGGGCTTGATACCCAAGGTCACGATGGCAGCTGATTCCGCTGTCTTTTCGAGTGCGGCAGCGATACATCTTGCGAATTCAGCGGTATTTATCACCAGGGCGTCCGAAGGTGTGACCACGATGTTTGCCTCCGGAAACTCCTTCTTGATTTTCCAGCAGGCATACGCTATGCAAGGCGCCGTGTTGCGCGCTTCCGGTTCAGCCAGAATATGGCTTTCCGCTAATTCCGGCAACTGCGCCTTCACGATGTCTGTATACTTTTCGCTCGTTACCACCCAGAAATTATCTATCGGGCAGAGCGGAAGAAAACGCTCTATGGTAAGCTGTATCAGCGATTTACCACATCCCATCACATCAATAAACTGTTTGGGGTATTCGGGGGTGCTCATAGGCCAGAACCGGCTGCCGATTCCGCCTGCCATAATGACTACATGTGTTTGCATTGTGTTTCTAAGTTACCTATTTAATCTCTTCTGAAAATATCGCGTGTATAAACTTTATCTTTTACGTCATCCAAGCATGCATCGTAGCGGTTGGCAATGATGGCATTGCTCTGTTTCTTGAAATCCTCCAGGTTGTTCACCACCTTTGAACCGAAGAATGTGCTGCCGTCTTCCAATGTTGGTTCATAGATGATCACCGTAGCCCCCTTTGCCTTGATGCGCTTCATTACTCCCTGAATAGAACTTTGGCGGAAGTTGTCGCTGTTTGACTTCATGGTCAGTCGGTACACTCCGATGATGCATTGCTTTTCTTCTGCCGGATTAAAGTCTCCATGATTGAAGTAATCATAATATCCTGCTTTCTTCAGCACCTGGTCGGCAATGAAATCCTTACGTGTACGGTTGCTTTCCACGATAGCCTGAATAAGGTTCTCCGGCACATCCTGGTAGTTGGCCAACAGCTGTTTTGTGTCTTTCGGCAGACAGTAGCCCCCGTAACCGAATGAAGGATTGTTGTAATGCGTACCGATGCGCGGGTCCAAACATATACCCTGAATAATGGCCTGTGTATCCAGGCCCTTCACTTCTGCATACGTATCCAGTTCGTTGAAATAGCTTACGCGCAGTGCCAGGTAGGTATTGGCAAACAGTTTTACGGCTTCTGCTTCTTTCATACCCATGAACAGCGTATCCACATCCGGTTTCAAGGCTCCTTCCTGCAATAATGCCGCAAACTCGTGCGCTTTTTCTTCTAAGTGCTCTCCGGCTATGGCGCGGATAGCCGCATTCTCTTCATCACGCCCGTTAATCAGTTTCGGGAAACCCACGATGATACGGCTGGGGTAGAGATTGTCATACAGCGCCTTGCTCTCGCGCAAGAACTCCGGCGAGAACAGCAGGTTAAATTTCTTTCCCATAAGGGCAGGAGAGGTGCGGAACTTCTCCGCATACTTCACGTACAGGCTGCGGCAGTAGCCCACTGGAATGGTACTCTTGATCACCATTACCGCATCCGGGTTTACTTCCAGCACCAGGTCGATAACCTCCTCTACGTGCGACGTGTCGAAATAATTCTTCACCGGGTCGTAGTTGGTAGGAGCGGCAATCACCACGAAGTCCGCATTCCGATAGGCAGACGCTCCATCCAGCGTAGCCGTCAGGTTTAGTTTCTTTTCCGCTAAGTACTTTTCGATGTATTCATCCTGAATCGGGCTGATACGATGGTTAATTTTCTCTACTTTTTCAGGTATTACGTCTACAGCTGTTACCTGATGATGCTGAGCCAATAATGTGGCTATGGATAAACCTACGTAGCCTGTACCAGCTACAGCGATGGTATAATCTTTCATATTAATATTATTCTTCTACTAATGAATCAATTTTTATGTTGCTTGATAAATCATTTATTCCAAAGAGTAAAACAACGTTAATATCTTTATTGTTAATAATTTTTTCGAAGCAATCCTTTATTTTGTATCCATCTACACCACGGTTTTCGGTATATAGATAAGGGAAATATTTTTCTTTATCCCAATTTTTAATTAAGGAATCTCCAATAAAACTATTTTATGTTGTTTTTCTGTTGTACAACTTGTCATACAGAATATAATTAGGAGAATGCAAAGATAAATATTCCTTTTCATTTGTAGTCAAGACTTAGGGTTGAATATTTTAGAAATCTGAAATAGGCTAATCCATTCTTTTCCTGATTTTGGAAATAGAAAGATTCTTAAATTATTTATTTTATAGAGTCCAATACTGATAAGAAGTGATATACTTATTGTTAATCCATACATTATTAATCCTCCAATTAATGTATTAGGTAATATTCTTTCTAATACACTGTAAATAAATACGTGTATAAGATAAATGGATAATGAATATTTTCCAATGAGGTTTAAAAAAGGAATCCCAGAAAAATTAATAAGTGTTGTTATATTTTTAAGCATACAAAAGCCAGCTAAGCTAAAATAAAATGCATTTATCCGATAATGGTTGGTCCAAAGTAAAATTGTTAGTATGATAAAGATTATAGTCCCTATATAGTCCATATATCTAATGTATTTGTATAGGATATAAGCACTTACTCCCATAGCATAATAATACAATGCTTTTAATAGATAAAAAGGAGCATGCCACATGAAAATATATGCTTGTTTATTTATACATATAATAAAACCTATAAAAAAGAATACTATCATTGCCCATTTATATTGACTCCCAATTAATTTGCAGAGACTCATTAATAAGAAAACAGGTAAAAACCATAAAAAAACAAATCCTGTAGTATCTTTTGCATTATATCCAGGCGCATTGATAAATCCACCGAGAAATTCTAGAATATTAAATCCATTCTTGATAAATATGAAATGATAGATAAGGTAGCAAAATGTAAAGAATAATATATATGGAATCCCATTTCTTGAAATTATTTTAGAAATATTCTCTTTATTTAGTTCACTTTTCTTGTTATAGAAAAATGGTAAGATAAAGAATATTGATACGTGGAAGTTGTATAGAAATTCAAATAAGAGAGAATTTCCGCTTTGTGGAGCTAGTATATGATTATGTCCTAATATAATTAAAAGAATAGTAATAGCTTTCATTATATTAGACTGAGTGGGAGATATAAACATGATTATTAAAGTTTGGGGTATTGTGATAAATTAATTAAAATCTCTGTCATCCTAGTTTCAAATTGTCTTAAAGTAAACTCGTTTTTGAATTTCTCTTTTCCTTTGTTACCCATACATTGGCAAAGGTTTGGATGATCAATAAGGAATTCTATTTTATCTGCTAATATTTGTGGTTGTTGTTTACTAATGACATAGCCAGTTAGGTTATCTTCTATAATATCTGGTATACCACCTTCTTGAGTACTTATACAAGTAATTCCTGATTCCATGGCTTCTAATAGGACAAGGGGAAAACATTCATTATTATAATAAGTTGGAAATACAAACAAGTCAGCATTTTGAAAAAAATTATCTTTGTCTGTTCCATATTTAGCTCCATATGCTGTGATATACCTGTCTAAATTATATTTTTGAATTTGTAATTTAAATTCGTTTTCTGTAATATCACTCCATTTCCCTACAAAATCGCAGTGAAATTGTTTCCCTTTTTCTTTTAATATTTTACATGCTGTGACTAAGTCCCAGACCCCTTTTTCTTTCATCATATTTGAAAGGAAAAGAATATTGAAGTCGTAGTGTGGAATTGAAGTATAGTTCTCTGTTTCTGGTATTCCATTTGGGCAGATATAAATGTCATCCCGTTTTACATATTTACAGATATCTTTATATAGTGATTCTGCTAATAAAATTACTTTTATATTTTTGAAAAAGAACTTGTAAAGGAAGTTATCTATTAATTTATTTTGACGTGTAGCAACTCCTTTATTATGATAATGAATCACGATTTTTTGTCTCATAATTTTCAACAACATAATTATTATAAAATCTTTATAGAACGCACTTCCTTTAGCATTGGGGGTGACGTAGCAAAGATTTGGTTTGAGTACTTTAATTGTATGATAAATATGTTGTAGTTGGATTATGAAATCAAATAATTTTCTTATACCTCCTTTCCCTATATCTTGTAGATTTTTAGCTAAAGTTAAATTGAAATAATGACAATCAAAGGTTTGATTGATAAGTTTACTATCATGTATGTATTTACCCATCATAGAAGCTCCATGAATAGGGGGAGGCATATGTAGAATAAAGAATACTTTATTTTTTTTCATCGGTATATTTGATACATAATTTTACTCCAAATACGAATCATAATGCTATGATAGGACATCGCTGATTGGAAAAGATATTGATTGATATTTAATGATAGCGGAAATTTGAATGTTTTGTTTCCTTCTTTATCAAATTCATATTTAAATCGGCTCCATTTTTTGCAATTTGTTCCCTCGCCGTCAAATCCATCATTTTTGACTTTGCTGATAGTTGGGAATAAGGAAATTTTATCTTGTAAGAATTGGGAAAAGCAGAATCTAATGGCCCATGAATGGTTTGCTCCATATTTCCAGTCTTTTAACATTTTGAAGCAATCTGATCCTCCCCATTTATTAAACGCTTTTTTCATTTTAGTATACTTAAACCAATCCTTTAACTCCCAGTCTATAGTATTCCATCTATCTGCCCAAGTTCCCCATCCCCATGAACTGCTTCGTGTACAAAAGTAAGTATTATATTCATAATTCTGAGGTACTTTTATTTTATTTGAATAGCCACAAATGGAGAATACTTTCATTTCTTTTTCGTAATGGTTCAGACCCTGATTCATATAAGAGAGAAAATTCGTTGCAAAAACTAAATCATCTTCTAGTATAATTGCTCTCTCATATTGATTAATGATTTTGCTGACTCCTTGAATGATAGATTTTCCTAAGCCTTTATTCTGCTCACTAAAAATATAATGAATAGATTTAAACCCCTGTATAGTTTTTACATAATCTTGAACGGCTTTGACTTTTTTACTTTCATCAGGTTTGTTTGGGCGGGCTCCATCTACAAAAACATATAAATCTGAATCCTTAGCTTCTTCATTTAGGAGTAAAGATTGAATAGTGTTTTGTAATGCTTTCGGTCGATTAAAAGCAAAAATTATAATGGGGGCAAATTTAAATTCCATGTTCTTTATCTAGTTTGTCCATTAAACTATCAGAAATACCTGTTGTAAATTTCCTTGCAAACATTTTTCCACTATTTTTTAGTTCTTCATAATTATCTAATGTGAAAGTTTGGATTTCTTTTCCATAATTAAAATAGGTAATGGCTGATAAATTCTTTAATCCGTGATATGTGTTTTGGTTATAAAGTATGCAATGGCTTTTAAATGATGAATTAAAAATAATTGTAGGAATAACCATCTCTTCTGGAACGAACGAATATTTAAAATATGAAATTAATTTAGCGTTCAAGGATAGTTCATTATAAATATATTTGCTTAATTTAAAGGATATACACATATATGATGAGGATAAATAAATATGCCATCTTTGATTATTGATTAGAATATAATTCTTTTTTCTTATAGGAAGTATTGTCATCAGTTTTCTACTTGCGCCAGAAAAGATTTTTTTTATTTTGTATGGACAATGTTTCATATCTCTAAAATAATGGTAAATAGTGAATCTTGTCTTTATTTTAGATGGATATGTTACCTTGGATATATCTAGACCTATAATATATTCATTGAGAGGATGATTTCTAAGCTCTTGATTTATTTCTTGATTACTAATTAAAGGATAATCTTGTCCTGTTAAGATAAAAACTCTGTCGAATTCAATATTAGATTGTATACATGTTTTTAGCAATTCTTGTTGGTATCTTACTTGATTGAATCCTCCCCATTGTATCCAATATCTGTTTTTGGTAAAAATGATATTTTTTTTAATTGGGGAGATATTGCTTCTTCAAATTCATGTTGATTACACTTGGCATCAATATGAATAAAAAAGAATGTGCTATTTCCCTGATATAATGCATTAATCATACGATTCAATTGACGTGGATCTTTATATGCAGAAATCAGATATGCTATTTTTATCATTTCCATTATATTAAGTTTTTATTTCCTTTTGAAGTAAGCTTGTTTTATCTGTTTACATAATCCCAAGAATGTTTTCCTTATTCCCACGATTTGAATGGTGAATCCAATAGGTGAATGAACGGTTTTTGAGAGTTGCTCAAGTTGTAAAGGGGTTAGGTTAATTACCTGAGATAATGCGATTTTGAGGAATGGAATACCATGGTGTTTAGTGTGAAATGATATTCTGTAAAGAGTAGGAGTTTCTTGTGCTAGGTGATTATTTTGCTCTACATCCCATTTGGAAACATTTGAGTAGAAGTAGAAAATTTTTATTTGTTTCTCAGTAAATTTTGTGATATCAAAATATTGCTTTCTTTCATCTCTAATCCTAAACAATAAAGGATTGATTGCTTCTGAACTCCTTTTTATCAAAGATTGGAGTTCAAACTGTGGGTTAAAAGCAAATGTATATTGGGTATTGATAAATGAGCCATATAAAATAGCTGCATATCCACCAGCAGAACTACCTATGGTTATAACCTTATAACCTTCTGTTTCTTTCTTGAGGAAATCAATTAGTTTTTGAGGTGAATTCAAATCTTTATTGATACCATTTAAGTACCATTGTTTAAAAATATCTCGGATAAAGATATGTTTATAAGCCTTATTTATTCGTGAATGATACCATTCAAAAAAGTTTTTTTCAAGAATCCTTTTTCGAAAAATATCTTCTGTGTTTGGATAGTAGATATCATTACTGCAAAAATAGATGGCACACCATTCTTTATCTCCTTTATCACTAAATTCTATTAAAAAATTGTTTTGTTCCTGATAGGCCTTGTTGACAATTTCAGAATCAGTTTGAAAGACATAACAAGTTGGTTTCAATGTTTCCATAATTGGGGAAATAAGACTCTGATATGAATACTGATTAAATGTTTAATTGCCGTTATTAGTCCCAGATTTTTTCTTTCGAAATGAAAAAAAGGTATTGGCTCTGCATATCCTAAAGGAGAGTATAGATTTTTGAGTCGTTTTATAAGAGGGACTTCTTTGCGCGCCCATGCCGGTAATTTAGGGTTATTATCGCAAACTCCAAGATATTCTGAAGAAACGTACATTTCAATACCTGCTTTTTTAGCACGATACCCATAATCTAAATCTCCGATAGCATGTCGAAACCTCCAATCAAGATTGCCTAGTTTTTGGTATACAAATCTAGGAATCAGAACGCAATTACCATTAAATGTATCGCATGGTTGCAGATTTCCATTAGGGGATATTCGACCTTGTTTGTTATATCCACTATAGGTTACTTTTTCTTCTTGTTGTGCTCTATTGGGAGCTATGATTATAGCTTGATTCTTTTTACTTTGACTTTCGGTTAGTAATGTCTTTAGAGCATTAGGTAAAAGATGCGTGTCATCATTAAGCCATAAATAGAAGTCATAATCATTTTTAGCAGCCTCTTGCCAAGCCACATACATACCTCTATTCCAAAATAAATTTCCATTACCCTGTATTATGTGGACTTGTGGAAACTCTTGCTTAATAGCATCTGGAGTTCCATCTGTGCAATGATCATCTGTAAGATATATATCTACTTTAACATCTTCCAATGGAAGTTGTTTGTATAACTGTTCAAGACATTTTAGTGTTTTGTCTTTACGGTTGTATACTGTAAGTAAAACGCCAATAGTTTGCATCATCTTTTTTTATATAGTTCAAATATCTTTTTCACATTTGTTTTCATATAAAAATTGCTATCCACAAACTCTTTTGCATTTTTTATTAAGTAAGTTTGTTTTTCCTTATTTTTATAGAGTGTGATAATTTTATTTGCTAATAAATGGTAATCTTCAGCAATCAATTCTGAGCATTTTTGGGTTTTATTAAAGTCACGTAATCCTGGTACATTATATAGTACGGTTGGAATTAAGCAGGCCATAGCTTCTATTGTTGTAAGTGATATACCCTCAAAGATACTTGTCATTACGTATATATCTGAGGCAATTAAATATCTTCTAACATCTTTTTGGTTGCCATAGAAATAAATCTGTTCATCCACATTCAACTCTTTAGCTAGTTTGATTTCTTCTTCTAAAGATTTTCCATTTCCTAGATGGAGATATATCGTATTAGGGTGAACTTTTATAATTTCTGCCAATGCTTGAATAACATCTATATGACGTTTAATGGGACTACATCCTCCTACAGATATAATTACTAATGCATCTTGTGGTATGTGTAAATCATTTCTAATTTTGTCTTTCTCATGAGGTTGTGCTGGGTAAAACCGATTACTTCCATACCAATTATATATTTTGATTGTGTTATTGTGGTAATATTTTTTTTCATTTTCGTAAACAGAATCACTAATTGTTTGAAATGTACATCCAAAAAAATGTTTTGCACATTGTCGAAGCCAAAAGTGATAAAGATAGCTGTACCAATGAGATTGAAATACATTATGAAATGTATATATGGCTTTACATTTTGCTCTCCAAGCACAATATGACATACCCCATTTCATATTTGAAGAATGAATGTGAACTACATCAATTTTTTCCTCTTTTAGGAATCTAATAAATTTTTCATAGTATTTAAAACGTGCAAAAAGACTATTAGGATAGGGCCAATGTAAAATCTTATATCCAGCATCTCTAAAAGATGATGCATATTCTCCTAATTTAGGGGTTGTATTCATTACATATAGGTCACATCCTAGTTCTTTAAATATTGGGGCAGCATCAACATACATAATCTCAGCTCCAGAAAATTTTAATTCATGTAGTATATGAATAACTTTCATTTCATTTTTTTTTAAATGTATTTATGCATTGTAAATATATTTCTCTATATTGCAATATTGTTGTTTCTATATTATGACGTTGTAAAGCTACAAGATATGCGTTGTTAGATAACTTTTGAGATAATTCTTGATCCTCAAATAGTTGCATTATTTTATATGCAATAACATATTCATCTCCTGCAGGAGCTAATAAACAAGTTTCTTTATCTTTTAAAAAACTCAGTATGCCACCAACTGCAGTTGTGACTATTGGGATTCCAATCATCATTGCTTCTCCTATGGTATTTGGGCTGTTATCTATGGATGTAGGAGACAAAAAAACTTGTGATTTTTGCATATAATTTATCATTTCGCTAGCTGATAAACGTGGAAGCAATTTAATATTTTGTGTTAGGTTGTTTTTTCTAATCTTTTCTTTTATAATGTTTATATATTGTTCGCCTAATATATATGACGATAATTTATTTTTTTTGATAATATGTTGAGGTATACCTGGTACGTATAATTTTATAGTTGGATATCGTTCCTTTAATAGTGTTATTGCTTCTAAGGCTATATGAAGTCCTTTGATTGGATTGAAACCAGAAGGCATAAATATTGTGTATGGTTCACAATTTTGTGGTGCCCATGTCTTTTTCCTAAAATAAAATTCAGGGCGAAGAAGTTCTTCTCCATGAAAATATTTAGCCTGTTTATTTCTAAAAATTACTTGAGCTTTATCCCATTCCGTTCTTCCTATAAAAAAAATACCATTTTTAAATATATTTTTTTCATAGAATTTACTTTGACAAAATAATTTGTATTGTTGATTAATTCCACCTCTTCCTAAATAATTTTTCAGTGTTTTATATTTTTTTTCTTCGTTAGGTAATAAATAATTAAAACTAAATTTTTTGTATCCTTGCATAATCCCTTGTATTGATATTACAACAGGAATGTCTTGGATAAAATTTTGAATTTGTGCAAGGTTTTTTTCAGTTCCATGGATGTGTATAATGTCAGGGGAAAACTGTTTGATATAAGTTTTATATTTGTCAAATACTGACATTTCCATATTACTATATAATTCTTTTGTTGTTAAATATACAGTATAATATTTGCAATTATTGTTCAATTGTAAATGCTTATACTCATTCTTTTGGGTTGTTGGTATAAGAAGACCATATTGATCTTCTTTCTTTGAAGATGATAATGCATTTAGTAGCGGAAGAGTCCAAGAACCTAAAAATGAAATCCATAAAATTCTCATAATATAGTACTTTAATTTATAATATTTTTTTTATTCTATGGATTTTATTTTTTATTTTCCATAGTTTTTGTTGAAGTTTTTGGGGCCTTCCCCAATAGTTACATTTCTTTATTGTTATATTTTCATAAGCAATAATACGATTAGGTACAATAATATATTCGTCTGTATTATGCGTTTTTATAGATATGAATTTTCTACGTTGAAAATGAGCATATAAAGTAGGTTCTTGAATTAATATTCCATTTGAGTTATATATTCTATAAAGTTGTTTCTCTTTATAGAGAAAAATCAATCCATTTGAATATTCTGGATGAAATTCTGATATAAAATTAAAATCTTTTTCAGGAATTCTGATATCATCAAACATTTTTTCATCCCAAATTTTTTCAGGATATAGATATTTCCATAAATCTCCAATTCCTTGATGTAGATATTCGTCAAAGGCTAAGTTTTTAGAAGTTGTAAAAGCTAATTTGTAATTAATAAAATTGGCTTCATCCCTTTTAAAGAAATTGTTGCATTCTTCTGTATTTTTATAAAGTGTTAAGTGTCCCCACCCTGAAATTACTGAATATTGATTAAGGATGGTGTCATTAATGAAATTGCGAATATTGCCATATATAAGATCAATATCACCAAATCCCCAAAAGTCATATCCTTTAATCTGCTCGTTGAATATATAGCCATAGGCCGGTTTAAAATCACATAATTTGTAAGGTGTTTCTAATTTTATTTCAAAATTAAATTTGGATTGAATTTCTTCTTTTAGGAGACTGAATGTCTTATTTATTACTTTTATATTTTGCATTGGTTGTATGTTTGCATCTGTAATAAAAAGAAAGTCAATTGTAGGGTTATTTAAAGCAGATTGTAACCAGAAAGGAAAAAGTGTAGGTAATTTCCCAAAATAAGGAATAATTATGATAATACTTTTCATAATTTGTTAAATATAAAATTGAGTTATTTGTTGAATTTTTTTATTTGTAGAACTCCTGAAACTAGGAGAGTAGCATAAACCAATAATACACATATCAAATATATAGAATAATGATATTTGTGGAGGCTGCCAAATCCAACTAATACAGAAAAAGAAACTCATATATAATCCTAATAATTTGCAATAGCTATTTTTACTCTTATATAATGCGAGCCAGATTCCATATACAATAATACAAGAATATAGTACAACCCCAATAATTCCATAATGAAGTAGAATGTTAAGTATCCCGACTTCACTGCTGCTGCGCTCTGTTATTCCTGCGTATAAATCACTTGTTTCTATAAAAAGACATTTATATCCTTTAGCTGGAGTTCTTCCTGTTATCCAATTATTATGTTCTTCTAATGTCTTGAATATATCTACGTATATCCCAGTGCGAGTATCAGCCTTAAAATCTTCATTTATTTCATTTCCATTTTCAACTCTTGTAGTAGAATATTCTCCTTTAATGTACTCATTCATTTTAAAGGGGTTAAAAATATCATTCGTAGAAGTGTAAAGAAATATGGGAGGAATTATGATTAATAAAATGGAGAAAGATTTAATTAGAAGTAAATTATTGACATAAGTTTTTTTACCAATGATAAAAATTATAATGATGAAGAATAGCTTTATTATATCTATTCTTTGCATATTATAATATGTTATTATACAAAAGAATAAAGTTGCAATGATTGCTATTGTTTTTTTATTCTTTAAATTTATTCCATAGAATAATATATATAAAGTAAATGAAAATGGCATTGCATATATAAAACTATAACTGTTTGTTATTGCCGCACAGATAATGCTACTAAAAAATATTATGTAGAATCCTTTTTTGTATAGAATGTATATATTTGTATACCTGCTAACCCATAATACTACTATTATTGAATATCCTGAGCCAGCGTCACCTTCTTGACGTGGACTTTCAGGATGTCCAGCCGTCCCTTCTTGTCGGGCCGGTCCAC
>ENA-USZI01002104-USZI01002104.1-human-gut-metagenome-genome-assembly--contig:-NODE-2104-length-12109-cov-3.007812_pt1 | contig 12109 bp, 4 predicted proteins | sample MGYA00250042_ERZ773532 | MGnify/ENA primary metagenome ERZ773532 (study PRJEB29103, sample SAMN06112036) | human gut metagenome | biome: human gut; feature: ankylosing spondylitis patient; material... | reverse complement strand
ATAGCCGTCTGCCCATGCCTGATAGCCTCTTCCGGACGGGTGGATGCTGTTGGTCAGCGTCCGGCTGGTTTCCGTGAACCGGTTCGTCACCGGCTTGTCCGAATACGGAAATGCCAGACGGCGGTCCGTGCGAAGACCGTGGGCAAAACAAGTCACGTTTTTGCGGTACTTGCCAGCATCGAATGCCTTAATCAGTGCAAGGTTCAGCGTGTTGATGCTCATATGAAAGATACCCATGCTGGAACCGCACTGATAAGAATAATCCGAGCCGGGTCCGCAAAGGCCGATACCGATCTTGCAGTTCGGGAAGCCCGTTTCCTTATCCAGCAGCGCATCAATGAACTGTTTTGCCTGATCCACGAACTTCTGCACCTCTGCTTCCGTGCGGTAAAGTGTTGTTCCCTGTGACACGTCATTGGTGCCGAGTGCGATCAGGAAGTAGTCGATACCCTCGTAACCGTTGGTCTCGCAGTATTTCTGGAAATCCAGACGACCTTTGATCTTGTCCCAGAACGCATTCGTTTTGCCGGCGTAATCCGTGTCTGCCAGATACCGGGCAAAGGTCCAACTGCCGCGTCCTTCGTGTTTACCGCCTTCCGGTCCTCTCGTTCCCAGCTGGTGGATCACGCAGTCATTATCCTCTGCCAGCAGACGGTACACTTCCGTTGCCACAGAACCGTTGTCCACGAGAGAGTCTCCACAGATGCAGATATTCTTTGTCAGCTTGTCCTTCAGCTTATGGTGGACCCTGACCTGGACAGGTTTGGACGATACCGTATGGCAGTCATCTTCATCCAGACGGCGGACGGTCAGTGCAAAATCCGTACTGTCCTTCGTCGGCGTGTAGTTCATGCAATACTCATTCCGGGTCAGGCTCGGTGCGTTCGTACCTCTGGCGAGCACATACAGGTTTTCCTTGCCATCATGTCGGGAAAGACAGTCAAAGAAGATGGAAAGCTGGCGACCCTCCATGCAGTCCCAGTGGGACGGGGTCACGATGTCATCCTCTACAGCCGGAGTAATGGCTTTCTGCACATAATCCGTGATACGCTTCGGGATGAAAGATGCCGCGTTATCTGCGAAGAGATCGCCCGCTTTGTATTCCTTACCGCCCACAATGAACTTCACATCCGGGTGGATGTGCGGATTATACAGCTTGCTCTGATACCAGGATGCGATATAGAACCCATTCGTGCCCAGCTTGCGGAACAGGCTGGTGTCGTACAGGTTGATGGTTTTCGTACCAGCATCATAAGCGAGGATGCGCATCGGCATACCAAATGTCGAGTTGGGTGTGTTAAACGCCATCTCCACCGGATCACCTGCCGTGAGCCACTCATAGTGGAACGTGTCCGGAACACCCAGACACTTGGTACTGACCTGGATCGTACCGGCATCCTGGTCAATGGTAATGCCACCGCTTGCCAGATACATATGGCGGGAATCCTTACCGGCAAGATCCGTGCGGAGTTGCTGAAAGCGATCCTCATACTTCTTTTCGATATAGGAATCACGCCGTTCTTCATCGAAAAGCTCACCAGCCTTATAAGCTGTGCCATCCAACACAACGCTGAAAGAAGAACCCATGTGCGGATACCAGAAATGGTTCTCATACCATGCGGCGATATAGTAGCCGTTTACTCCCAATGCCCGGAACTGTGCAGTGTTGTAAAGATTGATCTGATCTATGGACGAGTCATAGGCAAGGATCAGCATGTGATGCTTTTCTGCTTCCGTACTATCCAACATCGGTACCGGCTCCTCACTAGCACTGATCCAGTAGTAAGCACCGTTATCGACAACCGCCAGGATACGTTTCGTGACCTGAATGGTGCGGTTGACCCTATCGATCGCAAACTGGCCTGTAGCGAGGAACATCTTTGCTGAACGGTACTTGTGCCAGGTCATCGCAGTATTCGCAATCTTGGCTGGATTGCCATAATCGATCCCGTTGATGACTGTACCGCTGCTCGAAGGAGCTGCGTACACCACATTCCAGTCAAAAAAGACCGCAAACACAAAGCGGCCCTTTGTGAATAGATTGCCCCAGCTATCGCCGCTTGTATTTTCCACCTTAATGACAGGGACTTCTGTCTTTTCTCCCGTCTCGTTTGCGGATGCTTCCGCACCATCATAATAGATCGCCCACCATTTTCCCACTACTGCAAAGTCAAACGAGGTACTGTTTTCCGCCACCAGTTTCGTCTGCTCGTACTGTGTACCATTTGTACGGCGGCAGACATATACACTCTTTCCCTCCGGGAATGTGACCGTCACTTTGCTGCCCGTGAACCTGATATCCACGCTGCCGTTCATCCACTGCCAGCCTGTTGCGTAATTTGACAGCAATCTCATCGGGAGCATGTTGTCATAGAGGTACACCGAGAGCTTCGAGAACAGCTTTTCATTGGTGGTGACAGAGATGAAACGGGTATTCGGAAGCAGTGTGATCACATAGTTGTCATAGACCTTGCCGCTCTCTGCCCGGAAACAGCCACCGAGGAACTTACGGTCCATGTCATAGCAGACCACGTTGTTATAGTCATCCCGGCCGCTCATATAGCCGAACTGACCGTCCACCAGAATCGCATCACCGCTGACCGGGACCATGTGCGCCACGCGCCAGCTTTCCGAAGCTACAAGGTTGCCGTTCTGGTTTGCGTAACCATTTTTGATCACCCAGTTCTTCATGATATTCTGCATGGAACGCACCCTGCCGACTGCACGGATATTGTCACCGGCTGTGGGATAAGTCTTTCCCTCATCATCCACACGGGCATCTACCAGCTCCTGCGCATAGTTGGCATTTTTGTCCGTAGATGCCTTGACGTTGGCATTGATCTGGGCTTTCAGTGTTTCTGCAGTCTTATCCATCTCGGACTTACTGGCTGCAACTGCACTGTTCGCTGCATCGACTTTCTGAGTGATATCCGCTACATCCTGTGCGGTCATCTTGCGCAGGACTGCCACATCTGATGCAGTATCTGTACGAAGCTGCTCTACATCTGCCGCAGTATCCTTGCGGAACTGCTCCACTTCTTCTGCCGTATTCTGACGGTACAGAGCCATCTGCTCCGAGAACCGGGAACACATCGCCCAGTATTCCTCCTGGGACAAAAGCGTTCCGGCCGGCACAGGTTTCCGGCTCATATAGCTGTCGCCAGTGGATTCCTCATACACAATGGTAAGAGGCTCATATTCTTTTGCTTTGTCCCAGACACCATCATGGCGCGGGACGATTCGGTTGCCGATATATTCCGACATATTTTCCCCTTTCCCGGCTTCATCAGCCGTTTGCAAACTCTACGATCAACCGTCCGTCATCGTCCATCAAGAAGATGAGCTTCAGACCGTCTTCGGTGGTAAAAGCAAGATAACCGTCATCCGTAACCGTACAGTTCAAAATATTCTCGATGAACTTCTGGATGGTGCTGGACTCCGACTTGTCACTGAAACCAAGCCCATCATCCGACACAACGGCAAAATAGCCATCATCCGTGATATACACTTCCAGCAGACCTTTACGGATAGCTTCCACCACACCCGCGTAGGTATAGGTGGCGATCTTACCGTTGTTGATGGCTGCCCGCTCCACCTTCAGCGTGAGGGAGAACGACCCAAGGACATCCCCTGCTGTGCTGAGCATAACAACATCCAGCGGAAAACGCCCTGCCTGTGCGGTCATGAAGGTCGTGATCGTAAAGACGACCGCCCCATTTTCAACAAACACAAAATCGGATGCCGTCTCACTGGTGTAATGAAAGATCGTGCCGTCCGATCTGGTGCCGGAACAGGCAACGATACAGTCCTGCGGTACAGAATACTGTACCGAGTTGTTATACAGAACACATCTGACTTTCCGTGCCCTGTTATCATATTGTTTGACCGGGACTGTCACCGGGATCAGATTCTCCGTCAGCGACAGCTCCACTTCCTGATAAATGCTTGTGATCATTACGCGCTCCCTCCTTCCTGATCGGTCTTCTTATCATCTGTTTCTTCTTTGTTCCCATTATCTTTTCCTTCGGTGTCCGGGTTCTCCGGCTCCGGCTTTTCCGGTTCCGTCGGTGTGGTCGGTTCCGTTGGCTGTTCCGGCTCATAGCCGATGGTCTGCCACTGTTCTCCATCCCAGAGCTTTAACTGCAGGTTCTTCTTATCGACCCAGAGCGTATCTGCTGCCGGGGCTTCCGGTGCGGTTTCCGATACCGGGACACTCGGCTGGTACTTTTCATCCAGTTCTTTTTCGACCTCTTCCGACAGCTTCTTCGCCACACTGTATCTCTCGTCCAACTCCTTTTGCAGATCTTCCGAGATTTCCGTAAGAGTGCCATACCGCTTATCCAGTTCCTCATATAAATCCTTGGACAGCTTTTTTGCTGTTTCGTACCGCTGATCGAGCATTTTCTGAAGCTCGGCAGAAATGGCGGTCGCTGTTTTGTACCGCTCATCCAGTTCCTTCAGCAGCTCCTCGGAAAGCTCCGTGGCTTTCTTATAGCGGCCATCCAGTTCTTTGAGGGTCTGTTCCAGCAGGATCGCTGTCCTGTCTGCAGTGTCATCCTCCTCCCAGCCATAGCCCCACGTCTTACCGCCATCCGTGGATACAAACAACCCGGCAGAGCTGTTCTTCCATGAGACCGTTGACTGTTTCAAAGTCGCCGTATTTAATGCATACCGGGTCGTATTTCCCTTATTGTCAGTTTCATTTTTATAATGAAGGCCAAACAGCGCAGCAAAAAGCGCACCGTCATAAATGATGGATGCCGAAATGCCGCCAATCTGTTCTCCCACAGCTGTTTCAGCTCGAATCGCTGTGTCGTAGGCGATGGTCGCCGTGTTCCGTATGCTGTTGAGCGAACCGGTCAGAGAAGAATTCCGGCTGCTGACCGTGGAGTTTGAGAGCGTGATGCTGTTATAGCGTTCCAGCAGCGCATCATACTCGGTTTCGGTGACTTTGGAACTGACTTCGATACCCTGCTTTGAGATAAACACATGGACCGTATCGCAAAGGGAAACACGCTCTGCTTCCACGATGTCCTCATACCCCGGCGTATTCCAGAGCTGTAAAAAGTCAATCTTGATATCGATCTCCGGCTCCGTTAAGTCTGTGGTGTCAATATAGTTCTGTGCGTATTCCCGGAGTGCCGTTTCGCTCGGCTTTTCCTGAAAATTACTGGTACAGTCCAGCACGGTGATCTTCTGGTAAGGAATTGACCGTTTGCTTTGCAACACCACCTTCTCCGGCAGTTCCATGACCGCCTGCGTTTCGTTGTCTACCCAGTACGGATGTACACCCGTGATGGTGTTCTCGATGGATTTTTCCATCTTGAAATCCGTCAGGTTCTTACCGTAGATGATGTGGACGTTATGGTCAGCACCTCTTGCCTTATGGAACTTGACCGTATACCGTTCCCACTCGAATTCACCGCCAAAAACGTCCAGAATGGATGCATCCATACCACCTAGGCTGTTTCTAAAAGAAGCTGGCACTGCCAATACAAAGGTCGCATTGGATTCCACATCCGTCCAGACGGAAAACGGACAATCCGAAGCGGCGTGTTCTTTCAGACCTTCCATAGCCGCCTGACATCCTCCGGCTGAGAATGGTGAAACCGTTATAAAGTTGAGCTGGTAAGAAATATGTCTTGCCTGCACTTCCAGCTTGCCGTCGATCGGAGTTGTCACCTTATAGATACGAAACGGCTGGCTCTGCCCGGTGTCGGATGGCTTGGCGAGGATGATGTTCCCCTCCTCCAAACTTTCTGCGTGAATGCCATCCGCCGGGCAGACCAGCTTCAGTTCATAGCTTCCGTTTCTCTTTTCCGTTACGGTACAAGACTGTGCATCTGCCAGCTTTCCAATACCGTTATGATTGAACTTCATCTCTGTTGATGCATATAAACATGGGATCACTGGCTGCACCTCCCTCTTACAGCGTCCACCAGCGGGGAGTCACCTCCACCGCTGTGATACCACCTGTCCATGTGATCTGTGTCTTTCCCTCCGGCAGTTCCGGGAAATCATCCGAAAGGATGGTCTCATTGCAGAAGCCGGAAGCGTTGTAGGCGTTGTGCGTCTCACAGTTAAGCAGCACATAGTCCTGAATGCTGTGGATGGTGATTTTCTCCTCACCCACATACAGCTCACCACCGCTGTCTCCGTAGACCTTGAAGATGGGCTGTGCTGGAAAGGCGAAGGGGTTCTTTAAGGTCGACCTGCCATCCAGCCGAATTGCCCTCTGCCCATCCACACTCCAACGCTGGGGCTTACAATTGAAGGTAAGCTCCATCTCAGCGGCTTTCTGGGCTGTCACATCGAATTCCAGGGCATCCTTGCAGACTGCCATCCGGAAGAAATCCGGGTCGTAGGTGTCCTGCAATTTCTGATACCCGATCGGAGATAACAGCCACGCCTTGACCGCTGATGTCTTGGCTGGCAGAACGTTGAAGAAAAATGCCTTATACTTGATATCCACGTTCTGATATCTGCGCCTTCCTGTCCTTGCATTCTCGGTGATGATGTCCCCGTTCCTGCCGGGTACGGAGGTGCTCTCCACATCCGCAGCCGGGGAATCATACACACCGGGACCAGACAGATAAAGCAAGAAGTCCTTACTGGACTTCCCGGCAAAAGACAGATATTGTCTGGCGTATCTGCCTTTGAGTTGAAACTGCGACACCGTCTGGTTTGGGGCATTGTAGCCCATACGCATCTCCTCCTTTACTTGAATACAGAATCATCCTCGTGGATCATTCCGTTGATCTTATCTGCCACAGTCTGTGCCAGTTCGTCATCGTTGCGGGCATTGTAACCGTTGACTGTGATATACACACCACCAAGGTTTGTCGTCCGGGTGGAGCCGCCTCCAGCCAGAGCCGCCTGTGGGAAGTTCCAGTCAGAGCCGTCAAAGTGCGGCAGGGTCAGTTCCGGCAGGCTGAAGGAACTGATACCCTCCATTCCCTGCTGTACCTTTGCTTCCATCGACTTGATCTGGCTGACCAGTCCGCCCTCGCCTTTCTTGATGCCGCCGGACAGTAGCTTCATGAAGTCAGGCATATAGGTGTCGGCATCTGCCAGCGGTCCTTCGTCCGGCACAGAGAAATGCAGGAACGAACGGATACCGCTTGCCACACTCTTGACTGCATTGCCGACCCAGCTCACTCCCTTCTTGATACCTCCTGCGATACCGCTGACGATATCCTTGCCCCAGCTGATTGCCGAGGAAGTCACATTCTTGATACCGCCCCAGATAGAAGAAGCGATATTCCCTACAAAGGAAGCAGCATTCGACACGCCCTGCTTGATTGCATTAAGTCCGTTGGCAAACGTGTTCTTGATTCCGTTCCAGATATTCGTGACACCATCCCGGAAGCCCTCACAGTTATCCCACAGGGCTTTTACGCCGAGACCGACACCTGCAACTGCCGCCACTGCGATACCTGCAGGACCCGCCAAACCAGCAAGGGCTGTGCCTGCGGATGCGAGGAAACCACCTGCGGAGCTTGCCACCCCTGCAAGGGCTGTACCCGCACCAGCAGCCAGACCGGATACGGTCGTACCCACAGAACCGAGCAGACCGGAAAGCGTTGTGCCGACTGTCCCTGCAATACCGCCCAGCGAAGAACCGATAGACGATACGATACCGGAAAGACTGCCGCCTAAGCCGCCAATTTTCGACACTACACCGGAAAGCAGCCCGCCCAGATTCGACAGGATTCCCCCACCGTTGGAGCCAAGGCTTCCCAGCTTCGAGATGATGCCGGAGATTCCTTCTCCCAGGCCGCCCATTTTGGAGGTCAACCCGGAGATCAGGTTACTAAAGTTCGACACGATCTGCTCGCCATCTGCACTACCGATCTTCGACAGGAAACTGCCAATATTCGACAGCAGACCACCGCCGTTCTCTGTACCGAGGACGTTGCCAAGGCTCTGCATCGTGTTGCCCAGATTTCCGATGGTGGTCTTCATGGAACCGAGCTTGTCCACAAGACCGGTGACTGTATTGACCGTGTCACCAACCTTGCTGATGCCATTGCCCAGACTCTTTAGAAAATCCGAGTTGAAGGTATCTCCAAGGCTGCGGATCGCATTTCCAAGGGAACTGGTCTGAGAACTCAGCTCTCCAATGGAATCCTTCATATCTGCAAAACCCTGCTTCACTTCATCGCTCATACTGCCGACTGCGGATTTGGTGATTCCTTGTAAATCTGTCCAGAGCTGTTGGAACTGTGTCTTCAGCCCGGAAAGCCCGGACATGAGCTGGGACTGGATACCGCTTCCCACACTCCTTGCAGCACTGCCGATACCGCTCTGGCTCCTGCGGATGGTCGTTGCAAAGCTTCCGACCACCGAATCCATCCAGTTTCCAAGAGAATCGACCGGTGTCGTCAGGTTGCTGCTCATAGACCCGGCAAGTCCCTGCACGGCTTTCACCACCGACTTGACATTTTTCTTAATGCCGGTTGCCAGCAGCTTCATGAAGTCCGGCATATAGGTGTCTGCATCGGACAGAGGTCCTTCGTCCGGTACAGAGAAATGCAGCAGACTTCTGACCCTGCTTGCGACATTTTCTGCCGCAGCGATCACGGAACCGGCTGCTGCCCGGACACCTGCCGCCATCTGGGAACAGATATCTGCGCCCCAGCGATATGCCGAAGAAGCAATCGAACCGAGTGAGTTAAAGCTGCTCCTGATACTTGCGACACCGGAAGACACCGTACTGCGCAGACTGGACATTGCCGAAGACACCGTGGACTTGATGCTGTTGAAAGCAGAGGTCGTGGTAGATTTCAGTGTGTTCCAGCCGCTTGTGACCGTACTGCGAACTGCGGATACAGAGGAAGTTGTAAGACTCTTGATGCTGTTCCATGCAGTCGTGATGACTGTTTTGATACCATTCCAGCTGGTATTGGTCAGCGACTTCACTGCGTTCCATGCGCTTGTCATGGAGGATTTCACAGAAGCAGTCGCAGAAGTAGTCAAAGACTTGATTCCGTTCCACGCTGTGGTGATGACCGTTTTAATGCCGTTCCAGCTGGTCGTTGTCAGCGACTTCACCGCATTCCATGCACTGGTCATGGACGTTTTCACTGCGGCTGTCGCAGAGGTCACATTGGATTTCACCGCCGCAAAGCTGCTCTGGATGGTGATCTTGATGCTGTTCCATGTGCTCGTGGTACTGGTCGTAATGGAGCTCCATGCGGATCTCATCGCGGCACTTACACCTGCCGTTCCGATTTTCACCGTCTGGCTGATGGCTGCCCAGCTCTTACTGTATGCCTGCTCCACTCCCCTCATGGAGTTGGTGATGGAGGTAGACAGCGTTGTGGACAGGTTCTCTGCCGCCGCAGTCACAAGGCTGGTGTTGGTCGTGATGCCGTTTGCCAGACCCTGCATAAAGTCTGGCATCCAGCTTTCCATATCAGCCAGAGGTCCTTCGTCCGGCACGGAGAAGTGTAGGAAGGAACGGATACGGTCCGCCACTCCCGATACGGCACTTGCCACATCCTGAATCCTCGACTGGATACCGGACACAATGTTGCCGATCATGTCAGAGCCCCACGAAAATGCCTGTCCAGCCAGACCCTTGATAAAGGAGACCGCACTGTTAAAGCCATTCGTGATGGTGGTCTTAATGCCGGAAATCGTAGAAGAAATCCCGGATTTCATCGAGTTAAAGGCTGTGGTAGCCGCGCTCTTGATGCTGTTACTGAGGGACGATACCGTGGATTTCATGGCATTCCAGCCGGAAGAAACCACCGATTTGATGCCATTTACCACACCGGAGATCTTGCTGCTGATGGCAGTCCAGATGGAAGAAACCTTGGACTGGATCGCAGAAAGGACAGTCGAGATGACCGTCTGGATCGCATTCCATGCCGTACTCATCCGGGTCTGGATGCCAGTCAGCAGCGGAGACAGGAACGATACAATGGCATTCCACACCGTTGTCACTGCGGTCTGAATTGCTGTCAGTACCGTGGAGATGGCTGTCTGGATTGCCGACCAAACCGTAGAGAAAGTCGTCTGCAATCTGGTCAGCAGCGGAGTCACAAAGGCAACGATAGCGTTCCAGATAGAAGTGATCTTCGTCTGGATCGCGGTCAGTGCTGCGCCGATCAGGATCTGTATTGCCTGCCAGATGGTCTCAAACAGATATTTGAACGCATCCAGCAGAGGTTTCATGGTGTTGTAGATTCCGTTCCACACTGTAGTGATCGTGGTGCTGATGGTGTTCATGACCGTAGAGATTGCGGTCGAAATCGCCGTCCACACAGTTGTCACCGTGGTATGGATCGTATTCAGCACAGAAGAAACTGCTGTGGAAATGGCAGTCCAGATGGTGCTGAAGGTCGTCTGAATACTCGTAAGGACGGTAGTAAAAAATCCAGACACTGCTGTAAATACAATCGTTGCCACACTCTGGATAGCAGAAACTGTGTTTGAAAAGAAGCTGCTGATTCCACTCCACACGGTCTCGAAGAAGCTCTTGATACTGCCCCAGACCGTCTGCCAGTCCGTACCAAACAGACCAAGGAACACATCCAGTGCGCTCTTTAGTGCGGTAAGAGTCGTGGAGAATACGGACTTCACACCTTCCCAGATGCTGGAGAAGATGCCTTTCACTGCTTCCCATGCACCGCTCCAGTTGCCGGAGAACACATTGGAAAAGACGTCGAATAGACCGAGCAGTGTATCCAGAACGACACCTAGGATGGTGGCAATATTCTGGAACGCTCCCTCAAACAGCGGTGCAAGCACCTGACAGAAACCATCCCATACTGCCTTCAGTACCTCAGTGACATCCTTAAAATTAAAGCCCAGCCCATTGATCCGCTGTGTCAGCTGGTCGCAGAAGCCTTTCACCTTGGAAACGATGTCGTTCCAGATGCCGGTAATGGCAGTACGGAACTCCTCGTTGGTGTTCCAGAGATTCATGAACGCCGCCACCAGTGTACCGACGACCGCCACCACTGCTACGACCGGGCCGGACAGACCACCCAGAACCACACCCAGCTTGCTGAACACACCGCTGGCACTGCCCACATGGGTGATAAGAAGCCGGACACCCTTTGCAAGAGAACTGACCCCCCGCATTGCTGTGCCAACCGTTGATATGGTCTTGCCAAGCACAATGAGCAGCGGACCAATGGATGCTGCCAGTAGTCCGATCTTGATGATCGTTTCCCTGGTACTTTCATCCATGCTGTTGAGCTTGTCCACGAACTGTTGCACGGCAGATACGATCTTGCGGATGGTGGGCATCAGGATATCGCCAAAAGAAATAGCCAGCTCCTCCAGCTGAGATTTCAGGATGGTGAGCTGACCATTTAAGTTGTCCTGCATGGTCTCTGCCATGCTTTCGGATGCACCATCGCAGTTTTCAATGGCACCACGCAGTTTGTTGATATCCGTCTCGCTGGAATTCATCAGGGCAAGGAAACCGGACATCGCATTCTTACCGACCAGTGCCTCTGCATTGGATGCTTTTTCCGATTCGGTCAAACCGGAGAAAGCCACACGGCAGTCTGCGAGGATATCGTTCAGGCTTCTCATACTGCCATCCGCATTACTGGTAGCAATTGTGACCTCGCCAATATTCTCACCGACAAAGGTCACTTCACCGGCAAGGTTGTTCATGATGGATCGCAACGAAGTACCGGCCTGAGAAGCCTTGATACCACTGTTTGCCATGAGACCGATAGCCTCTGCGGTATCCTCTGCCGAGAACCCCAGCGCACCGGCGATAGGCGCACAGTACTTGAACGTCTCGCCCATCATGCTGACATTGGTGTTCGCATTGGAAGAAGCAGCTGCAAGGATATCTGCAAAATGCCCGGAATCTGCCGCAGACAAACCAAAAGCTGTGAGGGCATCCGTGACAATATCCGAAGTTGTAGCGAGGTCTTCACCGGACGCCGCTGCGAGGTTCATGATACCCTCGATGCCGTTCAGCATATCCCCCGTTTTCCATCCGGCCATGGCCATGTATTCCATCGCCGAAGCTGCCTCGGATGCAGAGAACTTGGTCTTTTAGTTAGATGCGTCAGAAGCCAGGAATACAGCAGGACCCATCAAATCTTCCGGAGTTCCCCAACGAGCAGCCGGAGTC
>ENA-USZI01002103-USZI01002103.1-human-gut-metagenome-genome-assembly--contig:-NODE-2103-length-12112-cov-3.879767_pt1 | contig 12112 bp, 10 predicted proteins | sample MGYA00250042_ERZ773532 | MGnify/ENA primary metagenome ERZ773532 (study PRJEB29103, sample SAMN06112036) | human gut metagenome | biome: human gut; feature: ankylosing spondylitis patient; material... | reverse complement strand
AAAGTACTTACATATACTTCCTATAATTCAGACCAAAGACAATGCCCCGGGCGGTGTAACAGATTCGTTCGTAAGGCGTGCCGGGGAAAGTAAGTGCAGGTAATAGAGTGCCGTAAGACGGTGCAGATAGGATACGCTAAGCGTAGAATGGAGGACAAAATGGATATCTTAAACAAGGCAAAGACCGGTAAAAAGGAAAGACCTATCAAGGTGGTACAGTTCGGCGAGGGTAATTTCTTACGTGGATTCGTAGATTACATGATCGACATCGCTAACGAGCAGGGCAAGTTCGATGGAGACATCGTTCTGATCAAACCCATCGAGTTCGGTAACCTGGATATGTTCCACAAGCAGGACTGCCAGTATACTGTATCCCTTCGCGGTAATGTGAACGGTGAAGCCAAGATTATTAATAGAATCGTAACCAGTGTTGCAGATGCTGTAGACACTTATAATGAATATGACAAGTACATGGGACTTGCCGAGATCGATACCTTACGTTTCGTAGTATCCAACACCACCGAGGCAGGTATCGTATATGATGATACCGATAAGTTTGAATTAGAGCCTCCCAAGACTTTCCCCGGCAAGCTGACCAAGTTCTTATACCACAGATTCGAGACCTTCAAGGGTGATATGAGCAAGGGCCTAGTAATGCTTCCCGTAGAGCTGATCGATGACAACGGTATTATGCTGAAGAAGTGCGTAATGCAGCTGATCGAGCTGTGGGGACTGGGCGATGAGTTCAAAAAGTGGGTAGATGAGGCATGTGTATTCACCTCTACTCTGGTAGACCGTATCATTACCGGTTATCCCCGTGCTACCGAGAAGGAAGAATGGGAGAAGCTGGGTTACGAAGACCACATCATGGTAACCGGTGAGCCGTTTGCTCTGTGGGTTATCGAATCCGCTAAGGACATCAGCAAGGAATTCCCTCTTCCCGATGCAGGACTTCCTGTTATCTTCACTGACAATCAGAAGCCTTATAAGCAGAGAAAGGTTCGTATCCTGAACGGTGCGCATACCTCTTTCGTACTGGCTTCTTACCTGTGCGGCAACGACATCGTAAGACAGTCCATGCATGATGACGATATCCGTAACTTCATGCTGAAGACCATTTATGACGAAGTAATCCCTACCCTGTCTCTGCCTGAGGAGGAACTGAAGCAGTTTGCAGGTGAGGTTGTAAACCGTTTCGACAATCCTTATGTAGATCATGCACTGCTTGCTATCTCCCTGAACTCCGTATCCAAGTGGAGAGCAAGATGTATGCCCAGCCTGTTAGGTTATGTTGAGAAGACCGGTAAGCTTCCCGCTCATCTGACCTTCTCCATCGCAGCACTGATGGCATTCTACCATGGCACCGAGATCCGCGATAAGGCTCTGATCGGTCATAGAGACGGTCAGGAATACAACATCATGGATGACAAAGCAGTTCTGGAGTTCTTCGCAGCAAATTGTGAGAAGGACACCAAGACTTTCGTAACTTCCTTCCTTGGTAATGAAGACTTCTTCGGCCAGGATCTGAACAAGGTTCCCGGACTGACCGATGCAGTTGTAGCATACCTGGATGATATTAAGGCAAATGGCATGAGGGCAGCATTATGCAAGATTTCTTAAAAATTAATGACAATGATAATGTAGTCGTAGCATTAAATACGATTCCTGCCGGTGAGAAGATCACAGTCTCTGTAGGTGACGGTCAGAAGACCGTTACCGCCAGAGAGGAGATCCCCGCAGGACATAAGATGGCTATTTTTGATATTCCCGAAGGCGGCGAGGTCATCAAATACGGTTACCGTATCGGTAATGCCAAGGAGAACATCGCAGAGGGCAGCTGGATCCATACTCATAATGTAAAGACCGCTCTGGGCGATCTGCTGGAGTACACCTACAACCCCACTCCGGTAGAGGAGAAGAAGACGGAAGATGTGACTTTTATGGGCTTCAACCGTCCGGACGGCAAAGTAGGTGTTCGTAACGAGATCTGGGTCATCCCCACCGTTGGCTGTGTCAACAACGTGGCAACCGCCATTGCAAAGCAGGCCAATGCATTCGTTAAGGGCAGTGTGGAAGAGGTTATCGCATTCCCTCATCCCTATGGTTGTTCCCAGATGGGTGATGACCAGGAGCATACCCGTAAGATTCTGGCAGACCTGATCAATCATCCCAATGCAGGTGGTGTTCTGGTACTGGGACTGGGCTGTGAGAACAGCAACATTGATGTATTAAAGCCTTACATTGGCGATTATGATGAGAACCGTGTGAAATTCCTGGTATGTCAGGAGCACGAGGATGAAATCGCAGATTCCGTAGAGGTGATCAAGGGCCTGATTGATTATGCTTCCAAGTTCGAGAGAGAGCCCATCAGCGTAAGCAAGCTGGTCATCGGTATGAAGTGCGGCGGCAGTGACGGACTGTCCGGTATTACCGCCAACCCTCTGGTAGGACGTTTCTCCGATCTGCTGATCTCCAAGGGTGGCACCACCATCCTGACCGAGGTTCCCGAGATGTTCGGTGCAGAGACCATTCTGATGAACCGTTGTGCCAACGAGGAACTGTTCCACCAGACCGTAGATCTGATCAATGACTTCAAGAATTATTTCAAGAGTCACAATCAGACTATTTACGAGAATCCTTCTCCGGGCAACAAAAAGGGAGGTATCTCCACTCTGGAGGACAAGTCTCTGGGATGTACCCAGAAGTCCGGAAGTGCTCTGGTCAAGGGTGTATTGCAGTATGGTGATACGGTGAAGACTCCGGGACTGAACCTTTTGTCCGCACCGGGCAACGATCTGGTAGCAGCTACCGCACTGGCAGCCGCAGGAGCACATATCGTACTGTTTACCACAGGACGTGGAACTCCTTTCGCATCTCCGGTTCCTACCATGAAGATCGCTACCAACTCCCGTCTGGCAGGCAAAAAGTCCAATTGGATCGATTTCAATGCCGGCGTACTGGTAGAGGATAAGACCATGGAAGAGGAGACCAAGGCTTTGTTTGATCTGGTAGTGGAGACTGCTTCCGGCAAACAGGTATGCAGTGAAGCAGCAGGCTTCCATGATATGGCTATTTTCAAACAGGGTGTAACTCTGTAAAAGATCATACACAAAACGGCGTTCTTTTGTTACAATAAACGGGCAGGAGAACGCCTTTGTTATATAGGAGGAACTATGACAATTCAGGAAATCAAGGCACTTTCCCGCACGGAGGAAGGCATTTTCGACCTGGCAGCCGTGCAGCAGAGTGCAGGTCTGGGCAACATTTATCAGGCGGCGGATCTGGTGTATCCCGTCTATGCGGCCTATGAGACCACGGAGAATAAAAAAGAAGGCTATCCGGATATCATGGCACAGATGCGTGTGCTGAAAAAGCATGCAGAAAGTGAATTCAGTGCTGAAAACGGTGCAGCTTATACCGCAGTCATGCTTCATACCGTAGAGCAGATCAGCCCGGAGATCTACGAGAATTACAGAGAGCTTCTGGACAATTTCCGCAGTGCGGTAAAGCGTATGCTGGGGCAGTATTATGATGCAAAGGAAAATAAGTTTGCCATGGATGCCACATCGGAAAAGGTATTTTGCGATGCCGTACAGAAGGCATGTGCGGAGTATTTATTGTTAGCGGAAAAATATCAGGAGTGCATTAGGTAGAGAACGAGAGGAAACAGCGCATGGAAATCAGACATATTATGCATACTGCCCGCAGTGCGACCATAGAGATCGCAGACGGCGGCAGATATTTTACAAAACAGCCCGTGGAACTGCGGGTAAACGGTGAGCCGTCACTGACCACAGAGAAGACTATAACTTCCCTGTTTAGCCTTAAGCCGGATCAGAAATATGTGGTGGAAGCTTATGTGAACGGAGAAAAGCAGGGCGAAGTATCTTTCAAGACAGATTACGAGTATGTGACCCTGGATGTGACAAGATTCGGTGCCAAGGGTGACGGTGAGCACGATGATACCCACTTTATCCAGGCTGCCATCATGGCATGTCCGGTGAACAGCAGAGTGTATTTCCCCGCAGGAACCTACCGTATTACCAGCCTGTTCTTAAAAAGCCACATCCGTATTGAACTGGCAGAGGGTGCGGAGCTTAAGGCATTTACCGACAGAGAGAAATTCCCTACGTTCCCCGGAATGCTGCAGAGCTATGATGAGACCGACGAGTACAATCTGGGCACCTGGGAGGGCAATCCCTTACCTATGTTCTCCGGCATCATCTGCGGTATCGGTGCAGAAGACGTGGTGATCTACGGACAGGGTAAGATCAACGGCAATGCTTCCAAAGAAAACTGGTGGAAGGATCCGAAGGTTATGAATATTGCATTCCGTCCCAGACTGTTTTTCATCAGCGGATGTAAAAATGTGACTTTGCAGGGTGTGACCTTCTGCAATTCCCCTTCCTGGACCCTGCATCCCTATTTCAGCAATGATCTGAAATTCATCGGTGTGACCGTGCAGAATCCCAGCGATTCCCCCAACACCGACGGACTGGATCCGGAATCCTGCAAAACTGTGGAGATCCTGGGTGTGCGTTTTTCCCTGGAAGATGACTGAATTGCAGTCAAGAGCAATAAGATCTACATGGGCAAAAAGCATAAGACTCCTTCCGAGAATATCCATATCCGTCAGTGCCTTATGGAGAACGGCCACGGTGCCGTAACTCTGGGAAGTGAAATGGCAGGCGGCGTGGTAAATCTGACAGTGGAAGACTGTATTTTCCGTCATACAGACAGAGGTCTGCGTATCAAGACCCGTCGCGGCAGAGGAAAAGATGCAATTCTCAGCAATATCATTTTCCGAAATCTGACGCTGGACCATGTGATGACACCGCTGGTGGTCAACTGCTTCTATTTCTGTGATCCCGACGGCAAGACCACTTATGTCCAGTCCAGAGATGTTTACCCTGTGGATGACAGAACACCGCAGGTGAAAAAGATGGTATTTGAAAACATGGAATGTACGAACTGCCATGTGGCAGCTGCGTTCTTCGACGGACTTCCCGAGCAGAAGATCGAGGAAATCTACATGAAGGACATTTCCATCAGCTACGCTGAAGATGCCAAGTGTGATGTCCCAGCCATGTCTGACGGCGTGGAGAAGAGCAGCAAGCGCGGAATGTTTGCCAGAAATGTAGCAAAACTGACACTGGACAATGTGAAGATTGAAGGACAGGTCGGAGAAGCTTACGAACTGGAAGGTGTGGATGAACTGATCAGACGTTGATATAATGAGCGCAAGAGAGCCAGAGGGAGCTTGCTCACTCTCGGCGAACGGCGAAGCTGATCATGATAGCTGCGAAGCAGGATGTAGAGTGCGATAGCACGGAATTCGTGAGCTCACGCTATAATAGAGATAAGCAGAAGAGAATACGGCCCAGGAGCCGTGATCGGAATGGAGGAAAATATGCAGTTAGGAATCCGTTTACATGATACGAAAAAGCTTCCTTTTGAGGAGCGTATTGCCAATGTACATGAGTTGGGCTTTGCCTGCGGACATCTGGCTCCGGGCAAGGTGATCAGCGAGTTTCCCACCACGGATGAGGCGCTGACCCCGGGACTTGCCATGTACATGAAAAATGTATTCGCAAAAAATCAGGTGGATGTTGCGGTATTAGGATGCTATTTGAACCTGGCAAACCCCAACCCGGAGCAGCTTGCGAAAATTACCCACCGTTATATGGCACATATCCGTTTTGCTTCCTGGCTGGGCTGCGGTGTCGTGGGAACTGAGACCGGTGCTCCCAACGAGACCTATACCGCGGTACCGGAATGCCACGGAGAAGAAGCATTACAGACCTTTATCACCAATTTACGCCCGGTAGTAAAATACGCGGAGCAGATGGGCGTTGTCATGGCCATCGAACCGGTATGGAAGCATATTGTATACAACCCCGCCAGAGCCAGAAGAGTGCTGGATGAGATCAATTCTCCCAACCTTCAGATCATTCTGGATCCGGTGAACCTGCTGGATTACTGCAATTACAAGGATCAGGTGGCTATCGTGAATGAAGCAAAAGATCTGCTGGGTGCAGATGTGGCTATGGTACATCTGAAAGACTTTATTCCCGAGGACGGGAAGCTTCGTTCTGTAGGCTGCGGTCTGGGACAGATGGATTATACTTCTGTACTGAAGTTTATGAAGGAGCGCAAGCCCTTTATCCATGCCACTCTGGAGGACACCACACCGGAAAATAACGTGCAGGTGAAAAATTTTATTCAGGGACTCTATGACAATCTGTAAAGATGTGGTATACTCTTCCAGGAGTATCCCCAGTAGATTAGTAGGAGAACTGAAATGTTAAATGAATTTTCCAGAACAGAATTATTGATCGGCAAGGAAGCCATGCAGCGCCTGTACGGCGCAAGAGTTGCTGTCTTCGGCATCGGCGGTGTCGGCGGTTATGTGGTGGAGGCTCTGGCCCGCAGTGGTGTAGGAGCCTTTGATCTGATCGATGACGATAAGGTCTGTCTGACGAATATTAACCGTCAGATCATCGCTACCAGGAAGACCATCGGCAAATACAAGGTAGATGTCATGGAGGAACGTGTACACTCCATCAACCCGGAGGCACAGGTTACAGTACACAAATGTTTTTATCTCCCGGAGACGGCAGACCAGTTTGATTTTACCCAGTATGATTACGTGGTGGATGCGGTGGATACCGTGACTGCCAAGCTGGAGATCATCATGCGGGCGAAGGAGGCGGGAGTTCCCGTTATCAGCTGTATGGGAGCCGGCAACAAATTAGACCCCACGCAGTTCCATGTGGCGGATATCTACAAGACTACCATGTGCCCTTTGGCGAAGGTCATGCGCAGAGAACTCAAAAAGCGCGGTGTGAAGAAGCTGAAGGTGGTGTATTCTACGGAAAGCCCGGTGAAGCCGCTGGAAAATATGGAAAACAGCTGCAAGACAGGCTGTGTCTGCCCTCCGGGTACCACTCATAAATGCACGGACAGAAGAGCCATCCCCGGCAGTATTTCATTTGTACCGTCTGTAGCGGGCTTGATTCTCGCAGGCGAAGTGATCAAGGATCTGATTGCAGAAAAAGAATAGCTTTTTTATTAACTGTGCGGTATAATTCTATTATGCATGAACCGTTAAAGGTACAAAGGAGGTTGCTTTATTTATGACAGAAGAGGTAAGCAAAGAACAGATCAAAGGGGAAAATGGGACAGGTATTGATGAAGCTAAGCGCCTGAAGGAGAAAAAGGGAGCTAACATGGTAGTCAAGATTCTGGCGATCGTACTGGTACCGCTTATAGCGATCGCAGTCATTGCCATCCTGGCATTGAATTCCGCAGGGGACAGAATTTCCGACGCGATGATGAAGCATGAGCTGGCAGCGACGGAATATGCACTGGAAATGAGCCTGAACAATTCCGCTCCCGGAGACTTTTCATACGAGAACGGAGCACTTTATAAAGGGGAACTGAATCTTACGGACAATAAACAGGTACTCGATGCTTTGAAACAGAATGCCGGTGTGGATGTGGCACTGTTCTGGGGCAGTGATCTGGCTGTGACCAATCTGACCGGAGGTACCATCACTCTGAGTGAAAAAGTGGCTTCCAAGGTACTGGGTGGAGAAAGCTATTTTTCCAATTCCCTGAAGCTGGGGGATACCGGATGCTATGCATATCTGGCACCTTTGAAGAATACCGACGGCACGGTTGTGGGTATTCTGGCTGCCTGTATGCCGGTAAGGGAAGTGAATGCGCTTTACAAAGGGATTGTAACAGGAAGAGCAATAGCGATTCTGATCCTTGTGGCAGCATTCTGTGTCTCCACCTTTATTGTAGTAGGCATGATCTCCAAAGCACTACTGGGTGTAGTAGGTAATCTGGATCAGATCGCAGAGGGTAAATTGAACTTCAAGGTTCCCGATAAGCTGTTAAACCGCAGTGATGAAGTAGGTAAGAGCGCACGGGCTGTATACTCTGTAGTGAACGGCTTTTCCGGAATTATCAGGGATATTCACAATTCCATGCTGGATATGAATGAGTTTACGGGAACGTTCACCAGCAATTTTGACAGCATCGGACAGTCCATTTCTTCTGTAAATACAGCTGTGAATGAGATTGCCCAGGGAGCTACCACACAGGCGGCGGATACCCAGAAAGTCAGCGAAAGCATGAACGAGATGAGCAATGCACTGGGCCGTACGGCAGACAGTGTTAATGCTTTGAGCAGCAGTGCTGCCAACATGAAGGAGAGCAATGCTACCGTGGACAGCACCCTGAAGGAACTGTTGGAGATCAGCTCTCATACACAGCAGTCGGTGGATCAGGTGCAGGAGCAGACCAATATCACCAACGAGTCCGCACAGGCGATTCAGGCAGCTACCGATATCATCGCAGGTATTGCGAACCAGACCAACCTGCTGTCATTAAATGCCAGTATTGAGGCAGCGAGAGCCGGTGAGATGGGCAGAGGCTTTGCAGTCGTAGCGGAAGAGATCCGTGGTCTGGCAGACCAGTCCAGGGAATCCGCAGACAAGATCCGCAGCATCGTGGAGAACCTGATCAGCAATTCCAACCAGAGCGTTCAGATCATGAACGGTGTGGTAGGTGAGATCCATCAGCAGAACGAGAAGCTGGGTACCACGCTGAATGTCTTCAGCACCCTGAACCAGGAGGTTCAGAAGGTAGTCGGTGAGATCAATGTGATCTCCGGCGAGCTGGATCATATTGAGAATTATAAGACGGATGTGGTGGAGAAGATCGACGGACTTACCGAGATCTCCCAGAACAATGCGGCAAGCACCGAAGAGACCGCAGCTACCATGGATCAGCTGGCGGAGATCGTGGAGGATTGCCGACAGGCTACCACACAGCTGAATGAAATTGCGGGTTCACTGAATGCAAATGCGAAGAAATTCCAGCTCGGATAAGATGGAACGGAGCAAATGGAGAAATGAAGAGGGGCACTGTTACAGAAAAAACTGTGGCAGTGCCCTTTTTGGAAAGGAGACAGCCAATGGAGGATACCGCAATATTGGAACTGTATTGGGCGAGGGACGAACAGGCCATCGCAGAGACACAAAAGAGCTACGGAAAATACTGCTATAGTATTGCTTATCATATCCTGCATGACAGAGAAGATACCGAAGAATGTCTGAATGATACCTGGATGCGGGCTTGGAATGCGATTCCACCGAAAAAACCGAATCGTCTGGAGCTGTTTCTGGGAACTATTACCCGGAACTTGTCGTTTGATAGATGGAAGGCGAAAAATGCACAGAAACGTGGGAATGGTATTATGGATACGACACTGGATGAACTGGCAGAGTGCATTCCGGCGGCGCATAACACAGAAGAAGCCGTGGAAGCGGCGGAACTGGAGCGGAGCATCAATGCGTTCCTGCATACACTTTCGGAACAGGAGTGCAATGTATTCCTACGCAGATACTGGTTCGTAGAGGAATATGCGGAGATCGCCGGGCGTTATGGAATGAATCTGAATACGGTGAAGACATCGCTGTTCCGGACCAGAAAAAAACTGCAAAAATATCTGGAACAACAGGGAATCGTCTTATAGACGGAGAAAGAGACGAAAGCGGTGATGAAGGATATGAGCGATTGTAATAAGAACAATAATCAAGATGTGAATTTAAAAGAAGAAAAACTGTTCCGGGCGATGTCCGGAGTGGATGAGGATCTGTTGCTTCGAAGCGAACAGATCAGAAATTCGGGAAGGGTACATAAGTTCCCGATGCGCTATGTGACCCGCATTGCGGCAGCCTGCCTGTGTTTCGTGGTAGCGGGAGTATTGTATATGACAATGAGCAGTACCAAAATGGCAGACAGTACCGGCAATGCGGATACGGCAGCACCACAGATGGCCTACGGTATCACTGAGGATCAGGAGATCCAGGAAGAGGCGGTGGATGCTGCCCGGTCGGGGGATACAGCAGGAGCAGAGAACGAGATCCAGAAAGAGGCGGCAATGGCGGAAGAGGAGGCTGCTATGCCGGAGGGTGAGGCTGCGGAGGATAGTGCCAATATGGCTGAAATGACAGACTCTGCTTCGACAGACAGCGGACAGCAGGCAGCATCCGAGAACAGCATAGACGGGCAGAAACAGAGCGGACTGGAGAGCGCGTTATCCGTCAGCGGTAATGAAAGTTCACAGGACAGTACAGAGGCGGCCCCAGAAGAGGATGGAATTCTTAAAAAGAAGGAAAGACAATTACCGAAGAAAATGACAGTGAAAGGACAATAAAGCAATGAGTACGATAGAGAAACACGACATGACCCAGGGAAAGATACTGTTACCCTTAGTATCTTTTACAATCCCGTTGGTACTGGGGAATCTGTTTCAGCTGACCTACAATGCAGCGGACTCCGTCATTGTGGGAAAATATGTAGGAGAACAGGCACTGGCGGCAGTTGGAACTTCCACTCCTATTATGAATATTGCAATCCTGTTGATCAGCGGGATGTGCATGGGAGCCAGTGTGTTGATGAGCTCCCAGTACGGAGCGAAGGATTATGATACTTTATCCAGACAGATCAGTACGACGATGTTAGCTGGCTGCGGGTTTTCCGTAGTGTTTTCACTGCTGATGCTTCTTCTGGCGAATCCGGTGCTTCGGCTCATTCGGGTGCCGGAGACAGCCATACCCGAAGCTGCGGCATATCTTAGGATCATTTTCATGGGCCTGATCTTTACGTTCATGTATAATTTTCTGGCGAATACCATGCGGGCGCTGGGAGACAGCAAGACACCGCTGTATTTTCTGGTGACCAGTGCTTTCCTGAATATCTTTGGAGATTTGTTTTTCGTTGTGGTACTGCGCTGGGGTGTGGCGGGAAGTGCCATTGCCACAGTGTGCAGCGAGGGACTTTGCTGCCTGCTGTGCGGTATATATATTAAGAAAAAGATTCCTCTTTTATGTCTTGGGAAAAAGTGGTGGGTATTCGATAAGAGCCTGCTGGGTAAGACAGTCAGCTACGGCAGTACCAGTGCCATGCAGCAGGTATGTCTGCAGCTGGGAAAACTGATCATACAGTCTGTGGTCAATACGCAGGGTGCTGCGGTCATGGCGGCATTTACCGCGGTGAACCGAGTGGATGATTTTGCCTATACACCACAGCAGAATATCGGACATGCCATGACGACTTTTCTGGCACAGAACAAGGGTGCAGGGCATAAGGAGCGGATGAAGAAGGGATTCCAGACAGGTCTTTTGATCGAACTGGTCTATTCCATCGGATTGTTCTGTGTGATCTGGGGACTGGCTCCGCAGATCATGACATTGTTCGCCGAGGACGGGGATGCACAGGTGGTATCTCTGGGCATCAGTTATCTGCATCTGATCTCCTGGATGTATATTCTGCCGGGATTGACCAATGGTGTGCAGGGATTCTTCCGTGGTATTGGTGATCTGAAAGTGACATTGTACAGCACATTTATGAATATGTTCGGCAGAGTTGTGGCAGTATTTGTAATGATCCGTCTGTTACAGATGGAATTTGCCAGCCTGGCTTGGGCCAATATGGTCGGATGGATCGTGATGCTGTTGTTCGAGGTGCCGCTGCTAGTGAAGTCTATGCGGAACGGCGAGTGCGGATAGAATGAGCATGTGGCGGACGGTCGCGGGAGACCTCGGGAAATGCCGCAGAGTCTTGGCAATTGGGGGCGTAAAGCAGTGTCGAAAGTCGGGGAGCGGATAGAGTTAAGGATAGGAAATTTTACATGAAGTATGGAAAGATCGTAGAGGGAAAATTCATTGACCGTCCCAACCGGTTTATTGCCCATGTGGAGATTGCAGGGAAAGCGGAGACGGTGCATGTGAAAAATACCGGAAGATGCAGGGAACTTTTGCTCCCCGGGGCAGCGGTGCGTCTGGAACAGTCGGATAATCCGGCAAGAAAGACATTGTATGACCTGGTGGCTGTTTATAAAGACAGGATCGGCTGGATCAACATTGACAGTCAGGCACCGAATAAGGTCGTGAAGGAATGGCTGGAGGCGCAGGACTATGATGTGGTCAGACCGGAGTATACCTATGGAAATTCCCGCATTGATTTCTATCTGGAAAAAGGGGAGCACAAAATACTCATGGAAGTGAAAGCCTGTACTCTGGAGATCCACAGCATC
>ENA-USZI01002102-USZI01002102.1-human-gut-metagenome-genome-assembly--contig:-NODE-2102-length-12114-cov-489.393287_pt1 | contig 12114 bp, 9 predicted proteins | sample MGYA00250042_ERZ773532 | MGnify/ENA primary metagenome ERZ773532 (study PRJEB29103, sample SAMN06112036) | human gut metagenome | biome: human gut; feature: ankylosing spondylitis patient; material... | reverse complement strand
AACCTCTGCCGTTCGTGGAGAATGGACAGCTCAGAGAACTGGCTGCTTGCTGGCGACGTGAAGATCGGCTACGGCAAGCAGTGGCTCGAGAAAGGCCGCGTTATGCAGCAGACAACGCTCACTACTGAGGGCAAGGGCATGGGCTTCGACGAGGACGACCTCATTGACGACAAGGACGACTACTGCTACCGCGTGATCTTCTCGCCGTGCGGCACCTTCGTTTGCTTCTACGTAGACGGCGATGTTGAAATCGGAACATGGGAGTGGACTGACCCTCATAACGGCGTATTGCGCTGCTGGGAGGCGTTCGACTGGGACGACGACGATGATGACGACGACGACGATTTCGCCGACATGACAGTGCGCTTCGATGGCAAGCAGATGCGCATCTACGGCGACTTTATGGACACCGAGGACGGCGTACTCTTCCGCACGTTGTCTGTATCTACATTCAGCGCAAAGTATTAAAATACATATCCTAACTTCTATAAATGAGGAGTGTGGAGTGTGTGGACATGTTTCCGCACATTCCACACTCCTCTTTGTTTTATGCGCAAATCGCAGAAAACTACAGAATATGACAAGCTATATTTTGCCGTAAACCTGTGTTTTTGTAACTTTGCACATATCTTTGTATAAGACAAGCGCACCCCATCACAAATGTTTGTAAGACAAGCGACAATGGAAAATCAATTTGTAAAGCAATACCCCGAGCTTATGCGGGGCAAGAAACTCATGTATGTACACGGCTTCGGTTCGTCGGCACAGTCGGGCACGGTGCAGATGCTGCGCACGCTGATGCCCAACGCTACGGTTGTAGCGCGCGACATTCCGCTGCACCCCGAAGAAGGTCTGCAGATGCTGAAGGCGATGGCAGCCGAGGAGCAGCCCGACCTCATCATCGGCACGTCGATGGGCGGCATGTACACCGAGATGCTCACCGGATTCGACCGCATTCTGGTGAACCCAGCCTTCGAAATGGGCGACACCATGTCGAAGTTCACGGGCAAGCAGGTATTCCAGAACCCGCGCGAGGACGGAGTGCAGGAGTTCATCGTCACGAAGGGCCTCATAAAGGAGTACCAGGAGATGACTACGCACAACTTCGAGCATGCTGCCGACCCCGAGGAGCGTACCCGTGTCATCGGACTCTTCGGCGACAACGACCCCGTGGTGCACACCTACGACCTCTTCCACGAGCATTATCCCACAGCCATCGGTTTCCACGGCGAGCATCGTCTGACCGACAAGGTGGCGATGCACTATCTCATCCCCGTGATACGCTACATCGACGATCGACAGGAAGGTCGCGAACGCCCAGTCGTCTACGTCGACATCGAGACGCTGCGCGACTCTTACGGCAACGCCACGGCATCTATGCACAAGGCTTACGAGATGCTCATCGAGCACTACAACGTGTACGTACTGGCGCCGTCGCCGTCAGACAATGCGCAGCAGATGGTGGACGACACACGCTGGGTGGAGCAGTTTCTGAGTGCTCCGGCATGGGGCCGCATCGTGTTCACCAACCAGCGCCAGATGCTCTACGGCGACTATCTTATCACGCCCACCGCACAACCGAAGCCCACGCTGCAGGAGCAGCCCGAATTCATGGGCACGCAGATCGAGTGGGGTAGCGACGAGTTCAAGACATGGGAGGAGATAATAGTGTTCTTCGACCGACTCGGAGGGCAGTAACATAGGGGGTGCACTTAAAGGGGGTGCACTTGTCTCAAGTGCACCATCCGATTTAATAGCACATTCTCTCAAGTGCACCATCCGATTTAACAGCACATTCTTAATAAACAATGGCAAAAGAACAGACCGCCGTGCGCGACCGCACCCGCACCAACCTTCGCGAGCCGCGCCGTTACAAGGTGATAATCTACAACGACGACTTCACAACGATGGAGTTCGTGGTGCTTGTGCTCACCTCCGTATTCTTCAAGTCGGCGGAAGAGGCAGAAGCCCTTATGCTCGCCGTACACAAGAGCGGCAGTGCCGTGGTGGGCATATACAGCTACGACATGGCGATATCGAAGGTGAGAAAGGCTACGATGATGGCGCGTGAGGAGAACTTCCCACTGCGCCTCGAATGCAAACCGGAATGAAATATGAACAACAGCAAGAATTTAGCAAACGCAATAAAGCAGGCAATCGAAGACTGCGACTTCTGGCGTCACGAGTTCGTGACACCGGAGCATGTGCTCTACGCCTTTGCCTCACAGGATCAGTTCGCAAGTGCCTGCGAGTGGCTGCCGCACGATGCCTCGTGGCTCATCACTCAACTCGAGAAGGAGTTCCTCTCGATGGAGGTGGTGCCCGAGACGCAGAAGCTCGTCATCGAAGGCTCGCAGCAGTTCTCCGAGATGATGTCGCTCGCCATCAAGCAGGCGCAATACTCCGACCAGAACACGCTCGACGTGCCGCACGTGGTGGCAGCCATGCTCATGCTCAACGACTCGCAGGCAGCCTATCTTCTCGACCAGTTCACGGGCGACGAGAAGGGCGAGTTTATGCAGTCGCTCGTGTCGGCTTACGCTGTAGACGAGACGGGCGAAGGCGCAGAGGGCGATGACGATGCCAACTCCCCCGCACCATGGCGCAAGCTCGTCACCTGTGTCAACGACACATACGCTGCTCATAACCCACTCATCGGTCGCGAAGCCGAACTGGAGCGCACTATGCAGGTGCTCTGCCGCAAGGACAAGAACAATCCGCTGCACGTGGGCGAGCCGGGCGTGGGCAAGACGGCGCTCATCTACGGACTCACCGCCCTCATAGAGCGTGGCGAGGTGCCCGAACGCCTGCGCGGAGCACACGTCTACATGATGGACATGGGCACGATGGTGGCAGGCACACAGTTTCGCGGCGACTTTGAGAAGCGCATCAAGATGGTGATGGAAGGACTCGCGCAGGAGGGCAACGCCATACTCTGCATCGACGAGATACACAACCTCATCGGAGCCGGACGCAACGGCGACGCATCGCTCGACGCGTCGAACATGCTGAAGCCCTATCTCGAAAGCGGAGCGATACGCTTCATCGGCTCTACAACCTACGACGAGTACAACCGCTACATTGCCAAGCAGAAGTCGCTCGTGCGTCGCTTCCAGCAGATAGACATCGCCGAGCCGTCGGTAGACGACGCGATACGCATCGTGGAGGGTCTGCGCCCGAGCTACGAGAAGTTCCACGGCGTGAAGTACGCTGCGGGCGTCGTTGAGTTCGCCGTGCGCAGCGCCGCCAAGCACATACGCGACCGCTTCCTGCCCGACAAGGCAATCGACCTCATCGACGAGGCTGGCGCCTACCGCGAGACGCATCCGCTCACCACGCAGAAGCGCCAGACCGTAGACCGCCGACTCGTCACCGACATTCTCGCACGTGTCTGCAAGATTGATGCCGAAGCACTCAAAGAGCAGTCGAACGACGCGCTGCGCACGCTGGAGGGCGACATAAAGAAGGAGATATTCGGACAGGACGAGGCGGTAGTTCGTGTGGTTGAGGCTGTGCAGATGTCGAAAGCCGGACTCGCCGACGACACCAAGCCGATGGCAAGTCTGCTCTTCGTCGGTCCGACCGGCGTCGGCAAGACCGAGGTGGCGCGCGTGCTCTCCGAGCGAATGGGCATGAAGCTCGTGCGCTTCGACATGAGCGAGTACGCCGAGAAGCACGCCGTGGCTAAGCTCATCGGTTCGCCCGCAGGATACGTGGGCTACGAGGACGGTGGACTGCTCACGGCAGCCGTGCGCAAGACACCCAACTGCGTGCTGCTCTTCGACGAGATAGAGAAGGCGCACCCCGACATCTTCAACATCTTCCTGCAGATGATGGACTACGCCGCGCTCACCGACAACCACGGCGAGCGTGCCGACTTCCGTAACGCTGTCATCATCATGACCTCCAACGCCGGAGCACAGTACGCCTCGCGTGCCAGCATCGGTTTCACGGGCAGTGTGTCGCGCGGCGATGCCATGCTCACCACCGTGAAGAAGACGTTCAAACCAGAGTTCATCAACCGCCTCACCGACATCGTCGTCTTCCACGATATGTCGCGCCAGATGGCATCGCTCATCCTTGACAAGAAGCTCGCTCAGCTGCAGACCAAGCTCAGCGCAAAGAACGTGACGCTGCACCTCAGTGCCGAGGCACACGAGCTCCTCCTCACAAAGGGCTTCACTCCGGAGTACGGCGCGCGTGAGCTCGACCGCGTGATCGGTTCAATGCTCAAGCCGCTGCTGATGAAGGAGATGCTGTTCGGACGATTGAAGAAGAGCAGCGATGCCGTTGTCGATGTTAAGGACGGCGCGTTGCGACTTGTGTAACATTCCACATTATGATATACAGAATAGGCAAAGAACTGATATTCCCTCAGCCCGTTGACGTGGAGCCCGACGGACTTCTGTGCATTGGCGGCGACCTCTCCGTCGACCGCCTGCTGCTCGCATACAGTCACGGCATCTTTCCGTGGTTCTCGTTCCGCGACTACGACGAGCCGCTGTGGTACTGTCCGCAGCAGCGCTTCGTCATCTTCCCCGAAGAGATACACGTGTCGCACTCGATGCGCACGCTGATTAACAAGGGCAAGTACGAGGTGTCTATCGGCGACGACTTCGACGGTGTGATACGTGGCTGCCAGAAAGCCGACGGACGCTACGACTCGGAAGGAGCGTGGCTTAGCGAGGATATAATAAACGCCTACACCGAGCTGCACCGCCAGAACCTTGCGCAGAGCGTGGAGGTGTGGGAGGGCGACCGACTCGTGGGCGGACTCTACGGCGTGACGCTCGGACGCTGCTTCATCGGCGAGAGCATGTTCTCGCTCGTGCCCAGCGCAAGCAAGCTCGCTCTGATCTTCCTCGCCGAGTTTATGCAGGAGAACGGCGGACTGATGATCGACTGCCAGATAGAGACACCGCACCTCAAGTCGATGGGCGGACGCATCATCTCCTACGCCGAGTACATGAAGATACTCCAGCAAATATAGGAGGGTATGGCATCCCTGCCATACCCACGCAGCCCACGTTTGTCGTTGCCACGCCCTCATGTTTGCTTATCCACGCCCCCACGAATACGAAAAGAGCAGAACCTCGCTACCGAAGTTCTGCTCTTTTCTGTTTAATATTATGTGCGAGCCAAGCTTTTAGAAGTTGGGTGCGTCAACGTCCCACCACAGGCGTTGCATCTGTGTGTCGGTAGCCGGCTTGTTGTTTGTGTCTTCGCTGAGTGCCGGTATGCCAGTGGCTTTAATGTCCTCCTTCTTCTGTGAGTCGTCAGGTATCCATGGTATGCGGCGCATGATGTTGTCTGCCGTCTGCACCTTCGGGTCGCCAGGCTTTATTGTGCCGTCACCGTGCTCGGTGTTGAGGATAGGGAAGAGCTTCGGGTAGCCAGTGCGGCGGAGGTCAACCCACGACTCGTAGCTATATGGGAACGAAGCGATGTACTTCTGCGTGATAATCTTCTCGAGCTTTGTCTCCTTAGAGTCGCCCTCGTTCCACTTCACACCAATCTTCGTTACGCTTGGCATATCGGGTGTCAAGCCCTGTGGGTCAACGTATGCAATACCCTTCGGAGCATTCACATTGAGATACTGTTCTAAATGCTTTGTGTACTCATTCTCCTTATAGTTGCGATCCTCAAGGTAAGCCGTGCGGATACCTCGCTCGTAAAAGCTCTGTGCAGTACCACCCATGTTCCATCCACGGAGTGCGCCCTCGGCACGAAGGAAGTTAACCTCAGAAACCTTCATAAGGTAGAGCGGAGGATTGCACTCGGCGAAATAAGTCTTATCAAGCGTTGAGTAGCCACAGTATGGGTTAGCATCTGCAGCCCGACCGATACCTGGAGTAACACCATTACGCATACCTACATATACACTTCCCTTAGGAGTAACGGCAGGAGCTGATGTACCAGAAACAGCCTGCTTGCTCTTTTCCAAAGCTATGCTGTTCTTTGTGAAGAGATACTTCATGTATGGGTGGTCGAGGTTCTGAAGCAGATTAATGAACGAAGCACCCATGACGATATCATTCCAACCCATAATCTCAATAAGTGGATGAGCACTACCCAAAAGATATGGGAATAATCCAATCTCGTCAGCCTCATTCTCAATCACACCGCCTGCCACAGCTTCCTCTGCCCACTGCTTGGCAGTTGCAGGCTCTACTTTGCTCATGTGTATCGCCATACGGAGCTTCAAAGAGTTGGCAAAGCGAATCCAGACGCTGAGGTCTGAAGGGTCTGTATCATAAGAAGATAGCAACGTTGCATAGACCCCTATGATACGTCCAATTTGTTTTTTGTAAGCTTCAGAGCGGTGGTCTTTGTAATATTTGAAGCACTCGATAGCGGCATCTATATCGGCTTTCGCTTGATAGTAGATATCTTTCACCCTGTCGTATTCGAACGATGAGCCATCAAAATTTCCCTTGTTGTCATAGTAAGTTAAAGGTCCGAAGAGGTCTACATTCTCTATTGCAGCATAGTTGAACAGAGTGAGATAAATAGCCTTAATCTCTGGCATATAGTCAATCTTCTCTGCGTTCAGAGTAGGAGCCATTTTATACGTCATTGTGCTGAAGCCTACACTCAGATTATTGATAAAAAACTTGCAGAGGTCGTATGTAGAACGCAGTTCGTAGTAAGAGTAAGAGAAGTCTGAGTGAGGTACGCAGAAATACTGTACGTAGCAGTCGGGACCAAGAGTGTTTTGCGACTGATAAAGAAGTGCTTCTAACCCACCTTCATTACCACTACGTAAGCTATAGATAGCCCCTTGTGCATCTTTTAGTTGGGTGCGCATATCTTTAACAGCCTGCTTTAGTTCATCTGCTGAAATTTCTCTCTTGTAGTTGAGACTGATTTTTCCAACTTCCTGTGCAATCCAATCGAACGATACGTGGTCTACATCCGTGTATTTTTGTGGTTGTATTTGCTTCGTGACAGCGTACACATAGTCCTCTCTGTTTTCTATTCGCCAAAGGTCAGATTCGTTAAAACTCGTCTTTGTGCCATCCTTTTGGTTTATGGTCGCCGTTCCTTTGTATACTACTCGTTGTGCATTAGCTTCTGCCACGCCCATTCCGAGCATTGCTGCGAGCGCAAGGGCAAAAATGGTTGATGTCTTCTTTTTCATAATAGTAGTAGCATTTAGTTTTTAGCTATTTTTACAACATTCTTTCCGGCACGCACTATGTATGTGCCGTTGGCGAGATTGTCGAGTTCAATGACAACAATGTCGCCGTCAACCTTTACCACAGTCTGCACCTGCGTGCCATCGGTGCGGAACACGCCCACAGCACCTTTAGCCCCACGCACAACGATGCGGTTGCCCTGAACGTTCATGTCCGTCTGTGTGTCAGCTACCGACTCAACATCTGTAGCCTCGTCAGAGAAGAAGTATTTCTTCACCTCTTGTTTGTTGAAATTCAACTCTGTTTGTCCTGCTACGGGGTCGTTGAACTGCACAATCAGTTTTATACGATTGAAAAATACGTTTGGTTGCGTGCTTAGCTGTAAGCTCTGCTCGCTGCCGTCGGCGAAAACAAGGGTCATGTATTTGGCTGCCGAAGCAGGCAGCATACACGATGCACCAAATAGTAGTGTTAGTAATAGCTTTTTCATAAGCAGTCTTTGTTTAATTATTAATAGTTTTTATGAGTTGTTGGTTTGTTATAGGATATGTTCAAACATTACATTAGTCGGATGCAAATATATATATAATTATGTAAACATAAAACTTTTATTGTACTTTTTTGTGTTTTACGACTCAAGATTACGTGTTTTTCAGTTCGTATCGACCGACGCAGACATCCGCATCGACCGACGCAGACATCCGTATCGACCGACGCAGACATCCGCATCGACCGACGCAGACATCCGCACCGACCGACGCGGATGGTTTGTGGCGAACTTTTGACGTGCAGAAAACGGCTTTATGTGATTAATGTTTTGTAACTTTGCATGTGTATAAAACCACTATAACTAAAAACAACCCCAATCGTTGTGATAAACCGCAAACTGTTTGCCCAATTCCTATAAATAATGTACCTTTGTAGGTTGATAGGAAACAAAGACAAACAGGAAATAAAAAATAAACAAGATATGGGAAAGATAATTCTTACGGGCGACCGTCCAACAGGTAAGCTCCACTTGGGTCACTACGTTGGCTCGCTCCGCCGCCGCGTCGAACTGCAGAACGCTGGCGATTTCGACCGTATGTTCGTCTTCATGGCTGACGTGCAGGCTCTCACCGACAATGCAGACAACCCCGAAAAAATTCGCCAGAACATCATCGAGGTGGCTCTCGACTACCTCTCGGCTGGTCTCGACCCCGAGAAGTGCACGCTCTTCATACAGAGTCAGATACCAGAGCTCGCCGAGCTTACTACATATCTGATGAACCTCATCACCGTGTCGCGCGTGCAGCGCAACCCGACCGTGAAGACCGAAATAAAGATGCGCAACTTCGAGGCTAACATTCCGCTCGGTTTCTTCTGCTACCCCGTTAGCCAGGCTGCCGACATCGCTCTGTTCAAGGCTACAACTGTGCCTGCAGGCGAAGACCAGGAACCGATGATTGAGGTGACACGCGAGCTCGTGCGCCGCTTCAACCAGACATACAGCGAGGTGCTCGTGGAGCCGGAGATCATGCTGCCCGAGAACGCTACAGCACGTCGTCTGCCAGGCACCGACGGCAAGGAGAAGATGTCGAAGTCGCTCGGCAACTGCATCTACCTTTCCGACTCAGCCGCTGAGGTGTGGAAGAAGGTGAAGAAGATGTCGAACGGTGCACCGCGCATGAGCATGGACGAGCCGGGCAACCTCGAAGGCAACGCCGTGTTCACATATCTTGAGGCATTCTGCACTCCCGACGACTTCGCTGAGTTCTGGCCCGAGTACAAGACACTCGAAGAGCTTAAGGACCACTACGTGCGTGGCGGTATCGGCGACGGCACAACTAAGAAGTTCCTCAACAACGTGCTCAACAAGATGCTCGAGCCTATCCGTGAGCGTCGCGCCGAGTACGAGAAGGATATTCCCGAAATCTATAACATCCTGCGCAAGGGTTCGGAGGCTGCGCGCGAGACAGCCGCTCAGACAATGGACGAGGTGCGCCGCGCAATGCAGATTGACTACTTCAACGACGCTGCGCTCATTCAGCAGCAGGCAGAGAAGTTCCGCAAGTAAAAAGGAGGGTATGGCATCCCTGCCATACCCACGCACCAACGCTATAGGCGGCGTGGTTATGGCAGAATTCCATACCCACGTATCCACGCTATAGGCAGCGTGGTTATGGCAGGATGCCATAACCTCCTAAGAAAAAGGGCAAAACTCATAACTCGTGAGTTTTGCCCTTTTTCATGTTTATTGCTGTCTGCAATAACTATAGACAGTCTTTTCCTCAGTCTTTACATACTGCTTACGGCTGGCTCTCGCCCTCCACATACTCCTCAAGGAACATGTGCTCGCCGTCGAACACGGCGTAGGTGAACTGCGTAATCCAGTCGCCGAGAATCATCATGCGTGTCTTCTTCGAGAGGAAAAGGTCGAGCTCGATGTGTCGGTGTCCGAACATGAAGTAGTCGACATCGTTGTGTGTCTTCATGTACTGCTTCGCAAAGAGCACGAGATGCTCGCGGTCCTCACCCATGTACGGCGGTTCCTTGCCGTCGGCACGCTTCAGACGCGAGTGCTTCGCCCAGGTGAGTCCGAACCACATAGCCCAGCGCGGGTGCAGCGTGTTGAACAGCACCTGGCACGTGCGGTTGTGGAACACGCGCTTTATGAACTTGAAGCGGCGGTCGGGGTCGCCCAGTCCGTCGCCGTGCGCTATGTAGAACACCTTGTCGTAGATCTCTACCGTCTCGGGTTTGGTGTGCACGATAAGGCCACACTCCTCTTTGAGGTAGCCGTAGGTCCAGATGTCGTGGTTGCCGGTGAAGTAGTGCACCTCCACGCCCATGTCGGTCAGTTCTGATAGCTTGCCCAGAAAACGCGTGTAGCCCTTCGGCACAACGTAGCGCCACTCGCACCAGAAGTCGAACATATCGCCCAGCAGATAGACGGCGCGCGCCTTTGTCTTTATCGAGTCGAGAAACCTCACGAGTCGACGCTCCTGCGTGCGACCGTGGTCGATGGCCCACGACCCGAGGTGGGCATCGCTAAGGAAATATACATTTTTCATGCGAATTCAAAACTGGATAATTCATAATGCGCATTGCGCATAACTCAACATTCAACACTCAACATTCCACATTGCCAACGGCAATTAGTCGAATCCAAGCTCAACCTTTGCCTCCTCCGTCATCATGCTTTGGTCCCAAACCGGCTCGAAGACGAGGTTCACGTTGGCAGACTTCACATGTTCGAGCGAGTCGACCTTCTGTCTCACGTCCTCAAGGATGAAGTCGGCGGCGGGGCATGTTGGTGCGGTGAAGGTCATGTCTATGTCTACGTTGCCGTCGTCCTGCACGTCAATCTTGTAGATGAGTCCGAGGTCGTAGATGTTCACCGGTATTTCGGGGTCGTACACCGTCTTGAGCACATCGACGATGCGTTCTTCTATATGTGTTTTTTCTTCCTGTGTCATTGCTTTAAATCTTTAGCTTGTTATATACATATATATATTATTGCAAATTTAAGGAAAATAATCCGAATAACGAATTTTACGGCAGTAATAATATCGTATTTCTTACTCGGTTACGATAAAAAACTATACTTTTGCAGCGCATAACGTAACCAAAATAACTAAATAAAAATGATTACATTCCTAATCAGTCTGGCAGCCCTCGTGTTGGGCTACCTTGTCTATGGACGCTTCGTGGAGCGCATCTTCGTACCCGACGACCGTGTTACGCCAGCTGTGGCGCAAGCCGATGGCTTGGACTATGTCGCGATGCCTTATTGGAAGGTGTTTATGATACAGTTCCTTAACATAGCCGGTACTGGACCTATATTCGGTGCAATCATGGGCGCAAAGTTCGGACCCGCGGCATATCTCTGGATAATCTTCGGCTGCATCTTCGCCGGTGCCGTACACGACTACTTCGTGGGTATGCTCTCTATGCGCAACGGTGGTTGCGACCTGCCCGAACTCGTTCGGCGCTATCTCGGCGGAGCCGCATCTAAGGTGTTGTTGGTGTTCGCTGTCTTCCTGCTCATTATGCTCGGCACGGTGTTCGTGTATAGCCCAGCCGAGATATTGCATGGCATAAGCGGTTCGACAACCATGTGGATAACCATCATCTTCATCTATTACGTAGTGGCGACGATGCTACCTATCGACAAGATTATCGGTAAGATATACCCGCTCTTCTCGTTCTCGCTGCTGTTCATGGCTGTGGCATTGATGGCTGTGCTGTTCGTGAAGTGGCCTGCACTGCCCGAACTGTGGGATGGCGTGGGCAATATGGGTAAGGCTGCCGACCCGGCTTCGTTCACCGATAATATCTTCCCGTGTCTGTTCATCACCATCGCCTGCGGTGCTATCAGTGGTTTCCACGCCACGCAGAGTCCGCTTATGGCTCGCTGTCTCACGTCGGAACGCAAGGGTAGACCAATCTTCTACGGCGCAATGATTACGGAAGGACTCGTGGCACTCGTGTGGGCTACGGTGTCGATGTGGTTCTTCTACGACGCTCCGCAGCCTGGATACGCTCAGATTGGTGGAACCATGGCTAACGGACTGCATACGTCGGCACCCGTCGTTGTGAACCTTGTCTGCAAAGACTGGCTCGGCATCGTGGGCGGCGTGCTCGCCATGCTCGGCGTGGTTGCTGCCCCGATAACAAGTGGCGACACTGCGTTCCGCTCAGCCCGTCTTATCATCGCTCAGGCGCTGAAACTCAGTCAGCGTGCAAAGAAGAACCGTCTGTATATCTGCGTGCCGCTCTTCGCTGCATCGTTCGCCATGCTCGTTTGGCAGATGGAGAACCCCGACGGCTTCAATACCATATGGCAGTACTTCGGATGGGCTAACCAGACGCTTTCTGTCTTCGCCATCTGGACCATCACTGTTTATCTCGTTCGCGAGAGAAAGCCTTACGTCATAACGCTCGTGCCAGCCCTCTTTATGACTTGCGTCTGCACCACCTTCTTCATGGTGTC
>ENA-USZI01002098-USZI01002098.1-human-gut-metagenome-genome-assembly--contig:-NODE-2098-length-12146-cov-5.101665_pt1 | contig 12146 bp, 1 predicted proteins | sample MGYA00250042_ERZ773532 | MGnify/ENA primary metagenome ERZ773532 (study PRJEB29103, sample SAMN06112036) | human gut metagenome | biome: human gut; feature: ankylosing spondylitis patient; material... | reverse complement strand
GCGGGTCGGCGATGTTTGAGAAAGGGGTCCCGTCCCGGCAAAAGCGCCGGGACGGGACCCTTTGTTTCAGGATTGATGGATAAGGTGTTTGGTGCAGCCGGAAGGCTTCCGGCTGCGTTTCAGGATCAGCCTTGTCCGTGGTTCAGCGTGTTCTGGACGATCTGCTGCGCCAGGTCGTCAGTGGCCGGCGTACCGGACTGCACGAGGATCGTAATGTCTCCGTGGTCGCTGTGATGGGTGAACTCGGCGTAATTGCCGAGGCTGATTCCGTGTTCCTCTCCTCCGATAGCCGTCGGTGTCCAATCCCCGGAGAGGTGGAGCTTATCGCCCTCTATGGAGATGCCGATGCTCTTCAGAGCATCCAGATTCGTAAGGCTCAGGCTGTCCGGCTTGGACGTGATGAGCACTTCGATATCGCTCTGGATGGGATTGTTGTCCGGGTTGGCGAACAGGCTGTCCAACGTGTCCTTTTCAGCTCCGACGAGGAAGTCGATGCCTTCACCGCCGCTGGCGTGGGCCATGCCCTGGTTATAGACGAGGATATCGTTTCCGGCCCCGCCGTAGAGCGAGTTGTGGCCCGTCCCGCCGTCGAGGTAATCGTTACCCGCGCCGCCGTACAGGATGTCGTCGCCCGTGCCGCCGAAGATCTGATCGTCCCCTTCGCCGCCGAACAGCCAATCGTTGCCCGCGCCGCCGTGGATGACGTCGTCGCCGCCTTCGCCGAAGATCACCTGTGAATGCGCCGCTGTCTGGTCGCCGAGCGTATCGGCTCCGGCGTGGCCGAGCTGCGTGTGCAGATCCGTCAGGTTGATTTCCAGCGAGCCGTTGGAATGGCCCTCATGACCGCTTACGGTATATCCGAAGGATTCCTTCAGGGCGGAACCGTCGGCTTGTGCCTGCGCCAGCTTGTGGAGGCCGTCCTCCGAGGTGTCCAGAGTGTAGGTGTACTGTCCGGTTTCCGCATTGAAATGCAGGCTCCCGAATTCTCCCTGGATGTTGCCGTCCACGGCCTTGTCGAAGGCGTAGGCGAGCTGGTGTCCGTCCGCATCCATTCCGGGCAGATGATCGCCCTGGGCCATGCCCGGCGTCAGGTTGCCCAGATCCATGTCCGCAGGGGGTGTACCCGTGCCCATGAAGTTCACAGACAGGGAATTTTCGCCTGCCGGGGTCATCGCCGTGGCATGGCCGTCATTGACGATGATCTGGAAGTCATGCGTCACGAGGCTCCCCAAAGCGGCCCCGGCTATGGCCTCTGGGCTGGCGGTGAAGGCGTAGTGCCAGTTGCCGCCGTCGCCCTGCGTCAGCTCGAACGTGCCCAGGCCGTCGATGGTGACGGTGCCGTGCGTGCCGGTGGAATCCAGCGTTACGCCGTGTGCCTTGCCGTCGACGCTGATGGCGAAGGAATGCGTATCGTAGAAGGAGCCATCGGCCTTTACATCGGCATCGGTGAAGATGAAGGACCCCGTGGTGCCGTTGTCGGTGTGCGACTCCGTGATCACCGGGGCGTCGTTGGTGCCGGTGAGATTGACGGTGATGGTCTGGGTGGCCTTCCCGCCGTTGCCGTCGTCCACGGTGACCGTGAACGTTTCTGTGTACTTGTCTCCCTCTCCGAGCGCGTCGCTGATCAGGGTGTACTTGTAGTTGCCGTGTTCATCGATGGTCAGCGTACCGTACTTGCCTTCGGCTGCTGTACCGTTTTCCGCCTCGGCCGCTCCGGCGGGCCTGACCGAGAAGGTGTGCGTGTCATAGAAGGTTCCGTCGGCCTTCTTGTCCGCATCGTTGAACGTGATGGTACCGGTTATTTCGGCCTGCCCGCTGGCCAGTTCCGTCAGGTTGAGTACGGGGGTAGGGCTGGTGATCACAGGGGCGTCGTTGGTGCCCTGAATCTGGATCTGCAGGTCGGAAGGCGTCGTGGTTTGCGCTCCGTAGGTGTCGACGGCGACGACGTTGAAGTGCTCGGCGGTCATTTCGCCAGCGCCAAGATGCTGCGCCTGCCCGTTGTTGAACGTGTAGGTGTAGTTGCCGTCCTTATCGATACTGATGGTGCCATACTTGCCGGTGAGCGAGTCGACAAGCTCGCCCTTGTCGTTCACGAACTTGAAGGCAACGACGTGGTCGCCTTCGTCGTATTCGCGGGCCGTCACCTGTCCGGTCACCTTGGAGACGCCGCCGTCTTCAACCAGCGGAGCCGGATTGGCGATGATGACGCCGTGCTCGCCGCTCGTGATGACGGGGGCGGTGTTGGTGCCTTCGATATTGACGACGAGTTCCTTTGTATCTGACAGTCCTGACGTGTCAGTGACGGTCACATTAATAGAAGTCTCGTACAAACGGCCCGCCGCCATCTTGAGCACGGTTTCGGACGTGTTGTCGAGCGTGAACGTGTATGCACCGGTCTTGGGATCGATGGTGAACGTACCGTATTCGTTGGTTATTTCAGTAAGAGGATTGCCGTCGGCATCCTTACCGAAGGAGTAGGTCAGGTGCCCCTGATCCGCGATATCCTTGTCGAAGCCCACGGCGGTGTCACCAACGGCGTCAGCGTCGCCTTCGCGCACGGAGAGGACCTTGCCGAGTGTGAGCTCGGGCGTGTCGTCGGTGCCCTTGACGTTGACCGTGACATCAACGGTCGTCGTTTCCCCGTGCTTATCCGTCACAGTGATCGTGAAAGTTTCCTTAATGCTGCTCTTGGCGTCGAGGCCCTGCACTTCCGGGTCGGCATTGTTCAGGGTGTAGATATACTTTCCGGTAGCCGGATCGATGTGCAGCGTACCGTACTCGCCTTCCACGACCGTTCCCTTGCCGTTGATGGAAAAGTGCAGGTTGTTCAGCCCTTCGTCATCCTTGATGATATCGTTCAGGTTGCCTTCCTGCGAGACGGTCACGTCCTCCACAACGTTCAGGACGTGCTCGCCCGGAACCACTTCGGGGCCGTGGTTGGTGCCGTTGATGGTGACGGTAATCTCCTGCTTAACCACCTCGCCGTGTGCGTCACGCACGTAGATGATGAACGAATCGGGCAACGTCTTGCCCTCAGTGAGATGGTCGGGCAACTTTGCCCCGTCGGTCGTGTAGGTGTAGGTGCAGTTGCCGTCCTTATCGAAGGTCAGCGTGACAGTGCCGTACTTGGTCGTCAGCGTGTTGGTTCCGCCCTCGAAGTAGTACTTGAGCGTCGAGGTTTCGGTTCCCTCAGGGAGGGGCTTCCCGTCAGTTCCCAAAAGCTTGTCGATGTCATGCGCCTTCAGGGTTTCTGAGGTCGTCAGATTGCCCAGCCCATCGTCGCCTTCCTGAATCGTCATATTCTGGTAGCTGTCGATGACCGGTGCGTCGTTGGTGCCGTGGATGGTGATGGTGATCTTGGAGTTTGTCCGCGTGCCGTTGAGCATGACGTTGAACTCTTCCTTCTCCATCTGTCCTTCGGCGAGGTCTTGCACCTTGCCCGGCTTGCCGTTTTCGCCGTTGTACAGGGTATAGGTGTACTTCCCGGTAACGGGATCGACGACGAGGTAGCCGTACTTGCCTTCCGCGGTTACGAAACCGTCGGCGGCGCTGCTCTGGATTTGCTTTCCGGTTCCGTGCCCAAACTCATCCTTTTCTTCGATGCCGAAGACGCGGTCGGGAGGCGTTCCGGGGTGGCCTTCGCCGTCCCACTTGGCATGGAGCTGGCCTTCGAAGATCAGGCCTTCCGTGACATCAGGCGTTTGCGACAGATCCCTGCCGTCCTCGACCACCGCGCCGTTGAACTCACTCTTGTCGGCGTCGATGATGAGGCCCGCTCCGCCGTCCCATCCACCCTCGTTGTCGGGCTTATGGATGTTGATGGTGAGATCCTTCTGCTCCTCGGAAACCTTGCCGTGGGGGTCGACCACCACGACCTTCGCGCCGTCGAGTAGCGTCCCCTTGTCGGTGAGCTTGCTCGGATCCTTTAAGGCTTCGTCGAGCTCCGTGCTCTCGTTGTCCAGCGTATACTTGTAATGCGTGATGATCGAACCGTCCGCCGCCGTCTCGTAGGTGAGGACGATGGTGCCGTATTCGGTCTTGAGTTCCGTGACGGGCTTCCCATCCTTGCCGACCAGCATGAAACGGAGCTGGCCGTCCGGATCGTCCACGTCGGTCGCGCCGGAGAGGGTCCCCGTGAAGACCACGCCGGGGACGCCGCCGTCGCTTCCATCGGGATCGTCGAAGGCGTCCTGCTTCACCTCACCCTCAAGGCCGGTAACCGTATCCGTAAAGGTCGGGGCGTCGTTGGTGCCCTTGATGGTGATGGTGATGTCCTTCTCGACGATCTTGCCGCCTTCGATCTCCACCTGCACCTCGAAGGTTTCGGTCTTGACGTCGCCATCGTTCATGGACTGGACGATCTTCGAGCCGTTTTCGGTCAGCGTATAGGTATACTCGCCCGTTTCCGGATCGATGTTCAGCGTGCCGAGCGGCTTGCCGTCCGCGCCCGTGGCGAAGCCGGTCTGTCCCTTGTTCGTCCACGTCAGGCTGCCGCCGATGTCTTCGGCGTCGACCCTGCCGCCCAGCGTCAACTGTCCGGTGATGGAGGGATCATGGCTGTGATCGCCTTCCGAAGGCGTTACGATCGCGCCGTTATCCTCAGATATCACCGTGTTATTGAAGCTGATGGTCGGCATATCCGCCGTTCCGGTAACATCGATGACCAGCTTGCCGGAGCTGTGGGCCCCGAGCGGGTCGGTGACGCGGACGTCGAACACTTCCTGTGGGAGCTTGGAATCGGTGAGGCTCTGGCCTGCATTCAGCTCCTTCAGCAGCTCGGGCTTGGTAATCTCGTAGGTGTAGCTGCCATCCTGATTGAGCTTGAGGATGCCGTACTTGCCTTCGATGATCTGCACCAGCTTGCCGCCGCTCTCGATGCTGTAGCTGAGGTTGCCCGCCGCGTCGCCGTGGCTCTTGTCGGGGTCGTGGGCGCTCAGGTTTCCCGAAAGGGTGTGGCTGCCGTCTTCCTGCAACACGCCTTCACTGGTCTGGTCGGAAGTGATCTTCGTGAAGGTCTTCCCGTTCGCGTCGGTGATGACTTCGGCGATGACGTTCCCGTTTTCGTCGGTGAAGACGGGCCGGTCATTGGTGCCCTTCACGTAGACATCCACATCCTGCGTGGGGATGAGGTTCGAGTTGCCGGTATTGATGTTGAACGAGCCGTCCGCGTTGGCGCCGCCGTTCACGAGGGATTCGTGGGCGGAATCGTAGACGCCGACCTTGAGGTTGTCGAACAGCTTTTCACGCTGGCCCGCGTCGAGGGCGTCGAGGTTCGCGGCTTCCTTCGTGCCCGGTTCCGGCAGGACGAAGGAGTAGACGATCTTGGACACGCCGTTCTCGGTGGCGACTTCGGCGTGCAGGGTCCCGTAGTCGGTGTGCAGGTCGCCCGCGTAGAACTTGCCGCCCACGACGAACCCGGCGATCAGATGCCCCGTGCCCTCTCCTGTGTCGACCTGCTTGACCTCGAACGAGCCGAGCGCGTGCCCGCCGCTGTTGAAGTGGCCGTCCACGAGCTGGCCGTTGACGTGGATGGAGCCGTCCACGTCCGTATTGGTGTTGGGCACGACGCCCGCCTCGGTGATTTCGGCCATGATCGCGTTGGGGAGCTTGCCCACGAGGATCGGGGCGTCAGCGCCGCCCGTCACGTTGATGGTGACGTGCTGCTGCGACCACGCACCCTTTTCGTCGCGCACGAAGATGGTGAATTCATCCGTGTACTTTTCGCCGTAGACCAGGTCTTCGTTCGGCGTGTAGGTATACTTGCCGGTGGACGAGTCGATGGTGAACACGCCGTGCTCGGTTTCGATCCGGGTATGCGCGTTGCCCATGCCCTTGTCGCCGTCAAAGGCCGCCTTCAGGTCATTGATGTCGGCACTGTCCGCGTCGCCGATATGGCCTCCGGCGATGCCGTAGGTCAGCCTGGAACCGAAGTCCACGTCCGTTCCCTTGGCATTGGCCGAGAAGGACTTGTCGTCCTCGGTCATGGTGATGGTGGCGTGGGTCGTCGCGTTTCCGTCGGGCGTCGTACCCGTGGTGATGGCGAGGTGGCTGTCGGTGCTGCCGAGCAGCGTCAGTTCGGGCCGGTCGTTGGTGCCCTTGATGGTGACGCCGAATGAACCGTTGAAAACGCCGCCGTGCGGGTCGGTGACTGAGAAGTTGATGGTCCGGTTGGAGGAGTTGTCCGCGCCGAACATGTTCACGATCATGCTGCCCGCCGAGCCGTCCGGGGGCAGGGTAAAGGAGTATGAACCGTCCGGGTTGACGGTCAGGGTGCCGAGCGCCACCTGAGAGAGGATGGAAGCCGCGTTGCCGTAAGTGAGATCCTGATTCTGTCCCAGCAGCCCTTCGGCTCGAAGCTGCGCTTCGAGCTTGTCGAAGGCGTCCTTCGGGAAGTTGGAGTTGAAGAGGGTGGCCCTGACGTTGTTGAAGTCTCCGCCATTGCTCAGCAGGTGAGTCATGGTCCACGTGCCGTCGGCATTGTGGCTCGGCGTGCCGCAATTGCCCGAGCCCCGCAAGCTGATCTTGAACTGATCCTCTCCGGTTCCGAACCCCTTGCTGATGTCGTCGTCCACGTCCTTGAGGTTCGTTATATTCAGCGTACCGGAGGTGACCCGGTGCTCGCCAGCGCCGAGGGTGCCGTCCGTATCGGCCGTGGTCGCGGTGTTGCCGTCATGGACACCCGCCTCCTTGACGGTGATGCCCTGCATCGTGGCGGAAGGCCGGTCGTTGGAGCCGTTGATCACGACGGTGACGTCATGCGTGCTCGAAGCCGTTTCGCCGTGGGAATCCTTCACGCTGATGGAGAAGTCGAGTTCCACCTTGTCGCCGCGCTGGAGCTGGTTAACGAACGAGCCTTCTTCTTCTTTTCCGTTGACCTCGATTTCGCTCTTCGTGAACGTGTAGTCGCCGGTCTTGGTGTTCAGATGGAACGTGCCGTAGTCGGTGACGATCTCCCCGTTGGGGCCGATGGACGTAACCGTGATGTTGGTCTTCGTGCCGTTGGCGAGTGTGAGGGAACCGATCACGGTGCCCTGCTCGATCGTGTTGGAGAAGAAGTATGTGAGCGTATCGCCGGTATCGACGTCGCTCGCGTCCACCTTGCCTGAATCCGACTTCGTGCCGGGAATGTCCTTATTGTTTGCGTCGACGCCGGACTCAGTGATGGTGAGGGTGTCTCCGGTGTTGGCGATGACGGGCTTGTCGTTGGAGCCGTTGACGGTGATGGTGACGGTCTGTTCAGACCATGCGCCGTGCTCGTCGCGCACGTAGATGGTGAACGTGTCGGTTCCGGTCTGCGGCGTGCCGTCGGCGTTGAGGCCGAGCTTGTCCGCAGCGCCGTTCTTGGCGGTGTCCAGCGTGTAGACGTACTTGCCGGTAACGGGATCGATGGTCAGGGAGCCGTATGTGCCCGTGACCGAATGGTGCCCGTTGCCCATGCCGGGGTTGTTACCGTCCGCGCCGAACGCGGTGTCCCGGTTGCCTGCGCTGGTGCTTACGCCGAATTCGAGCGTGGGGTTGGAATCGGGGTCAGCACCCTCGAAGGTACCGGTGACGGTGAGGTCTTCCGCGACTTCATTATGGTCCTTGTCGTAGCCGGGATCACTGACGACCGTGTCGCTCGTCGGAGTCAGGGTCAGAGTAGGCCGGTCGTTGGTGCCCACGATGTTGATCGTGATGTCCACGGAGGCCGTGCCGCCGTGCCCGTCATCCACGGTGATGGTGAAGGTTTCCTTCTCGGTCTGGCCCTGCGAGAGGGACTGCGTCTTGTCTTCGTCGATCGTGTAGGTATAGGTCCCGTCCTTGTGCAGGATGATGGAACCGAATTCGGTTTCCAGCGTAATGTTGCCGTTGGCGTCCGTCTTGGGATCGCCGATGAGGGTCGTGCCGGAGCCTTCCTTCGCCCCGATGTCGAGGGTCAGGGTGTCGGTGGTGTCGGTATCCTTGACGTGGACCTGACCGGAAATTTCATTCCGGGAGAGGCTGTTATCCGCGTCGGTCAGCTCGCGGGAATCGTCGGAGGGATCCGGAGTCTTCGCCGTGTCGGTGGTGGTGCCGTGGTCCGTCGAGGTGTCCACGACGCCCGCTTCCTTGACCCAGTGCTCGGCGTCGTCAGCCGTAATCGTCGGCGTGTCGTTGGAACCGGTGACCGTGACGGAAATGGGCTTCGCCGTCCACGCGCCGTGCTCGTCACGCACGTAGATGGTGAACTCGTCGGTTCCGGTCTGCGGGTTGCCGTCGGCGTCGAGGCCGAGCCGGTCGGCATTTTCGTTGGTCTTGTAGGTGTAGGTATTGCTCTCCGGATCGATGGTCAGCGTGCCGTACCTGCCTTCAATCACGATCTTGCCGCCGACCTGATGGAGCGGTTCGCCCATGCCGGGCTTGCCGTCGGAACCGGAACCGAAGGCGAGGTTTCGGCCCGCTTCGGACTCCACGTCCTGCTTGCCGAGCGCCACGCCGTAGCGCAGGTTCGCCCCGCGATCGTCGTCGTCGGACTTGAGCGTCCCGGAAACGGTGGTGTCGTTGGCGACGTCGGCCTTTTCGGTGATGTCGAACTTGACTTCGCCGGTCTTATCGTCGGTCACGACCGTGACGTTGTCGCCGTGGGTGGGTTCAACCAGATCGAGCGTGGGCCGATCGTTGGTGCCCTTGATCTTCACGGCCAGCATGTGTTCGGCTGTTCCGCCGTTCCCGTCGTCGACGGTGGTGCGGAAGTTGAAGTTCAGCTCTTCGCCCTGCGCCAGCTTGTCGGCCTCGGACCCGCTGATGTCGAAGGTAAACTTGCCGGTCTGCGTGTCGAGGGTGAGCGTGCCGTAGTTGGTCTCAATGATCTGGATATGCGGATTGCTCGGATCAAACGTGGAGGAGATGACCCTGACTTCCACGGTATCGGGAGCGTCGGGGTCACTGCCCTTGATCGCCACATTCAGGCTGTCGGCGGAGCCGTTGCCTGTGGTCAGCCCGTTGATGCCATAGGTGAGCTTGTCGTGAACGTCCAGGTCACCCGCATTCAGGGACAGATCGCCTTCAATGGAGAGCTTGTGCTCGCCGGCGCCTATCCATGTGCCGCCGACCTTTTCAGTCGTGGAGGTATTGGCGTCGTCCTTAATCCAATCTTCGGGCCTGTCATAGACCCCCTGTTCCTTCAGTTCGATGGAAGTCTGCTTGATCCACGGCGCATCGTTGACGCCGTGCAGGGTAACGGTGATGGTCTGGGTGGAGGTCGCGCCGTGCTCGTCGGTGACGGTCACTTCGAAGGTCTCGATCTTGGTTTCGTCCTTGCCGAGTCCCTTGATCGCGTCGGGGGTGGCTTCATAGGTCCACTGTCCGGTGGCGGGATCGAGGGTCAGCGTGCCGTAGTCCGTGGTGAACGTGGCGTTCGTGTCGCCGTCGGTCCCGTGTGCGCCGTCAGTGCCCGTGCCGGAGGTGTCCTTGCCGCCAGCGATATGGAAGGCCTGATCCGTCCCGGCGTCGCGGTCGTTGTCGGTGACCGTGAAGGTGCCGTCGATGGACAGATCGCCGCCCTGCGTGATGTTCCAGTCGCTACCCGTGATGTCGAGGGTGGGGATGTCGTTGGTGCCGTGGATGGCCACGGTGACGGTCTTCGCCGTCCACGCATTGTGCTCGTCGCGCACGTAGATGGTGAAGGTTTCGTAAATGGTGTCGCCTTCGGCGAGCTGATCAAGGGAGTTATAGGTCTTGCCGTCGAGCTCAAAGCTGACGTTTTCGCCTTCGCCCTTCATAGTGTAGGTGTAGGAGCCATTGGAGTTGATCGTCAGGCTGCCGTACTGGCCGCCCGCAACCACGGAAGAGGCCGCGCCGCCCGTGGCGGTGGAGTCGGCCGTGTTGAATACGGAAGGATCGAACGCCTCGCCGGTTCTGTCGCCCGCAGCCGCACCGAAGTGGAGGATATGCCCTGTGTCGACGTCATTGCCGCTGGCGGTTCCGGTGTCGGTGGTATGGCCCGTGAAGGAGGTGTTTTCCTTGCTAGGATCAGTGGTGGGGGTGTTGGCGTCGTCACGGCCCACGCCGTCCTCGACCACATGGAGGTTGCCGTCGCCGCCGAGCAGATCGTTGAGATTGTCGTTGGACAGATCAAGCGTGGGGACGTCGTTGGTGCCGTTGATGGTGACGGTGATGGTCTGGGGCACGCTCCGGCCGGTCTGGGCGTCGGTGACGTAGACGGTGAAGGTCTCGGTCACGGTCTGGCCGAGGGAGAGGTTGTTGACGGCATTGCCGTCCGCGCCTGCTTCGCCGGGATTCTTGTTGTTGAGCGTGTACTCGTAGGAGCCGTCCGCGCGGAAGGTCAGGGTGCCGTAGGCGGAGGTGTAGGCATAGACGATGTCCCCGGTGCCGGGGGTTCCGGTTCCGGTCACAGTGGTGGAGGCGCCGCCGTCGGTCAGGCTCGATCCTGCGTGCTCGACGTGGAAGTTGAGCTTGTTGACATCGTGCTCCGTGGAGCCCGCCCCGTTTTCCTTGTCGGTATCGGAGGCGAAGATCTTGCCGGAAAGGGTTCCGGTCTGATGCTGCCCTTCGCCCGTTCCGCCGGGCGTCGTGGGCGTGTTGCCGTCGCCGTTTTCCGAGGGCTGGTAGACGCCTTGTTCCTTGAAGTCGAGATGGAAGTTGCTCTGATCGGTGTCGATCTCCGGGATGTCGTTGGTGCCGGTGATGGTAACGGAGATGGTCTGGGTGGAGGTCGCGCCGTGCTCGTCGGTAACGGTCACTTCAAAGGTTTCGACCTTGGTTTCCCCGGCATTGAGCTGCTGGACCTTGTCGCTGGCGTTGTTGAGCGCATAGGTCCACTGCCCGGTGGCGGGATCAAGGGTCAGCTTGCCGTAGTCCGTGGTGAACGTGGCGTCCGTGCTGCCTGTGGCGGAGTGGGAACCGTCGGAAGGGCTGGTGCCGTCGGCGGCGGGCGTGTTGCTGCCGCCTTCGATGTGGAACGTCTGGTTCTGCCCGCTGTCGCTGTCCGGGTCCTGCACGGCGAATGTGCCGCCCACGGAGGCTGTGTCTTCGTGGATGCCCTGCGCGGCGTTGGCGATGGAGAGTTCGGGCCGGTCGTTGGTACCGGTGAGAGTGACGGTGATTTCCTGCGTGGCGAGGCCGCCGCGTCCGTCGCTCACGTAGACGGTGAAGGTTTCGGTACGGGTTTCGCCAAGAGCGAGGCCGTTGGTATCGGGATCAGCGTTGTCGATGGTATAGGTGTAGGTCCCGTCGGGGGCCATTGCCATCACGCCATAGGGGGTGACGATGCTGGTCACCTGCGCCCCGTTCGCGTCGATGAAGCCGAAGGAAAGCGTGTCGCCGTTGGCGTCGGTGCCGGTGGCCCTGCCGGACATGGAGGGGACGCCCTCGTAGAGTTCATTGCCGCCGGGGAACACGCCGGATTCGATGACGCCGAGCGAGCCGCTGACGCTGAGGGTCGGCGCGTAGTTGGGGGTATCGTCGCCGCGCAGGCCGCCCCACGGGTCGCGCTCGGGGAAGAAGGCGCGGTTGCTGCTCAGGTCGAGCCCGTCAAGGCGGTTTACACCGTTGATGAGGGCGTCGTCGGCATATTCGCGGAAGCGTCCGCCGTCCGCGCTGGCGGCGTTTGCCGCCGGACCGGCCGCGGGCATGAGGTCGGGTTCGTTCAGGGCCGTGAAGAATTGCTCGCCCGCGATCGGAGCGCCTTCGATCACGAAGTCGGGCATGGAGTCCTTGGTATAGGCCGTATAGAAATCACGCAGGACAACGGTGCTGCCGTCGTCGAAACGGAAAATAAGGTCATTGCCGGAACGTTCCAGCGTTGCCTGATCAGTAGGGAAGTTGAGGTCGATTCGGCTGTCCCCGGCCGCTTCGAAGACGGCCTGAGTGCCCGCTTCCGGCTTATTGAGAATGATGTCCGCCATATCAGGACTCCTTAACGGTAGGAGGAAAAACAAAAGAGGCCTCTGCACGTAATGTGCAGGGCCTTATCTACGATGGGGCAGTCCTGATGATGTCGGGCTGGGAGAGGTGCGCGAAGGCGCGTTTCTCAAGAATGATGGGCATCCCCAAGGGGGCGGGATGCCGAAAACTTTTCTTGTTTATAAGCAGTCGTGCATCGGCTGTCAATGAGACTTGTTTCTATTTGGCGTCCCGGCGGGTGGGTATCATCGGGACCGTCGCCA
>ENA-USZI01002096-USZI01002096.1-human-gut-metagenome-genome-assembly--contig:-NODE-2096-length-12150-cov-3.656258_pt1 | contig 12150 bp, 10 predicted proteins | sample MGYA00250042_ERZ773532 | MGnify/ENA primary metagenome ERZ773532 (study PRJEB29103, sample SAMN06112036) | human gut metagenome | biome: human gut; feature: ankylosing spondylitis patient; material... | reverse complement strand
CAATGAGTAGTATCCAAAGCTTCTTTACAGATTGGTCAGATGTTATTGGCAAAGCAATTATCGAAACATTTCAAATGGTCGGAATTTCATTGTTGTTCTCCATTCTAATTGGTATTCCATTAGGGCTATTAATCGTTTTAACTCGACCAGGACAATCCTTTGAAAATAAATTTTTCTATCAGTTTTTTAATCTATTCATCAATATTGTTCGCTCTGTTCCATTTATCATTTTATTATTCTCAGTACAGCTTGGCGCCAGCGGGGATGTGGGGGTCGACCATGAGCAGGTGCAGTCGCTCCTCGCCCTCCTCGCTGTGGACGGCGGAGATCAGCATACCCTCGGAATCAATGCCCATCATCTTTCTGGGAGGCAGGTTCACGATGGCGATGGCCGTCTTGCCGACCAGCTCTTCCGGCTCATAATATTCATGGATACCGCTCAAAATCACGCGATCCGTGCGCTCGCCGTCATTCAAAGTGAACTTCAGCAGCTTCTTGGACTTCTTCACGGCCTCGCAGGCCTTGATCTTCACTGCCCGGAAGTCGGACTTGGAGAAGGTCTCAAAATCCACCATGTCCTTGAAGATGGGCTCGATCTTCACCTTGGAGAAGTCGATCTTCTCCTCCGCCTGGGCGGCGGGGGCAGCGGCGGGCTTCTCCTCCTTCTTGGGCATATCCAGGGGCTTCATGGTGGGGAAGAGGATGACCTCGCGGATGGTGTCGGCCCCGGTGAGCAGCATGACGCAGCGGTCGATGCCCATGCCCATGCCGCCCGTGGGGGGCAGGCCATACTCCAGGGCGGTGAGGAAGTCCTCGTCCATCATCTCGGTCTCGTCGTCGCCCCGCTCCCGCTGCTCCACCTGCTTCTCAAAGCGCTGGCGCTGGTCGATGGGGTCGTTCAGTTCGGAATAGGCGTTGGCCAGCTCGCTGTGGCAGATGAACAGCTCGAACCGCTCGGTGAGCCGGGGGTCCTTGGGGCTGCGCTTGGTCAGGGGGCTGACCTCCACGGGATACATGGTGATGAAGGTGGGCTGAATGAGCTGCTCCTCCACCTTCTGGTCAAAGCAGGCGTACAGGGCGTTGCCCCAGGTCTTTTCGGCGGCGTCGGCCAGCTCCACGCCCTTGGCCTTGGCGGCGGCCACGGCCTGGGCATCGTCAGAGATGGCGTCGAAGTCGATGCCCACATACTCCTTCACGGCATCCACCATGGTCAGGCGGCGCCAGCCGGGAGTCAGGTCGATCTTCTCGCCCATCCACTCCACCTCGTAGGTGCCCAGGATCTCCTTGGCAGCGCCGGACAGGATGCCCTCGGCGATGTCCATCATGTCGTGGAAGTCGGCGTAGGCCTGATACATCTCCACGGTGGTGAACTCGGGGTTGTGCTTGGGGTCCATGCCCTCGTTGCGGAAGATGCGGCCGATCTCATACACCCGGTCCATGCCGCCCACGATCAGCCGCTTCAGGGGCAGCTCGGTGGCGATGCGCATATACATGTCGATGTCCAGGGTGTTGTGGTGGGTGATGAAGGGCCGGGCGGCGGCACCGCCGGCGATGGTGTTCAGGACGGGGGTCTCCACCTCGATATAGTCCATGTCGTCCAGATAGCGGCGCATGAACTTGATGAACTGAGAGCGGATGACAAAGTTCCGCTTCACCTCGGGGTTGACGATCAGGTCCACATAGCGCTGGCGATAGCGCAGCTCGGTGCTGGTCAGGCCGTGGAACTTCTCAGGCAGGGGGAGGAGGGACTTGCTCAGCAGGGTGCAGGTGACCACCCGCACGGACATCTCGCCCCGCTGGGTGCGGAACACAATGCCCTTCACGCCCACGATGTCGCCGATGTCGTACTTTTTAAAGCGGGCATACTCCGCCTCGTCCATCTCGTCCTTGCGGGCATAGAGCTGGATGCGGCCGGACTTGTCCTGCATGTCGCAGAAGGACACCTTGCCCATGCCCCGCTTGCTCATCAGACGGCCAGCCACAGAGACCTCCTGGCCCTCCAGGGCATCGAAGTTTTCTTTGATGTTGGCGGCGGTGTTATCCACGTCGTATTTGGTGATCTGGAAGGGGTCGTTTCCGCTCTCCTGCAGCTCCTTCAGCTTATCCCGGCGGATCTGCAGCAGCTGGGACAGGTTTTCCTGCTTCTCCTGATTCTTTTCGGCCATGTTGCCACTCCTATCTATATCGTGTCTCGGCCACAATGGCCGCGTTGGGTGAAATTATCGCTCCACCTTGAGGATCTTATACTCCACGGGGCCGCCGGGGGCATCCACAGTGATGTCCTCGCCCTCGTTGTGGCCCAGCAGGGCCTTGCCGAAGGGGGAGTCCTCGGAGATGGTGCCCTTGGCGGGGTCGGCCTCCTGAGAGCCCACCAGCTTATAGGTCTCCTCCTCGTTGAACTCCTTGTCCAGCACGGTGACGGTGGAGCCCAGACGGATGAAGTCGCCGTCCTTCTCCTCCTCCTCGATGACCACATAGTTGGAGAGGATGTCCTCCAGCTCGGCCATGCGGGAGTACAGCTTGCCCTGCTCGTTCTTGGCCTCGTCATACTCGCTGTTCTCAGACAGGTCGCCGAAGGAGCGGGCCTCCTTGATGAGCTCGGCCACCTCCTTCTCCCGGACGGTCTTCAGATAGTTCATCTCGTCCTGAAGAGCCTTCAGACGCTGAGGGCTGAGTTTGTATTCCTTCGCCATGTTCGTCGCACACCTTTCTATATGGCCGCCGGGAGTGCCCCCGGCGGCAGATGACCCAAAAATTTTGGGCATAATAACGCAGTATCAATTAGTATAGAAGTTTCCGGCCGGGATGTCAAGTGATTTTTAACTGCTCGGCTGTCAGCCGACCACCCTCCCACAGGGCGGACAGCAGGGGAAGAGCCTCCCGGTCCTCCTGGGCCAGATCAGGGGCGGACAGGCGCAGCCCCGCCAGGTCAGGGGCGGGGCCGAACAGGGTGAGGGCGGGGCAGAGGGCGGAACCGTCCGCAGCGTCCGGCTCCGCTCCCGGCTGAAGCAAAAGGGCTGCCTGGGCGGGGGCATCCGCCGGTAAAATGGGCAGGCCATATTCCTGCCGCAGCCAGGCCGCCAGCCGCTCCCCGCCCCGAGGGGCGGAGATGGTCAGCCGCCGTACCCGGGGACACAGGGCCAGGGCAGCCCGGAGCATGGCTCCGTCTGCCCGCTGTCCCCGCAGGGCCACCGTGGCCCGGTCTGGGGCCAGCCCCTGCCGCTCCAGCAGAGAGGCCGTCAGCGGGGCGGCATGAGCGCGGAGAAAGGGCCCCGGGTCCATGGGCCGCAGTCCCAGGGCCAGCAGCAGGGGCCAGCGGTCAAAGCCCGCAGGGACCAGCGCCCGGACCGCGCCCCCGGAGTACAGGCTGCGGCCCGCCCTCTTCAGCCGCCGCTCCCCCAAAAAGCCCTCCGGGTCGGTGTGACACCGCAGCACTGGTAGCCCATACAGCAAAGCCCGCCGTGGCCCGCCCCGCCCCCCGTCAAACACCAGCTGTCCCAGCATAAAACCGCCCCCTCTCCCGAAAGGATATGCGGGAGAGGGGGCGGACAGGACCACTGCTGCCGGCGTTTGTTTTACATTTTTGCATCCAATTTCGGAACTTCTCCTCCAATGGATTGACGGAACAACGGCGGGGTTGATATACTAATTTAGTGTGAAATTGTTTTTTACGGCGAGGTGCGCATATGTGGTACTCCAAAGACTGGAAGGACTATGAACTCATCGACTGCGGCCGGGGGGAGAAGCTGGAGCGCTGGGGCGACCAGCTGCTGGTCCGGCCCGACCCTCAGGCCATCTGGAACACCCCCAGGACCAACCGGGGGTGGAAGCACAACTCCGGGCGCTATGCCCGCTCCTCCACCGGGGGCGGCCAGTGGCAGAACAAGTCCATGCCCGACCGGTGGACCGTGTCCTATCGGGACCTTACCTTTAATGTAAAACCCATGAACTTTAAACACACCGGCCTGTTCCCCGAGCAGGCGGCCAACTGGGACTTTGCCAGGGAGCAGATCGAAAAGGCCGGGCGGCCCATCAGCGTGCTGAACCTGTTCGCCTACACCGGCGGGGCCACCGTGGCCTGCGCCGCCGCCGGGGCCAGCGTGTGCCATGTGGATGCGGCCAAGGGCATGGTCCAGTGGGCCAGAGAGAATGCCAAGAGCTCCGGCCTGGAGCAGGCCCCCATCCGCTGGATCGTGGACGACTGCGCCAAGTTTGTGGAGCGGGAGATCCGCCGGGGCAGACGCTATGATGCCATCATCATGGACCCGCCCTCCTATGGCCGGGGCCCCACCGGCGAGGTGTGGAAGCTGGAGGACAACCTGTATCCCTTTGTGGAGCTGGTGTCCGGGGTGCTGTCTGACGACCCGCTGTTCGTCATTCTCAACTCCTATACCACCGGCCTTGCCCCCAGCGTGGCCACCTACATTCTGGAGAGCATCGTCTCCAAGCGCTTCGGCGGACACACCCAGGCGGACGAACTGGGGCTGCCCGTCACCGAAAGCGGACTGTTCCTGCCCTGCGGGGCCACCGGACGTTGGGTCCGGGGCTGACTGAAGGGGCGCAGACATTGCCCACCGGGGCATAAAACAAGGAAATGATAGATATGGATAAGCCGATTATCAAAACAGAGGGCCTGCGCTTTTCCTATACCACAGCGGAGGGCGTGTCCCCGGTGGTGCTGGACGGCGTGGACCTGGACATTCAGGAGGGGACCTTTGTGGCCGTGCTGGGTCACAACGGCAGCGGAAAGTCCACCCTGGCCAAGCACATGAACGCCATCCTGCTGCCCTCCGGCGGCAAAGTGTATGTGGACGGCATGGACACCGCCGACGAGGCCCGGCTGCTGGATGTGCGCCGCACCGTGGGCATGGTGTTCCAGAACCCGGACAACCAGATCGTGGCAAATGTGGTGGAGGAGGACGTGGCCTTCGCCCCGGAGAACCTGGGGGTCCCCCCGGAGGAGATCCGCCGCCGGGTGGACGACGCATTGAAGGCCGTGGGCATGTACGAGTTCCGGGAGCACGCCCCCCATCTGCTCTCCGGCGGCCAGAAGCAGCGCATCGCCATCGCCGGGGTCATCGCCATGCAGCCCAGGTGCATCGTGCTGGACGAGCCGACGGCCATGCTGGACCCCATCGGACGGGCGGATGTTGTCCGCACCATCAAACAGCTCAACCGGGAGCGGGGAGTGACGGTGGTGCTCATCACCCACCACATGGACGAGGCCGCCCAGGCAGACCGCCTGGTGGTCATGGCCAAGGGCAAGGTGGTGGCCGACGGCAGCCCCAAGCAGGTGTTCTCCGATGTGGAGGGGCTGCGCTCTGTGGGGCTCACCGTGCCCTATACCACCCAGCTTTTGTGGGAGCTGCGCCAGGCGGGGTATGACGTGCCCCTGGACGCCCTCAGCGATGAGGAGTGCGCCGCAGCGCTGTTCGACCTGCTCAAGCAGCATCAACAGGCGGGCTGAGACCCGCCCTTACCCTGGGCGTTATCTCCCAGTGAGACATGCACCACGAGAGATAAAAGGACTGACGCTATTTTGAACGCCATTATTGAGACAAAGCAGCTGACCCATATCTATTCCGCCGGCACCCCCTTCGAGCGGGGGGCCCTGCTGGAGGTGGACTTCTCCGCCATGGAGGGGGAGTACCTGGGCATCATCGGCCACACCGGCTCGGGCAAGTCCACCCTGATCCAGCATCTGAACGCCCTGCTGAAGCCCACCTCCGGCCAGGTGCTCTTCCAGGGTCAGGACGTGTGGGCCGACCCCGCCCGCACCCGCCAGACCCGGTTTCAGGTGGGCCTGGTGTTCCAGTATCCCGAGTATCAGCTGTTTGAAGAGACTGTATATAAAGATATCTCCTTCGGGCCCAAGAACATGGGCCTGGACGAGAAGGAGGTGGACCGCCGGGTGCGGGAGGCCGCAGCCTTTGTGGGCCTGCGGGACGACCAGCTGGAGAAGTCCCCCTTCGAGCTCTCCGGCGGCCAGAAGCGCCGGGTGGCCATAGCCGGCGTGATCGCCATGGAGCCCAAGGTGCTTATCCTGGATGAGCCTACCGCCGGGCTGGACCCGGTGGGCGTGGAGTCCATCCTGGGCAACATCCGGGACTATCATCGGGCCCACAACGCCACCGTCATCCTGGTGTCCCACTCCATGGAGGAGGTGGCCCGGACGGTGGACCGCCTGGTGGTGGTGAACGACGGGAAGATCCCTTTTCAGGGCACGCCCCGACAGGTGTTCCAGCACGGGGACGAGCTGGAACATATGGGCCTGGGTGTTCCCCAGCTGACCCGCGTATTCCACAGACTGCGGGCCATGGGGGCCGATGTGGACCCCTCGGTGTATACCCTGGAGCAGGCCAAGGCCGCTCTGCTGGCCAAGCTGGGCAAAAACGGAAGGGGGGCGGTGTAAGTGGCGCTGAAGGATATCACCCTGGGGCAGTACTTCCCGGGCAATTCCCCCGTACACCGGCTGGACCCCCGGACAAAGATCCTGACGGTGGTGCTGTATATCACCGCCCTGTTCCTGGCCAAGTCCTTTGTGACCTATGGCATCATGTTCCTGGTGCTGTGCGCCTCCATCGCCCTGTCCAAGGTGCCGGTGAAGTCCATCCTCAGAGGGCTGAAGCCCGTGCTGTTCATCGCAGTGTTCACGGCGGTCTTAAACCTGCTGTACACCCCGGGAGAGCATGTGCTGGCAAAATTCTGGATCTTCACCATCACGCTGGAGGGCGTGTTTACCGCATTCTTTATGGTCATCCGCATTATGATGCTGATCGCGGGGACCTTTTTGCTGACCTATACCACCTCGCCCATCCTGCTCACCGACGGGCTGGAGTCCCTGCTGGGGCCGCTGAAGAAGATCAAGGTGCCCGTGCACGAGCTGGCCATGATGATGTCCATCGCCCTGCGCTTTATCCCCACCCTCATCGAGGAGACGGACAAGATCATGTCCGCCCAGCGGGCCCGGGGGGCCGACTTTGAGAGCGGAAACCTGATGCAGCGGGCCAAGGCCATGATCCCCCTGCTGGTGCCCCTGTTTATCTCCGCCTTCCGCCGGGCCGACGAGCTGGCGGTGGCCATGGAGTGCCGCTGCTACCACGGGGGAGAGGGCCGGACCCGTCTGCGCCAGCTGAAATACGGCGGGAACGACTGGATCGCCCTGATCCTGTTTCTGGTCATCACCGCAGCGGTGGGCGTGCTGGGACGGTTCGGCTTATAATTTCACCCAATTTTAGGAGGGACTATGGAACGGAATATCGCCCTGAAACTGATGTATAACGGTACGGCCTACCACGGCTGGCAGGTGCAGAAGAACGCTGTCTCCGTGGCGGAGACCCTGGAAAAGGCACTGGCCACAGTGGTGTGCCACCCGGTGAAGTGTACCGGGGCGGGGCGCACCGATGCCCATGTCCATGCAGAGACCTATGTGGCCAACTTCCGCACCACCTCCACCATCCCCTGCGACCGCATCCCTCTGGCGGTGAACACCCGCCTGCCCAAGGACATCGTGGTGGTGCGGGCCACCGAGGTCCCCCCGGAGTTCAACGCCATCGGCTCCTGCCACAGGAAGGAGTATACCTACCGCATCTATAACTCCCGCCTGGGTAACCCCTTCTATGTGGACCGGGCTTGGTTCTATCCCAAGCGCCTGGACGAGCACATCATGCAGCAGGCGGCGGATCAGTTTGTGGGCACCCACGACTTCCGGGCCGTCCGCTCCGTGGGTACCGAGACCCGGACCACCGTGCGCACGGTGTACTATTTCAATGTGGAGCGCCGGGGCGACCTGATCGAGAGCCGGGTATGTGCCAACGGATTTTTGTATAACATGGTCCGGGCCATGGTGGGCACCATCGTCTATGCCGCCGAAGGCAAGCTGGCCCCGGAGGATATCCCCGCCATTCTGGACTCGGGCAACCGCACCCTGGCCGGGCCCACCGTGCCCCCGGGGGGGCTTTACATGACCCAGCTGTGGTATGACGAGGACGTGCTGTAACAGACAGGAGCGAGAGGTATGAGTGATCAGCAGGAGAAAAAACCGAATATTTTTCTGCGTCTGCTGGCCTTTCTGGTCACGCTGGCCCTGGTGCTGGGGGCGCTGGCTGTGGTGGTCTATCGGGACCGGCTGAATCTGGATGCGTTGAAGCGCTGGCTGTCCTTCCGCAAGGTGGAGACCGGGGACACCGGCGAGGCCGCCCCCTTTACCCACGCCGGGGGCGACAAGCTGTCTGTGGAATATCTGGAGGACGGAGTGGTGATGACCTCTGCCTCCGGCGTCCACTACTACTCCTTCTCCGGCGAGCCCTATGCCGAGGAGGTACTTACCATGGAAAACCCGGTGCTGTGCGCCGGGAGCCGGGCCGCCGTGGCCTATGACGTGGGGGGCCGGTCCCTGTTCGTGCTGCGGGGGAAGAGCGAGACGGCCGATCTGTCCCTGGACAGCGGCGAGCTGCTGTCCGCCCGGATCAACGACAGCGGCTATCTGGCCGTCACTGCCCAGCAGAGCGGCTATAAGGGCGCGGTGACCCTGTATAACGCCGGGGGAGAGAAGGTCATCCAGATCAACCTGTCCTCCACCTTTCTGGTGGATGCCGCCCCATCCCCCGATGGGCGGACAGTGGCCGCTGTGGCTATCGATTCTGACGGGGGGAGTTTTCGCAGCAGGGTACTGTTTTACCAGGTGAACCAGAAAGAGCCCAGCCTGGAGGTATCGCTGAACGGCTCGTCGGTGCTGGATATGCGCTATACTGACAGCGGCCTGTGGGTGCTGGGGGAGAGCAGCCTGATGATCGTTTCCCCCAAAGACGGAAGCGTGAAGACCTTTTCCTTTGGCCGCTCCTACTTAAAGGGCTGTGATTTAAGCGGCGACGGCTTTGCCCTTGTGCTGCTGGGCCGCTATCGGGCGGGTTCTGCCGACCAGGCGGTGACCGTGAATGCCCAGGGGGAGCAGCAGGCTGTGCTGAGCCTGGGCGGCCAGGTGCTGGATTTCTCCGCCGGGGGCAGCTATTGCGCCGTGCTCACCGGTACGGGCCTGACCGTATATACCCCGGATATGGAGCAGGCATCGTCCATGCAGTCCACCCTGGGGGCCCGGCGGGTGGATATGGGGGCCGACGGCACCGCTGTTCTGGCTGACAGCCAGCGGGCCTGGCTGTATATCCCGGGCTGATCGAGCCCAAAACGGTGCCGCAGTTTGAATGGAGGTAAGCATTCTTTATGAGCAATGTATTAGATATCATCATCATCGCAGTGGTGGCCGTGGCGGCCTGGCGGGGCTATCGCAGGGGCCTGGTCATGACTCTGTGCGGGTTTCTGGCCATCTTTGTGGCCCTGGCCGGGGCCAACATCGTTTCCAACGCCTTGGCCGGACCGGTGAGCCAGGCCATCCGCCCGGCGGTGGAGCATCAGATCCAGAGCGCCTTTCAGCAGAAGGCGGACCAGATGGCCCAGTCCGCCATAGACAACGGACACAGCGCCGCAAACCCCACCATGGAGGAGGCGGTGCGTATTCTGAAGGACTCTAAAATCTATCAGGGCTTTGTGGAGGGCTTTCAAAAGGCCCTGAACGACGGCATCGTGGCCGCCACCACCAACGCCGCCCGGGCCATCTCGGACTATGTGGCCCGGCAGATCGCCAGGACGGTGCTGTATGTCGTGGCCTTTGTGCTGATCCTGGTGCTGTGGACCATCCTCAGCCGGGTTCTGGACCTGGCCTTCAAGCTGCCGGTGCTGTCCACCCTGAACCGGTGGAGCGGCGGGGTGCTGGGCCTGTGCGAGGGCGTGGTGCTGGTGGTGATCGTGGGGATGCTGCTAAAAGGCGGCGTATTGCCCGAGGAGGTCGTGGAGAACTCCTATCTGCTGAAGCTGCTGTGATCGCCCGAAGCGCCGGTGGGGCAGCTGCCCCTGGGCGCACAAAATGAAAGCTTATCCCCTGCCTTTTCCGGCGCTCATTCATGACACGTTCATAATTGTGCGCTATTCTATCAGTCAGGAAACCCTTTTCCCGAAAGGAATGTTGTGTATGCAGCCGAATATGATGTGCAGTCGCTGCGGCAAAAATGTTGCGGTGATCTTTATTACCAAAATGGAGAACGGCACCACCAAGAACGAGGGCCTGTGCCTGAAATGTGCCAGAGAGCTGGGCATCAAGCCCATTGACGATATGATGAAGAAGATGGGCATCAGCGACGAGGACCTGGACAACCTGACCACCGAGATGATGTCTGCCTTCGGTGGGGCGGAGGGCCTGGAGGGCCTGATGAACCAGCCCCAGAGCGAGGACGGGGACGGGGAGGAGGACGACGGCCGCACCGCCACCTTCCCCTTCCTGAACCAGCTGTTCAGCGGCGGAGCCGCCCCCCAGCAGCCCGCCGGCGAGAGCGGCCCCAAGAAGGAGGGCGAGGAGGGCAAAAAGGCCGGCCCCAAGCACCCCAAGCGGAAGTTTTTGGACAGCTACTGCATCTCCCTGTCCCGCAAGGCGAAGGAGGGCAAGCTGGACCGGCTTATTGGCCGTGACCGGGAGCTGGACCGGGTCATCCAGATCTTGAATCGCCGCCAGAAAAACAACCCCTGTCTCATCGGTGAGCCCGGCGTGGGCAAAACGGCCATCGCCGAGGGCCTGGCCCAGAAGATCGCCCAGGGGGAGGTGCCCTATAAACTGCTGGATAAGGAGGTCTATCTGCTGGACCTCACCGCCCTGGTGGCGGGTACCCAGTTCCGGGGCCAGTTCGAGAGCCGGATGAAGGGCCTGATCGAGGAGATCCGCAAGCTGGGCAACATCATCCTGGTCATCGACGAGGTCCACAGCATCGTGGGGGCCGGAGATGCCGAGGGGTCCATGAATGCCGCCAACATCCTGAAGCCCGCCCTGTCCCGGGGGGAGATCCAGGTCATCGGCGCCACTACCCTGAACGAGTACCGCAAGCATATTGAAAAGGACACCGCCCTGGAGCGGCGCTTCCAGCCAGTCATGGTGGAGGAGCCCTCCGTGGAGGACAGCGTGAAGATCATGGAGGGCATCGCCCCCTATTACGAGGCCTATCACCAGGTCTCCGTCTCCCCGGAGATGTGCCGCCGGGCGGTGGTGATGAGCGAGCGGTATATCACCGACCGCTATCTGCCCGACAAGGCCATCGACCTCATCGACGAGGCCTGCTCCAATGTGAACCTGCACAACCAGGCCCTGGCCCGGGTGGCGGCTATCAACAAGGAGCTGGCCGATCTGGCCAAGGAGCAGGAGGTCATGTCCGCCGCCGGGACGGAGGATGCCTATCGCCGCCTGGCCGAGATCAAAAGCCAGCAGCTGAAGCTGGAGGGGGAACGTCAGGGCCTGGAGGAGCAGCCCCAGCCCCAGCTCACCGAGGAGAATCTGGCCAACGTCATCGAGCTTTGGACCAACATCCCCGCCAGCCGCATCCAGGAGACGGAGTATCAGCGTCTGGCCCAGCTGGAGCAGCGGCTGGAGAGCCACGTCATCGGCCAGAATGAGGCCGTGGAGGCGGTGTCCGCCGCCATCCGCCGGGGCCGGGTGGGCATCAGCCCCAAGCACAAGCCCGTGTCCTTCATCTTTGTGGGCTCCACCGGCGTGGGCAAGACAGAGCTGGTGAAGCAGTTGGCCGCCGACCTGTTCGACAGCCCCGACGCCCTCATCCGTCTGGATATGTCCGAGTTTATGGAGAAGCACGCCGTCTCCCGCATCATCGGCTCCCCGCCGGGCTATGTGGGCTATGACGAGGCGGGGCAGCTGACGGAGAAGATCCGCAGAAAGCCCTATTCCGTGGTCCTGTTTGACGAGATCGAAAAGGCCCACCCCGACGTGCTGAATATCCTGCTCCAAGTGCTGGATGACGGCCGGGTCACCGACTCCCACGGCCGCACGGTGAATTTTGAAAACACTGTCATCGTCATGACCACCAATGCCGGCAGCAACACCAAGGTGGGCTCGGTGGGCTTTGGCCGCACCGCCAACGAGCAGGGAAAGGACCGGGCCATGAAGGCCCTGCAGGACTTCCTGCGGCCGGAGTTTATCAACCGGGTGGACGAGATCGTCTACTTCAACCAGCTCACCCGGGAGGACTTTAAGGGCATCGCCGCCCTGATGCTGGGGGAGCTGGCCCGGGCCATGGAGGAGAAGCAGATAGCCTTCAC
>ENA-USZI01002091-USZI01002091.1-human-gut-metagenome-genome-assembly--contig:-NODE-2091-length-12165-cov-3.823379_pt1 | contig 12165 bp, 10 predicted proteins | sample MGYA00250042_ERZ773532 | MGnify/ENA primary metagenome ERZ773532 (study PRJEB29103, sample SAMN06112036) | human gut metagenome | biome: human gut; feature: ankylosing spondylitis patient; material... | reverse complement strand
GCAGCCTCATCGTCGCGTGTGAGTCCTTCTTCCTCCAAACCCTCGAAAACGGTTACATATTGAGCGTAAGTTGGGAGGAGTGAAGGACGTGACCGGCACATACAAGCACAGCATCGATGCCAAGGGCCGTCTGTTCATTCCCGCCAAGCTCCGGGGCGAGTTGGGGGAGACCTTTTATCTGGCCGTGGGCGTGGACGCCTGCCTGGCCATCTATCCCCAGTCCACCTGGGACAAGATCACCGAAAAGATCGCCGCCCTGCCCATGAGTCAGTCCAAGACCATGCGTCTGCTGTTTGCCAACGCCGCCAAGTGCGAGCCGGACAGCCAGGGCCGCATCGTGGTCCCCGCCAAGCTGCGCAAATATGCGGGGCTGGAGAAGGATACCGTCATCATCGGTGTGAACGACCGGGCGGAGATCTGGTCGGCCAATGTCTGGCACGCCCAGGAGGAAGAGGACATGACGCCGGAAAAAATGGCCGCCTGCATGGCGGAATTGGGGTTCTGATATGAGTGAGGTATTTACCCACCGCCCGGTGCTGCTGGACGAGTGTATCCAAGGACTGAATATCCGCCCGGACGGGATCTATCTGGACGGGACCCTGGGCCGGGCCGGACACAGCCGTGAGATCGCCCGGAGGCTGACCACGGGGCGGCTCATCTGCGTGGACCGGGACCAGGCGGCCTTAGATGCCGCCCAGGACCGGCTGGCGGACTGGATGGACCGTGTCACCCTGGTCCACAGCAACTTTGACCAGGTGGCCGGTATTTTGGATGACTTGGGGATCGCCGGGGCGGACGGGATGCTGTTCGACCTGGGGGTGTCCTCCCCCCAGCTGGACGACGGGTCCCGGGGCTTTTCCTACATGGCCGATGCCCCCCTGGATATGCGCATGGACCGCAGCGAGGGGCTGACGGCGGCGGATATCGTGAACGGGTGGAGTCAGGAGGAGCTACGCCGTATTCTGCACCAATACGGCGAGGAGCGCTGTGCCCCTCAAATCGCGGCGGCCATCGTCCGCCGGAGGGAAGAAAAGCCCATTGAGACCACCCTGGATCTGGTGGACGTGATCAAAAGCGCCATGCCCGCCCGGGCCCTGCGGGAGAAGCAGCACCCGGCCAAGCGGAGCTTTCAGGCCATCCGCATCGCGGTGAACGATGAGCTGGCCTCGGTGGACCGGATGATCCGGGGAGCGGTGCCCAAGCTGAACCGGGGCGGCCGTCTGGCGGTGATCACCTTCCACTCGCTGGAGGACCGCATCGTAAAAAACGGGTTTGCCCAGTTTGCCAAGGGCTGCACCTGTCCGCCGGATTTCCCCGTGTGTGTGTGCGGGAAAACGCCGGACATCAAGCTGGTGAACAAAAAGCCCATCCTGCCCACCCAGCAGGAGATCGACGAAAATCCCCGCGCACGCAGTGCCAAGCTGCGCGTGGCGGAAAAGATCAAGTGAGCGCACAAAGGAGAGAGCGTTTTCTTTCCATCGACCCCCGATGCCCTTAGACGACCGGGGAGCAAATGAGAAACGGAGTGAGCGGTATGGCCTCCCGCCGACGCGAAGCAACACAGTATAATACTTATGGAAGCGTGGCCTATGCCCCGGCCTATGAGGGGGGAGCCATCCGGCTGCCCCGCCGGGAGGAGGAACAGCATCGCCGCCCTCAGCCCAAACAGCGGGAACACGTCCGCCGCCAGGAACTGAAGCGCGCCCAGGTACAGGTGCGCCAGGCCGGGCATGTGGCCCCCTTTGCCGTCATCGGCTTTTTGGCCGTGGCCGCCTTTGCGGTGCTGCTGCTGCTGAGCCATGTGCAGTACACCGTGCTCAACGGGGAGGTCGCCTCCCTCCGCAGCCAGATGACCAAGCTGCAGACCGAAAACGCCACCCTGTCGGCCCAGTATGAGAAGGTGTTTGACCTGGATACCATCCAGAACACCGTGGGCGACACCATGGTCCGCCCCACCGGGGACCAGGTGGTGTATATCGATCTGTCCGAGCCGGACAGCGTGGTGCTGTACGGCCAGGAGGAGGGCCAGGGCGGTCTGTCCGGGGCCATCCAAAGCGTGAAGACCATTGTGGGCGACATGATCGAATACTTCCGCTGAAGCGCGCATAGAGTGGACCCAGGGTCAGCCGAACACAAACCAGAGAGAACAGACAAGGGCGCAAGAAAGAAATTTTCTTGCGCCCTTATACCGCAAAGGGGAGGGATCCGCCTATGGAGGGCAGACAGGAAAAACGACACAGCAGCGAAGTGGCCGCCGCCCGGGAGCGGCGCTCCAAACGGACCATTTTCAAGCGGACCGTCATTTTGATGGTGCTGTGCGGCGTGATGCTGTTTGTCCCGCTGTTCTGGAGACTGTGGGATGTGGCTATCGTCCGCCATGAGGACTATCAGAGCCGTGCCACCAAGCAGCAGACTCTGGACCTGTCGGTGTCTGCCGCCCGGGGCAACATCTATGACTGCAACGGCAACGTGCTGGCCATGTCGGCCACGGTGTATAATCTGATCCTATCCCCCAAGGACCTGATGCAGGACTGCGTGGACAAGAAGGACTATACCGGCGACGACGGCAACCTGAACGAGGGGGCCTGGAACGCCGCGGTGAAGGCGGCCCAGGACCAACTGGTGAAGGACCTGATGGGCCTGATCCCTGACCTGGACCAGGAGAAGCTGGAAAAACAGGTCCGGGCCACGGAGTACTCCTACCGGGAGATCAAGACTAAGATCGAGGAGGAGGATGCCAAGGCCATCCGGGACTATATCGTCCAGAACAAGACCTCCCACTATCTCTATCTGGTGGCGGGGACCCAGCGGTATTACCCCTATGCCAGTCTGGCGGCCCAGACCCTGGGCTTTGTCAATGCCGAGGGGGGCGCGGTGGGCATCGAGGCGGCCTATGACGATGTGCTCAAGGGCACGGCAGGCCGGGTCATCACCACCCGTACCGGTGCGGGCACCCAGATGTATAACAACTATTCCGAATTTATCGATGCCATCGACGGCTATGACCTGACCCTGACCATCGATGCCACCATCCAGTCCTATGCGGAAAAGACCTTGGCCGAGGGGATCAAGGCCTATGATGTGCGCAACGGGGCCTTCTGCATCGTGATGAACCCCAAGACGGGGGCAATTTTGGCCATGGCCAGCTCCCCCGGCTTCGACCCCAACAACTACTCCACCATCACCGACCAGCTGCTCAACCAGGAGATGGAGCAGGATGCCAACGACATCTATGCCAACCTGAAACAAAACAATCCGGAAAAGCTGACGGATGCCGAGCTTTTGGAGCAGGCCCAGGCCCAGGCCTATTCCAACGCGGTAAACACCCAGTGGCGCAGCAAGGCTCTGGACTCCCGGTATGAGCCGGGCTCCACCTTCAAGGCGGTGGTGCTGGCCTCCGCCCTGGAGGAGGGGGTGGTGTCGGAAAACGACACCTTCTATTGCAGCGGCTCTTATAAAGTGGCCGGATATGACAAGCCCATCAGCTGCTCCAAGCGCACGGGACACGGCGCGCAGACCCTGGCCCAGGCGGTGCAGAACTCCTGTAACCCCGCCTTTATGCAGATCGGCCAGCGGCTGGGGCTGAGCAAATTCTATGACTATTTCGAGGCCTTTGGCATGACCGAGCAGACGGGCATCGACCTGCCCGGCGAGGCCAGCTTGAAGGACGCCTATTGGAGCCGGGAGAAGATGACCAACGTGGACCTGGCGGTGGCCTCCTTCGGCCAGCGCTTTGAGGTCACCCCCCTGCAGATGATCACCGCCTTTGCCGCCACCATCAACGGCGGCGACCTGGTAAAGCCCTATGTGGTCCAGTCGGTGAGCACCCGGGACAAGACGGTGGTGGAGAACACCCAGCCCACTGTGGTCCGCCAGGTGGTCAGTCAGGAGACCAGCCAGCGGGTGAGCAAGATCCTGGAGAGCGTGGTGTCTGAGGGCACGGGCAAAAACGCCTATGTGGCCGGTTACCGCATCGGCGGCAAGACGGGCTCCTCCGAGACCCAGGAGGAGGGGCGCACCATCGTCTCCTTCATGGGTTTTGCCCCGGCGGACGACCCGGAGGTCATTGTACTGCTGGCCTATGACAAGCCCCAGGAGGCCTCCCCCGGCAGCCACTATTCCACCACCGGCGTGTACATCAGCGGCGGCAACATGGCCGCCCCGAAAGTCGGTCCCCTGATCGCGGACATTCTGGACTATATGGGCGTGGAGAAGAAGTACACGGCGGAGGAGTCCGCAGCGGTGGACGTGGTCACGCCCCAGGTGTCCGGCATGACGGTGGATGCGGCGGAGAGCACCCTGCGGAAGAAGGGACTGAGCAGCCGCACCGTGGGCGAGGGGGACACCGTCACCGCACAGATCCCGGCCTCGGGGGCCGCGGTCCCCGGCGGGTCCAAGGTCATTTTGTACCTGGGCAGCGCCGCGCCGGAGGAGACGGGCACCGTACCCAATGTGGTGGGCCTGAGTTATGAGTCGGCAAAAAAGCGGCTGGAGGACAGCGGCTTCTTCATGCGGGCCTCCGGTGTGTCCACCTATTACGGAAATTCCACCACCGCCAGCGGCCAGAGCGTGGCCAGCGGCGAAACGGCCCCCATCGGCACCGTCATCGAGGTCCAGTTCTCCAACGTGGTGGAGGATGGTCTTTGAGTGATGAGTTAGGAGTGATGAGATAGGAGTTAAACTCATCACTCATCCCTCCTAACTCCTAACTGCCCCCGGAGGGGGCGAGAGCGCTTCTTAGAGAGAATGAAACTCCCCGCAAAGGGGCTAAACGCTATGAAGCTGCGCAAGCTGTTGGCGGGGGTTCCGCTGACGGAAGAAGAATTTGACGGAGGGCTGGAGATATCCTCCCTGTCCTATGACAGCCGGACGTTGGAACCGGGGGCGCTGTTTGTCGCCCTGCCGGGAGCCAAAACGGACGGCAGTCGGTTCATTGACCAGGCCATGGAGCGGGGGGCGGCGGCGGTGCTGTGTGAGCATCCGCCAGAGCGACCCGGCCCATGGCTGACCACCCCGGATGCCCGGCTGGCCCTGGCCCTGACCTCGGCCAACTGGTTTGGCCACCCGGGGAAGGAGATGACCCTCATCGCCGTCACCGGGACCAACGGCAAGACCACCACCACCTGCCTCATCAAGGAGATGCTGGAGCAGACCCTCTCCGTCCCGGTGGGGCTGGTGGGGACCAACCGGAACCTGGTGGGCCAGCGGGAGCTGCCAGCCCACCGCACCACCCCGGAGAGCTACGAATTGCAGCAGCTGCTGCGGACCATGGCCGACGCCGGGTGCGCCTGTGCGGTGATGGAGGTCTCCTCCCACGCCCTGATCCAGCACCGCACGGCGGGGCTGACCTTTGACGTGGGGGTGTTCACCAACCTGACCCAGGACCACCTGGACTATCACAAGACCATGGAGGAGTACCGCCGGGCCAAGGGCCTGCTGTTTGCCCAGTGCCGCCGCAGCGTGGTCAATCTGGACGACGAGGCGGGGCGGTGGTACGCCGGACACATCTCCGGTCCGGTGTTCACCTATTCCGAAAATCGGGCCCAGGCCGACCTGACCGCCCGGAACATCCGCCTGTTCCCCGGCCACGTGGAGTTCGAGGCGGTGACCCTGGGCCATATCGCCCGGGTCCATCTGCCCATCCCCGGGGGCTTCTCCATTTACAACGCCCTGGCGGCCCTGTCCGCCGGACTGTGCCTGGAGCTGCCCCTGGAACAGCTGGCCCCCGCCCTGCGCAGCGTCCACGGGGTGAAGGGCCGGGTGGAGGTGGTCCCCGTGCCCCGGGCCTATACCGTTCTCATCGACTATGCCCACAGCCCCAATGCCCTGGAGAATATCCTGCTCACCGCCCGGGACTTTACCGCCGGACGGCTGATCTGTCTGTTCGGCTGCGGGGGAGACCGGGATAAGACGAAACGTCCCATCATGGGGGCCATCGCCCGGGATTTGGCCGATCTGGTGGTGCTCACCTCGGATAACCCCCGGACGGAGGAGCCGGAGGCCATCATCCGGGACATTCAGGCGGGCATGACAGAAGAGGGTGGGGCCCCGGTTCATGTGGAGCCGGACCGCCGCCGGGCCATCGCCTGGGCCCTGGACCAGGGCCGGCCGGGGGACGTGATCGTGCTGGCGGGCAAGGGTCACGAGACCTATCAGGAAGTAAACGGCGTGCAGCTCCCCATGGACGAACGGGAGATCGTGGCGGACTGGTTCCGGGAGCAGGACGGGCGAAAAGATAGGGCTGGAAATCTTCCTGCCGCCGTAGTATAATAACCTGTCCCGCTGTGTGTGTGCGGGATGGACAAAAGAGAAAGAGACCGGGAGGTTTTCCAACATGATGTATATTCTCAGCTTTATTGTGGCCTTCGGCGTGGGGGCCATTGCGGGGCAGATATTGATCCCCCTGCTCCGCCGCCTGAAGGCGGGGCAGGCCATCCGGGAGGACGGCCCCACCTGGCACATGTCCAAGCAGGGCACCCCGACCATGGGCGGGCTGATGTTCATTCTAGCCATTGCCGTGGCGGTGCTCACGGCGGGCTGGCCTGACCTGATGGCGGGCAACCGGAACCACCTGTATGTATTTCTGTTTGCCCTGGTGTTCGGTATCATCGGCTTTATCGATGACTTTCAGAAGCTGCGCCACCACGCCAACGAGGGCCTCACCGCCCCCCAGAAGTTTCTGCTGCAGCTGGCGGCGGCCATCGCCTTCACGGTGCTGCTGCGCAACAGCGGCTATCTGACCCACACCCTGTATATCCCCTTCTTCAACGTGGAATTCCCCATGCCCTGGTGGCTGTATATGGCCTTTGCCGCCTTTGTCATGGTGGGCACGGTGAACGCTGTGAACCTCACCGACGGCATCGACGGCCTGGCCACCGGCGTGACCATCCCCGTGGCCCTGTTTTATGTAGCCGTGTCCGCCTGGTATGGGCGAAACGACCTGACGGTGCTCTCCGCCGCCCTGGCCGGCGGCCTGTGCGCCTTCCTCATCTATAACTTCCACCCCGCCAAGGTCTTTATGGGGGACACCGGCTCTCTATTTCTGGGGGGCATGGTGTGCGGCCTGGCCTTTGCCCTGAACATCCCCCTCATCATCCCCGTCATCGGCCTTATCTATGTGGCAGAGGTGCTGTCTGACATCATTCAGGTGGTCTATTTCAAAAAGACCCACGGCAAGCGCTTTTTCCGCATGGCCCCCCTGCACCACCACCTGGAGCTGGGCGGCTGGAGCGAGACCAAGCTGTTCTGCGTGTTCTCCGGCATCACTTTGATTTTGTGCGTCCTGGCGTTTTTAGGCGTAATGAATCGTTTTCCCGTTTGATAGTTAGGAGTTAGGAAGGATGAGTGATGAGTTAACTCCTATCTCATCACTCCTAACTCATCACTTAAATTTGATTACTAGAATTAGGGAGGTGCAGGAAATGGCCCGAAAGCCGAAACGTGATATGACCATGGAGCAGCAGCTGGCCGCCGGGCCGGTGGACCTGCCCTTTCTGATGCTGACGCTGATGCTGGTGGGCATCGGGCTTATTATGGTGTTCTCCGCCTCCTATGCCACCGCCTATTACGACTCCAGCGCCATCGTACAGAACAACCCCCTGTACTACATCAAGCGCCAGAGCGTCTATGCAGTCATTGGACTTGTCGCCATGTACTGGATGTCCAAAATGAACTATCAGCACTGGCGGCTGCTCACCATCCCTATGCTGGCGGTGTCCATCACCCTGCTGGTGCTGGTGCTCACCCCCCTTGGCGTGAACATCAACGGGGCCCAGCGGTGGCTGCGTATGTTCCTGCTGTTCGGTCCCACCTATCAGCCCTCGGAGATCGCCAAGGTGGCTGTGATCATCTTCTTCTCGGCCCGACTGTCCAAACGGACCACCGAGAAGAAAAAGAAGTTCTCCAACCGCACCTTCTGGGGCCGCTTGGGCAATCTGGGTACCCGGCTGGGCTTTATGGAGCTGGTGCCCTATGGCGCAGTGCTGGGCGTTGTGGTGCTGCTGGTGGTGAAGGAGCCCCACATGTCGGGTACCATCCTGATCATGGTGGGAGCGGCGGCGGTGCTGTTTGCTGCGGGCATCAATATTGCCTGGTTCATCGCCGGCATCGGCTCGGTGGGTGCGCTGATGACCTTTATCATCCTGAACACCACCTATATGAACGCCCGGGTGCAGCTGTGGCTGGACCCGTGGAGCGATCCCCGGGGCAAGGGCTTTCAGACCATTCAGTCCCTGCTGGCCATCGGTTCCGGCGGTCTGTTGGGCCTGGGGCTGGGCAACAGCCGCCAGAAGCTGCTGTATATTCCCGAGCCGGAAAACGACTTTGTCTTTTCCGTGGTGGTGGAGGAGCTGGGCTTTGTGGGGGCAGCCATCGTGCTCATCCTGTTTGCCCTGCTGGTCCTGCGGGGCTACTGGCTGGCCCTGCACGCCCGGGATAAGTTCGGTTCGCTGACCATTGTGGGCATCATTACGCTGATGGCCACCCAGGTCTTTTTGAATATCGGCGTGGTGACCAACCTCATCCCCAACACGGGCATCTCCCTGCCCTTTTTTAGCTTCGGCGGAACGGCATTGGTGATGAACATGGCGGAGATGGGCATTGTACTGGGGATATCCAGACAGATACCCGCCCCGAAAAACGACTGAATCCGGCGGCGGACAAACAAAGATATTTCTGAGGTGATAACATGAACATCCTCTTTACCTGTGGCGGCACCGCCGGACACGTGAATCCGGCGGTGGCCCTGGCCCGCATCTTTCAGGACAAGCATCCCGGCTGCCGGGTGCTGTTCGTGGGGGCCGACGGGGGCATGGAGACCCGGCTGGTGCCCAAGGAGGGCTATCCCATCCGCACGGTGACCATCACGAATTTCCACCGCTCCCTGGCCCCGGCGGACATCGTCCACAATCTGGGCACGCTGGTGAACATGCAGCGCTCCAAAAAGCAGGCCCGGGCCATTCTGGACGAGTTCAAGCCCGACCTGGTGGTGGGCACCGGCGGCTATGCCTCCTTCCCCGTGGTGAACGAGGCGGCCCACCGGGGCATCCCCACCGCCGTGCACGAGTCCAACGCCGTGCCCGGCCTGACCACCAAGGCCCTGTCTAAAGTGGTGGACCGGGTGATGGTGGGCTTTGAGGAGAGCCGCAGCCACTATGACGACCCCACCAAGGTGGTGGTCACCGGCACCCCCGTCCGGGGGGACTTCTTCCGGTTTACCCGGGAGCAGGCCCGGGAGCAGCTGGGCTTTCCCGACCAGCGGCCCCTGTTGCTGTCCTATTGGGGGTCCCTGGGGGCGGAGGTGATGAACCGGAAGATGGTGGACTTCATCGCCAAGGAGTGCTATGAGGGTGCGCCCTATCGCCATATCCACGCCGCCGGGCGGGACTTCGCCTGGATGAAGGAGGAACTGCTGCGCCGGGGCCTGCAGCTGGGGGATAACGGCATCGAGGTCCGGGAGTATATCTATGACATGCCCCTGGTCATGGCGGCCAGCGACCTGGTCCTGTGCCGGGCGGGCGCCTCCACCATCTCAGAGCTCACCGCCATTGCCAAGCCCGCCGTTCTGGTGCCCTCCCCCAACGTGACGGCCAACCACCAGGAGAAAAACGCCCGGGTGCTGGCCGACCAGGGGGCCGCCGTGCTTCTGCGGGAGCAGGACTGCGCCCAGGACACCCTGTATGAGACGGCCAGTCTGCTGCTGCGGGAGAAGGGCCGCCGGGAGAACATGGAGAAGGCACTGCGCGCTATGGCCGTACCCGATGCGGGGGAGAAGATCTATGAGACCCTGCGGGAGATCATGAAGTAAGCGCCTTTCGGCACGGAAACAAACCAAAGAAACCAACTGCGCATAGGATGGCCTGAATCTGAAGAAGTGGAGGGCGATCCATGAGCTGTTATCACATCCGGGGGGGCCGCCCGCTGGAGGGCCGTCTGACGGTACAGGGGGCCAAAAACAGCGCCCTGCCCATTCTGGCCGCAACCCTGCTGGCCCCGGGGGAGAGCGTCATCGAGAACTGCCCCTGTCTTTCCGACGTGGATGCGGCCCTGGCCATTTTGACGGGGCTGGGCTGCCGGGTCTGGCGGCGGGGAGACACCGTGGGGGTGGATGCCTCCGCCCTCGCCGGGGCAGAGATATCACGGGAACTGATGGAGGAGATGCGCTCCTCGGTGGTCTTTCTGGGGGCCATGCTGGCCCGCATGGGCCGGGCCGCCCTGACCTATCCCGGGGGGTGTGAGCTGGGGCCCCGGCCCATCGACCTGCATTTGGCGGCCCTGAGGACACTGGGGGCGGACATCCGGGAGACGGACGGCCTGCTGTGCTGTACGGGCTGTCATATGACCAGGGGAGAGATCTTTCTGCCCATCCCCAGCGTGGGGGCCACGGAGAACGCCATGCTGGCCGCCTGCGGCTGTCCCGGCGTGACCACCATCGCGGGAGCGGCCCAGGAGCCGGAAATAGAAGACCTGCAGGGCTTTCTCAGAGCCATGGGGGCCGACGTCCGGGGAGCGGGGACGGCCACCGTTGTCATCCGGGGCGGCGCGACCCTCCGTCCGGCCAGATACCGGGTGATGGGGGACCGCATCGCCGCCGCCACCTATCTCTGTGCCGCCGGGGCGGCAGGGGGGCGGGTGGAACTGACGGGGGCAGACCCGGAGCACCTCCGGGCGGTGCTTGCAGCACTGCGCCAGGCGGGCTGTTCCATCCAGACAGGGCCAGAGGAGATCGCACTGACCAGCGGCGGCGGCCTACATGCCGTTCCGCCTGTGGTCACGGAGCCATATCCAGGCTTTCCTACCGATGTCCAGGCCATTTTTATGGCCGCCCTGGCCGGGGGCAGGGGAGTGACCCTGTTCCGGGAGAACATATTCCAAAGCCGCTACGGCCATGTGTCCCAGCTGCGGGCCATGGGGGCGGACATCCGGGTGAAGGGCCGCACGGCCGCCGTCACCGGGGTGGGCGGCCTGCATGGGGCCGCTGTACAGGGCGGAGACCTGAGAGGGGCCGCAGCCTTAGTGGTGGCTGGGGTGGCCGCCCGGGGCGAGACCCGGGTGACCGGCCTTGCCCACATCCGCCGGGGCTACGACGGCCTGGACATCGGGCTGCGTGCCCTGGGAGCAGACATCACAGAGACAGACTGACGGACGAAAGACAGTTTTTTTAGGAGAGGGCCAATGGCATCACCAAGAAACAAACGCAAACGGAAACGGGGCAAGGGGCGGCTGGGCCCGCTGTTCAAGCTGCTGTGCGCCGGAGCGGTGGCGGTGGCGCTGACCATGGGGGCCACCGTGTTCTTCCAGGTGGAGACGGTGGCGGTGACGGGCAACAGCCGCTACTCTCAGGAGGAGATCATAAAGGCCACCGGCATCCAGACGGGGGATAATCTGTTCCGCATGAACAAGTATCAGATCGCCCACCAGGTGCTCCAGGGTCTGCCCTATGTGGAGGAGCTTACGATACGCCGCGCACTGCCCAGCACCATCGTTCTTACGGTGAAGGAGTGGGACGCGGTGGCCCGCGTCGAGGCCCCGGGGACTTCTGCCGTCGTTCAGACGGTACCCCAGGCCCCGGCGGAGCCTGTCCAGCCGGACAGCAGTCAGGCGGGTGACGGTGCAGACCAGAGCCAGGCCGCCGGAAACCAAAGTGCCGCCGGAGACATCGGCGGGGACAGCTCCTCTGAGGACACCCAGGAGGATGCCAAGCCCGCCACCCAGGCGTGGCTCATCAGCGTGGGGGGTAAGCTGCTGGAGCCCGCCCCCGCCGACAGTACAGCCATCTCCGTCACCGGGATCACCCCCCTGTCCCCAAGGGCGGGGGAGATGCTGGTCCTGTCCCAGGAGGAACAGCCCAAGCTGACGGCGCTGCTGGCCCTGCTCCAGGGGCTGGAGGACTATGACATGCTGGCTGACACCGCATCCATCGCCCTGGGAGACACCCACGTGGAGCTGCGCTATCTGGATCGCTTCACCGTGAAGCTGTCCCTGGTGGGGGACATGGACTATAAGCTCCAGGCCCTGAAGGCGGCGGTGCCCGAGGCGGAGAAGAAGCTGGGGGAGCAGACCACCGGCACCTTTGACCTGACCCAGGAGATTGTCTTATCATCGCTGTTGTTGTTTCGCTTTTATGCTTAGCTTATGCGCTCAATCTTGGCTCCGAGGTTGTTCAGT
>ENA-USZI01002083-USZI01002083.1-human-gut-metagenome-genome-assembly--contig:-NODE-2083-length-12215-cov-18.181496_pt1 | contig 12215 bp, 9 predicted proteins | sample MGYA00250042_ERZ773532 | MGnify/ENA primary metagenome ERZ773532 (study PRJEB29103, sample SAMN06112036) | human gut metagenome | biome: human gut; feature: ankylosing spondylitis patient; material... | reverse complement strand
GAGGCAGGAATTTCGTTGTTACATGGTAACTAACAGTAGACAGTATAGCGCATTTTCATGCGTTCGTCAACCTTTTTTGAAAACTTTTTTGAGATTTTGTTTACCTCTGTCGCAGGGCCCAGCTGTTTACGCAACACAACACTTTGTGCGTCCAGCACAGCCCCACCGGTATGCCAAGGGCTCCCCTATTAGGGGAGCTGGCACGCGAAGCGTGACTGAGAGGTTTATTTCACAGCCAGGTTGACCAGACGGCCCTTGACGTAGATTTCCTTGACGACCTGCTTGCCCTCCAGAGCGGCAGCAACAGCGGGGTCAGCCTTGGCGGCGGCAATGGCGGCAGCAGCATCGATGTCGGCAGCCACCTTCAGGCGGGCCTTCACCTTGCCGTTCACCTGCACGGCGATCTCCACGGTGCTCTCCACGCACTTGGCCTCTTCGTACTGGGGCCAGGGGTAGTAGGCCAGCTGCTCATTGTGGCTGTGGCCCAGCTTCTCCCACAGCTCCTCGGTCATGTGGGGAGCAAACGGGTTCAGCAGCTGAACAACGGTCTCCAGCTCGGCCTTGGTCGCACCGCCGTTGTCGTACAGGGCGTTGACCAGCGTCATCAGCTGGGCGATGGCAGTGTTCATCTTCAGGCTCTCAATGTCAGCGCCCACCTTCTTGATGGTCTGGTGCATCAGGGTCTCGATGGCGGGGCGGTAGCCCTCGCCCTCCACCAGCTTGTCGGACAGCGCCCACACGCGGTCGAGGAAGCGGTTGCAGCCGGCAATGGCAGAGGTCTGCCAGGGTGCGGCCTGCTCAAAGTCACCCATGAACATCTCATACAGACGCATGGTGTCGGCACCGTACTGGTCCACCACCTCGTCGGGGTTGATGACGTTGCCCAGGCTCTTGGACATCTTGACGATGGGATGGCGTGCCATCTCGCCGTACTTCTCTTCCAGTGCCTTTTCGGCGGCCTTCTGGCTGCCATACTCCTTCAGCAGCTTCTCCTGCTCGTCAGCGGGCAGGTTGACAAAGCTGTGGGGGTTCAGGCCCAGGATCATGCCGTGGGCGGTGCGCTTCTGGTAAGGCTCGGCAGTGGGCACCACACCGATGTCATACAGGAACTTGTGCCAGAACCGGCTGTACAGCAGATGCAGGGTGGTGTGCTCCATGCCGCCGTTGTACCAGTCCACGGGAGACCAGTACTCCAGCGCCTCCTTGGAGGCCAGAGCATCCTTGCAGTGGGGATCCATGTAGCGCAAGAAGTACCAGGAGGAACCGGCCCACTGGGGCATGGTGTCGGTCTCGCGGGTGGCGGGGCCGCCGCAGCAGGGGCAGGTGGTCTTGACCCAGTCGGTATGGCGGGCCAGCGGGGACTCACCATCGGGGCCCGGCTCAAAGTCAGTGATGTCGGGCAGGGTCAGGGGCAGGCTGCTCTCAGGCAGGGGCTGCCAGCCGCACTTTTCACACTTGACCATGGGGATCGGCTCGCCCCAGTAGCGCTGACGGCTGAACACCCAGTCGCGCAGCTTGTAGTTCACCTTATCGCAGCCCTTGCCGTTGGCTTCCAGCCACTCGATCATCTTTTTCTGGGCATCTGCCACAGACAGGCCGTCCAGGAAGCCGGAGTTGACCAGCGTACCGGTGGCAACATCGGTAAAGGCAGCCTCGTCCAGATTGGACTCGGTATTGCCCTTGACCACCTCGATGATGGGCAGGCCGAACTTCTTGGCGAACTCCCAGTCGCGGGTATCGTGGGCGGGCACAGCCATGATGGCACCGGTGCCGTAGGTGGACAGGACATAATCGGAGATGAAGATGGGGATCTGCTTGTCGTTGACGGGGTTGATGCCCATCACGCCCTCCAGCTTCACGCCGGTCTTTTCCTTATTCAGCTCACTGCGCTCGAAATCGCTCTTGCGGGCAGCCTCTGCCTGATAGGCCGTAACGGCATCCGCATTCTTGAGCAGGCCCTTTTCCAGCCACTCCTTGACCATGGCGTGCTCCGGGGAGACGACCATGTAGGTAGCGCCGAACAGGGTATCACAGCGGGTGGTGTAAACCGTCAGGGTATCGCCTGCGGTGGTACCGAAGTTCACCTCTGCACCATGGCTGCGGCCGATCCAGTTCTTCTGCTGAGTGGCAACGCGCTCGATGTAATCCAGACCATCCAGGCCGTCGATCAGCTTGTCGGCGTAAGCGGTGATTTTGAGCATCCACTGGCTCTTGACCTTGTGCACCACCTCGCTGCCGCAGCGCTCGCACACGCCGTTGACAACTTCCTCGTTTGCCAGCACACACTTGCAGCCGGTGCACCAGTTGACGTTCATTTCCTTCTTGTAGGCCAGGCCGTGCTTGTACAGCTGCAGGAAGATCCACTGGGTCCACTTGTAGTACTCGGGGTCGGTGGTGTTGATTTCGCGATCCCAGTCAAAGGAGAAGCCCAGCGCCTTGAGCTGCTCACGGAAGTGATCCACATTCTTTTTGGTGACGATGGCCGGGTGGATGTGGTTCTTCATGGCAAAGTTCTCGGTGGGCAGACCGAAGGCATCCCAGCCCATGGGGTACAGCACGTTGTAGCCGTTCTGGCGGCGCTTGCGGCTGACCACATCCAGGGCAGTATAGCTGCGGGGGTGGCCCACATGCAGGCCCGCACCCGAGGGATACGGGAACTCCACCAGCGCATAAAACTTGGGCTTTTTGTGGTCGATCTCGACATGGAAGGTCTTTTCGTCCTCCCACACCTTCTGCCACTTGGCCTCAACGGCCTTGTAATCATACTTCATAGCTTTCAATCACTCCTCATATTCGGCAGCCGCCCTTGCAGGCAGGGAAGCTTACAGACTGTTTTCCGGGGTCAGATACTCCGAGATATCCATGGGCTCACCATCGGCCCACAGATGTTCCAGATCATAGTAGGTGCGGGTGTTGGGCACAAAGACGTGCACGATGACGCTGGAATAATCCAGCAGCACCCAGTTCTTGGAGTCGAAGCCCTCGGTGGTATAGGGCTCGATGCCCTTCTGAGAAAGCTCGTACTCCACCTCGTCGGCCAGAGCACCCACCTGGGTGGTAGAGGTGCCGGAAGCAATGACGAAGTAATCGGTCAGAACGGTCAGGCTCTCCACTTTGAGCACACGGACATCCTGGGCCTTTTTCTTGTCCAGGATCTTTGCGATCTCAATGGCAAGGGTCTTGCTGTCGATCTTGTTTTCCATAAAAGTCTCCTCTCTGGTTTGTTACTGTCCCGCGGCCTGGCCATCGGTGGTGGTCGCACCCGCCACGTCGGTATCGCCGCTCAGGATGGCATCATCGGACTCCTTGTCCAGCTGTCCTACGAACTGGACGTTGGCGCTGGTGGAAGCGGTGCCGTGGGGCCAGTCGTTGGTCACAAGGTTCATTTCCTCGGCGCTCACGGGGCCGGTGTAATTGCGGAAATAGGTGTTCAGCAGCTCTGCAATGGAACCGGCATCCGGCACCACGCAGGAGTATCCGTCAAAGCTGCTGGTCTTGCCCACATTGGGCACGCCCATGAACACAGGGGTCTGGGCCAGCATGATGTTCGCACTGTCGATGCGGGTAAAGGACACCAGCATCTTGGCAATGGTGGTCAGATCCATATCCGTGTGGATATAGTTGTTGAAGATCAGGGGCAGCTGGGCAATGACATCGGTCACGCCCATGCTGCGCACCCGCTTGAACAGGCCGGCATAGAAATAGCGCTGCATATTCAGGCGGTCGATATCCGAGTTGGCGTAACCCTGGCCATGGCGGCAGCGGACAAAGAACTCTGCCGATGCGCCGTCCAGGTTGCGGTAGCCCTGCTTCAGGACACTGCCCGCAAAGGACATATCGTGGGGGATATACACCTCGATGCCGCCGAAGTTGTCCACCATTTCCACCAGTGCCTGCATATCAATGGTCACATAGTAGTCGATGGGCAGCTTGTACTGATCATAGATGACCTCCGCCAGCGCGGCAATGTCGCCGCCGTTGGAGAGGGCCACCGAGTTGATCTGGTAGTTGGTGGCCGCGTAGGTCTTGCCGTTGGAAAGGGTGATCTTGCGGTTCTGGGTCGCAACAAGGCTGTTGCGGGGGATCTGCAGCATCCGCAGGGCACCGCCCTTGATATCGAACTGGCAGTACAGGATCATATCCGTCATGCCGTCGTTGCTGCCATCCGAGGAGTAGGCGCGGCCCTCCTCATAGTCGATGCCGCAGACAAGGATGTTCACCACATCGCCCTTGTACTCCTCCAGCGTCTGGATCTCCTCCACCAGCGAGGTCGCGTTCTCCTCGGGCTTCAGGTTCTCCTCCACCTTGTTCATCATGTTCACGGCGTAGACCACCACGCCCGAGATCACGGCCAGCACCGCCAGCGTCACGGCCATCGGCAGCCACACGGGGGTCTTTTTCTTCTTTTTGCGGCGGCGGGGCGCATCAGCGGGGGCCGCGTGCCGGGGCGGCCGACTGCCGCCGTTGCCGCCGCGTCCGCCGCCCGCGCTCTGGCGGGGCGGTTCCGGCTGCTGGGGTGCGGGCTGTTCGTTCTGGAAGAAATCCGGCTGCCCGGACAGCGACACCTGATGCAGGGCTGAGGCCTCCGTGGGGCGCTGCTCCGTAGGGCGGTTCAGCGAGCGGTCTGTATTGATATGACGCGGACCTTGACTCATTCGTTCGGTTCCTCCAGCTTTTTTATTCCGACAGAGACTGTCGTCATGTTCCATAGTATAGCATTCTTACCCACAATCTGCAATCGGTATTCTTTTCCGGAGCAGGGTGTGTGCAGAAAAACAGGCTCACCCGGCCTTTGCAGCCCGGGCATCCACCTCTGCTTTGATCTCATCGTAGGCCGCCTTGGACATAGGGTCCAGGGGCTTCCCCTGCGAGAGCACAAAGTCGTTCGTCTGCCTGAGGGCTGCCAGCATGGCCAGATCCAGATCCTTCAGCTCCAGCTTGCGCAGCTTGTTCACCCCGGGCCAGTCCCGCTCCTTACTGGACATATCCGCCAGATAGACGATCTTATCCAGCCTGCTCATGCCGGGCTTGCCCGCAGTGTGGCAGGCAATGGCCGAAAGCACAGCCTCATCCTCCACGCCCCACTCGGTGCGGGCCAGGATGGCGGCGCAGATGCCGTGCCACACCGGGGTGGGACGCTCTTCCCCGCCCTCGGCCAGTTCCGGGTGGGCCCGCATGATGGCGCGCATCTCGTCCTTGCTGATCTCCTTGGCTGAGTCGTGCAGCAGGGCGGCCAGCGCGGCCTTGTCCTCATCCACGCCATACCGCTTTGCCAGCTTGACGGCCATTTTTCTCACGTTCAGGGTATGCTCGTAACGCTTGTCACTCAACCGGCCGCGCACAAGCTCCTTTGCCTGTTTCAGATTCATGGTTTCCGCTTTCCCCTCTGTCTGCCCGGTAAAGCCCCTCCCGCCGGATGACCCGGCGCACGAGGGCGGGCAATTCATTTTCACACGCTTCCCCTGCTGCAAGGCGGGCACGCAGGTTGCTGCTGGCCATGGGCAGAGCCTCGACCTGTGCAAACAGGATGCGTGCCCCGGTGGGGTCCATCTGCTTTGCCTTGGCGTGAAGCTCCGGCGCGTCGCCGACATTCCGGCTCGTGACCACCAGCCGGGCCAGCCGCAGGATCTCCTGCCAGCGGTGCCAGCTGTCAAAGCTCAGCAGCATATCGCTGCCCATGGCCATGTACAGCTCGGCCTCCGGGTAAGTCCGGGCCAGCATTTCCAGCGTGAGCACCGTATAGTTACGCCTGCCCAGCGCGGCCTGCTCCACCTCCCAGCCGCTGACGCACAGCGCCGGGACAGCTCCCTCCGCTTCCAGTGCACGGAAGCACGCGCACATCTCCACCCGGGCGCTGCCGGAAGCGGCGGTGGACTGCTTGAAGGGGGAAAGCCCCGCAGGCATCACCACCACTCTGTCCGGGCGCACCCGGGCAGCGGCGGCGCGCAGATTATTCAGGTGGCCGTTGTGGGGCGGATCAAAGGTGCCGCCGTACAGCAGGAGCCTCATTTCAGCAGGTCAGCGTAGGCGCTGTCTTTTTTCTTCTGCAGATAGAGCACGAATTTGGAGCCGATGACCTGCACGCAGTCGGCACCGGTGGCCTCTGCCAGCTTGACAGAAGCCTCACGGGCATTGTACATGCTGCTCTCCAGCACCTTGAGCTTGATCAGCTCCCGGGCATCCAGGCAGTCCTTCACGCCCTGGATCATGGTCTCGTCGATCTCGCCCTTGCCCACGATGAAAACGGGGTCCATGGTGTTTGCCTTGCCGCGCAGAATGGCGCGCTGTTTGCTCGTCAACATAATTATTTCTCCTTTTATTTCAGAAATTCAGGTAATTCTTTTTCCAGCTTTGCCAGCGCCACACCGCGGTGGCTGATGGCATCCTTTTCGTCCGGGGTGAGCTGGGCATAGCTGCGTCCCTCGGTATTGGGGCGCTTTTCCGCCTTGCCCACGCCGCATTCATCGGGGATGAACAGCGGATCGTAGCCAAAACCGTAATCGCCCGCCAGGCGCGCAAAGGCCACCTTGCCCGGGCACTCGCCCCGGCAGGTCAGGTGCCGGCCGGTTGGCAGGATGAAGCAGACAGCGGCCACAAATTTTGCGCCGCGCTGTTGGGCCGGAATATCCTGCATATTCTCCAGCAGCTTGTCGTTGTTGGCCTCATCGTCGCCGTGGCGGCCGCAGTAGCGGGCGCTGTACACGCCGGGGGCACCCTCCAGCGCATCCACACAGAGGCCCGAGTCATCGGCGATGGTGGGCAGGCCGCTGGCTTTGCAGATGGTCTCGGCCTTGATGAGGGCGTTTTCCTCAAAGGTGGTGCCGGTCTCATCGGGTTCAATGGTGATGCCCAGCTCCTTCTGGCTGACCACCTCGTGGCCCTGCGCTTCCAGAATGCGCCGCAGCTCACAGAGCTTACCGGCGTTGCCGGTCGCTGCACAAATTTTCATGTTTTTCTCCTCTCTGCCCCTGTCGAACTCCTACACTTTGCTCCCCTGCCAGGAGAGCCGGACGCGCCAAAGCGCGGCCTGAGAGGTTTGATTGCAGATCCATTCGACACTTAATGCTTCCACTGCCGGGGCAGCAGCTCTTCTACATAACCCTCCGGGGTGAAGGGGATCAGGTCATCAATGCCCTCACCCACACCGATGAACCGCACGGGCAGGCCCAGCCGCTGCTTGACCGCCACGACACAGCCGCCCTTGGCGGTGCCGTCCAGCTTGGTCAGGATGATACCGGTGGCGTTTGCCGCCTTGCAGAACTCCCGGGCCTGGCTGATGGCGTTCTGGCCCGTGATGGCATCCAGCACCAGCAGGGTCTCCAGACTGGCCTCGGGGCTGGCCTTTTTGACACTGCGGCTGATCTTGGAAAGCTCTGCCATCAGGTTTGCCTTGTTGTGCAGGCGGCCCGCCGTATCCGCAATGACCAGATCATAGCCGCGTGCGGTGGCCGACTTGACCGTGTCAAAAATGACAGCGGCGGGGTCTGCGCCCTCGCCCGCCCTGACAAGGGGCACACCCGCCCGGTCGGCCCAGATCTCCAGCTGCTCGCTGGCGGCGGCACGGAAGGTATCGCCTGCAGCCAGCATCACCTTTTTGCCCTGACGGGTATAGAAATCGGCCAGCTTGGCAATGCTGGTGGTCTTGCCCACCCCGTTCACGCCGATGACCAGAATGACGGCAGGCGTGCCGCTCAGGTCCATCTCAGCTTCGGGGCGCATCTCATCGGCAATGAGGTCGCGCAGTTCATCGCTGGCCTGCTCACCGGTTTTCAGGCCCTTCTCGTTCACCCGGTCCCGCAGCTTGTCCACCAGTTTGATGGCCACTTCACCGCCCACATCGGCCAGAATGAGCTGCTCTTCCAGCTCATCGTAAAGATCATCATCGATCTTGCTGCCGGTGAGGGTATTCATAATGTTGCCCCAGAAGCCCGTGCGGGTCTTTTCGAGGCCGTCTTTCATCTTATCTTTTTCTTTTTTGCCAAATCCAAAGAGGCCCATTGGTTCTCTCCTTTGTTTTGCTGTTTCTATCCGTGATGGCAAAACCCGCCATTTCACGATTTGCGCTCAGTGCTGCCCGGTATGCCAAGGGCTCCCCTACTAGGGGAGCTGGCGAGCGAAGCGAGACTGAGAGGTTTAATCTATTATACCTACGAAACCAGCGTCGCGTCAACCTGTTCCAGATCCAGCTTGAGCAATTTCGACACGCCGTCCTCCTGCATGGTCACGCCGTACAGGACATTGGCGGCCTCCATGGTGCCGCGGCGGTGGGTGATGACGATGAACTGGGTCTTGTCGCTCACCCGGCGCAGATACTGTGCAAAGCGGCTGACATTGGCATCATCCAGAGCGGCTTCGATCTCGTCCAGGATACAGAACGGTGCCGGGTTGACGGCCAGGATCGCAAAATAGATGCTGATGGCCACCAGCGCCTGTTCGCCGCCGGAAAGGGCTTCCAGGTTCTTGATGACTTTGCCCGGCGGTGCCACCTGAATGCCGATGCCGCAGGAAAGCACATTGCTTTCATCCTCCAGCACAAGGCTGGCTTCGCCGCCGCCAAACAGCTCGGCAAAGATACGTCCAAAATTTTCGTTGATGGCCCGGAAGCTGTCGGTGAAGATCTCCTTCATCTGGCCGGACAGGCTGGCGATCATCCGCGTCAGCTCGTTCCTGCTGCCCTCCACGTCGGCCACCTGAGCGCTCAGGGCATCGTACCGCTCCCTGACCTCCTGATATTCCTCAATGGCGCTGACGTTTACATTGCCCAGCGCCCGGATCTGGTTGCGCAGATCGGCCACCTGCGCCCGCAGGGCGGGCAGGCTGTCGAACTCCACGCAGAGTTCCTCAGCCTGGCTCACCGTCAGCTGGTATTCATCCCAGAGCTTGGCGGCGGTGGCATCGTATTCGCTCTCAGCGGCTGCTTTCCGCTCGGCCAGACGGGCCATCTCTCGGCCCATCTCCTCGCGGCTGTCGGCAGCAGTGCGGGCCCGGGCCAGTGCCTCGGTCTCGGCCTGCTGGCAGGAAAGCCGCTGTTCGGTGGCCTTCCGGATCTCGGCTTCTTTCGCTTCGATCTCCGCCCGGCTGTCGGTCTTGGCCTTGCGGATGGCCTCGATCTCAGCCCGGCAGGCATCACTGCGGGCGGCAAGGGCGGCAAGGCTCTCTTCCAGAGCGGCCCGCCGGCTCTCGGCATCCCGGGTGCGCTGTTCCAGCGCTTCGATCTGTGCCTGCGCCAGCTCGGCATCCTTCTGGCGGCTCACCTGTTCCAGCCGCTTGGCGCTCACCTGCTCGGCCAGCGCCCGCTGCCGGGTCAGAAACACATCGTCTCCCTCGGCAATGCGGTTCAGCTCGCCCGATTTTGCTTCGATCTCCCCGGCCAGCGCAGCTTCCTGTGCTTCGGCCTGCGCGGCCTTTTCCCGGCTGTCAGCCAGCTGGGTGTTCAGGGTATCGATCTCCTTCTGCCGCGCGGCAAGGGCCGTCTCGGCCTGCTCCATGGCGGCTTCCAGCCGCTTGCGCTCTGCTTCGGCCCGCACACGGTCGTTGGCGGCAGTGATCTGCTCACTGCTGGCGGCGGTCAGCTCTGCGTTCAGAGCATCTGCCTGCTGTTTGCACTGGTCGGTCTTTTCCTGGGCGGCAAGGCACTCCTTCTGCAATTTCGCAGCCTTGACCCGCAGCTCCTCCAGCTCCTGCTTGCGGGTGAACAAGCCCGCGCTGCGCTGGACACTGCCGCCGGTAAAGCTGCCGCCCGCATTGACCACCTGACCATCCAGCGTGACGACCTTGCTGCGGAAACCGTTGTCCCGGGCCACGCGGGAGGCCTCGTTGATATCGTCCACCACGATGATGCGGCCCAGCAGATTGGACACGATGTCACTGTACCGTGCATCGGCCTGGACCAGGCTGCTTGCCAGCCTTGCCGAGCCGGACAGTTTTCCCCGGAACACACCGGGCTGGACTGTGTCCAGCGGCAGGAAGGTGGCGCGGCCCGCGTTCTCGCTCCGCAGCAGGGCGATGCCTGCCTTGGCGGCGGCTTCGTTCTCCACCACGATGTTCTGCAGGGCACCGCCAAGCGCGGTCTCAATGGCGACCTCCCGGCCCGGCTCCACCCGCAGGATGGAGGACACCGGCCCGATGATGCCCCGCAGCCGCCGGGCGGATGCCGCCCGCATCACGGTCTTGACGGAGTTCTGGTAGCCTTCCATGTTCTTTTCCAGCTCCCGCAGCACGGAAAGCCGCTGACGGGCGGCATCCAGCTCCCGGTTCAGCTGCTGTTCGGCACGGTCGGCTTCCTCCAGCGCGGCGCGGCGGCTCTTCAGCTTGAGTTCCAGACCGGCCCGGATATTTTTGAGCTGCTGCTCATTCCCGGCCAGCGTGGTGAGGTACCGCACGGTATCCTCCAGATCCTGCTTTGCGTCGTCCCGCTGGACAGCCAGCACCTCGGCGGCTTCTTCCAACGCAGGCAGACGGCTCAGGGCCGTCTCGGCAGCAGCCTCGGCGGCGGCCTGAGCCACCTGCGCTTCGGTGTGCCGGGCCGTCAGGGCCGCCACCTCGCCCCGCAGGGTATCCCGGCGGGCACCGCTCTGGTCGTTTTCCCGGGTCAGGCGCACCAGCTCATCGTTCAGGGCATCCAGCTCTGCGGCCAGTTTCCGGCCCGCCAGCTCCATGCTCTTTGCCACGGCACGGTGGCGTTCCAGCGTGGCGGCGGCCTCGGTGCTGTCCTGCTGCCCGGCGGCGATCTCTGCCCGCAGGTCTGCGGCGCTTTCCTCGTTGCGGGCAATGTCGTTTTCCAGCACGGCGATCCGGCTCTCGCTGCCGCTGATCTGCTCGGTGATGCTGCGGATATCCCCATTCAGGCGCTCGACCGCAATGGTCAGCTGTTGTGCCTGCATCCGGATCTCCTCAGCCTCGCTCTCGGCGGCTTTGGTCTGGCGGTCGAACCGCTCATAATCGGCCTGGGCTGTCTCGTAATCCCGCACCTGACGGCGCACGGCTTCCTTGGCCCGGTGCACGCCGTCCGTCCACAGGGTCACTTCCAGCGTTTTGCGCCGGGCGCTCAGTTCCAGAAACTTCCGGGCCTTTTCGCTCTCTTTTTCCAGCGGGCCCACCCGGGCCTCCAGCTCGCCCAGGATATCCCGCAGGCGTTCCAGATTTTCGGCGGCGGCGGCAAGGCGGCGCTCGGCCTCGTTTTTGCGGTAGCGGTATTTGGCAATGCCGCAGGCTTCCTCAAAGATCTCCCTGCGCTCGCTGCTCTTGGCCGCCACGATCTCGGCAATGCGGCCCTGCCCGATGACCGAATAGCCATCGCGGCCGATGCCGGTATATACGATTTCGGTGCACGTTACTACAATCCTATGTCAGGACGTTGGTTTAACCCTGATCCGGCACTGCAAACGGTTAATCCTTATCTTTTTTGCGGGAATACCCCAATGGTATATATTGATCAAGACGGAGAATTCTTCTTTACCATTCTCAACGCGATCAAAGACTTTTTTCATGGTTTGTTTACATGGAATTGGTCCAGTGAAAATTGGCATTCCACTGTCATGGCATTCAAAATCGACATGGGCTGGTTCCAAGGTAATTTCGGACAAATTCTTTCTAGATTTACATGGGAATTACCGCAGACGTTATTCGGGCATCTGGGCAGTCAAACGGAAAATTTATTCGAAGGTGTAAAAAGTGTAAGCTATTACGGTGGAGCTACTGCAGTGGAAACTTACTCTGCTAAATGGGGTGGATTTACTCTGGGTAGTTTTATTATCGGTCACAGAGGTCTTCATGCTGATCCCGATAATTCGCTCTTTCAACATGAGTACGGACATTATCTGCAAAGTCGTGCCAGCGGACCGCTCTATTTGGGAAAATACGCAATCCCGAGTTTCTATGATACGATGTTCGGACGAGGAAAGCATAAATACCATCCGGTCGAACAAGATGCCAACGCACGTGCCATTAAGTATTTTGAAAAAAGAATTCCTGAGTTCGCAGATCAAAATATTAAAGATCCTGACAAAGGATGGAATCATTCTGTCAATTCTATTGTTGGGTATGATAATCAAGGCGGTTTCTATTCTGCTCGAAGTCAAGCGGCTCTTGATCGAGCACATATTCCGGCCTTTGAAAGTCCACTGGATGCATTTGTGGCCGTATTATCTTTGAATCCTGTTACATCATTTGGCACAGGTGCTATGTATCAGGGAACATATAATATCCAGAAAAAT
>ENA-USZI01002049-USZI01002049.1-human-gut-metagenome-genome-assembly--contig:-NODE-2049-length-12358-cov-5.660695_pt1 | contig 12358 bp, 14 predicted proteins | sample MGYA00250042_ERZ773532 | MGnify/ENA primary metagenome ERZ773532 (study PRJEB29103, sample SAMN06112036) | human gut metagenome | biome: human gut; feature: ankylosing spondylitis patient; material... | reverse complement strand
CATAAGCGCATTCTCATCACGCCCATAAACGGACTCCCACTCTGACAAACGACGCCCCAAATAATGTTCCAAGCCCTCCCGATCCAGGTGCTTGCCGAGGCTCATATCGAAATGAAGCACCGGATAACTCGTCCATTCCTTCTCCAATTTCTCGATAGCCAAGCCCTCGAACAGCTCCTTCCGGCCCTCAAAATAGCTGCGGAGCGTGGAGGTCAGCAAGGACTTACCGAAGCGACGAGGACGGCTCAAGAAGATATAACTCGACGCTCCATGCGTCATACGGTACACCAACTCAGTCTTGTCCACGTACACATAATTACCCTCCCGTAATTTCGAGAATGTCTGGATACCTATCGGATATAATCGTCGTTGCTCCATAGCCGTGAAAATTTATGATTTTATACTACAAATATAACACATTTCCGGCAAACCGTCAACCCTCAATCACAAATCTCCCCTCTCTTTCTCCACCCTCTCCCGCACCTTCCCCGATAGCGGATAACTCTGTTCCAGTATCCGGCTGCGGGAACATCGGAGTTCATTTCGCTCGGGCTCACGCTCCTTCTCCGGGAAATGGAAGGACACCAAGTGGAGGAAGGTGGCGTAGACACGGTCTAGTGATTCCAGCCGCAGACTGCCATCCGGATGGCTTGGACTCAACTTCGACAGTGTGTGGCGGCTGATACCCAAGAACACGGAAGCGTCTCGCACGGAGGACAGACCCCAACGATCCAAGATGAGGTATACCTCGAAGGACGCCACACGAATCCAAGGGTTCAGATCCGAGCTTTGCGGTTCGATCATTACGTCTCAAGGGGGAAATCTCTCCATGGTGAAACGCTAAAACCTTGAAGCAACATTAAAATAGGTTATAATACTCTTAAATTGGCGCACCCATGAGTGCGCCACCCACAAATTCAAAGGCTATATCTTTACCTGCGATCCGAAGCGAAAGCCTTGGATCATCATTGTTTAAACCTTATTAAAAAACAAACACAATGGAAGAATCCATCATGTCTTTTTACAACGCTCCGATTACTAATCAAGTGCCAAACGGAGTGGTCAGTATCATCCAATTGCATGCCTATATCAGCACCAATGAATGGCTACGGGAACGGACGAGCCGCACACGTGTCGCACTGGACGACGAGAAACGCTTCAAGCAGTTGAAGCAAAGCCTCCTGCCCTACGTCACGCCCGCCGGGGTATTCTCCTACCGAAAGGAGGACCGGTTGCTTTTTCCCTCGGGTGAACTGGTTATCGATATCGATCATCTCGCCTCGCCCGAGGAGGCTTGTACGTGGCGAGACACGCTGTTCGCCGACGAGCGGCTATGCCCCGACCTCGCCTTCATCAGCCCCAGTAACACAGGCGTAAAGCTCTTCGTGCCTTATCGTTTGTCCGTTACCGCCACGATCGAGTGGGCCTTCGACGAGGCACGACGATCGGCTTGGGAATACCTTGAGTGGAGATACGGACTGAAAGCCGATACCTCAAACGCCGACCTGTCAAGGGCTTGCTTCCTCTGCCACGACTCTTCAGCCAAGCTGAGAAATCGTGGCAATTGAGAATTGAAAATTGAAAATTATATATTACCATGAACACTATTCAAGATTTAGAGCGGCTCGTGGCCGCTATCGAGAAACAGGGGGCGAACGTCGCTCCCACCTATCAAGAGTATATGCCGCTGGCCTTCGCTATCGCCAACGATTGCGGCGAGGCGGGACGGTCGTTGTTCCATCGCATCTGCCGTATCTCGGAAAAGTATGTGTCCGACGAGGCGGACAGACTCTTCGACCACGCCCTCAAAGGGGGTAACGGGCGAAACGGAATCGGGTCTGTCTATCACTGGGCAGAGACCGCTGGCGTGAAACTCGACAAGCAACTGGCCGGTACCGCCCGGAGCTACGCCGGGAAACAACCCGGAACTTGCGAACTTGCAAACTTGCAGCCCTCTCATCCTCTCACACACACCTGCGCACATGAGGCGTACATTAATATGCCCGTCTTCGGAAACTATGATTGGCCCCCTTTCTTGAACCAGCTCATCGACTGCGGTGACTCCCCGGCGCAACGGGATATCCTGCTGCTAGGTGCCGTCACCGTACTAGGCGCTACCCTCAACAAGCACTTGCGCATACTCTACGGACGTAAATACCATTATCCCTGCCTGCAAACCTTCATCGTGGCGCCTCCCGCCTCGGGAAAGGGGGCGCTCACTTGGGTACGCCACCTAGCCGAACCGATCCACGAGGCAATGATGGAGGAATTCAAATCCCTACGCAAGGAATACCGGCTGGAGAAGGCACGCTGGGGTTCCCTAGGCAAGGAGCGGGCGAAAACCCCTGAGCCGGAAGAGCCAAGGCCTAAGATGTTCCTGATCGCCGGCGATAATTCCGGAACGGGCGTATTGGAGAATCTGATAGAGGCGGACGGCGTGGGGCTGATCTGCGAGACTGAGGCGGATACCGTCAGCACTGCTATCGGCACGGATTACGGCCATTGGAGCGATACCTTGCGCAAATGCTACGATCATGACCGACTAGCCTTTAACCGGCGTATGAATCATGAGTATCTGGAATGTATGAAATCTTTTCTCAGTGTCTTGTTAAGCGGGACACCGGCACAGGTGAAACCGCTCATTCCCTCGGCCGAGAACGGATTGTTCTCACGCCAGATGTTTTACTATATGCCCTCCATCACCGAATGGGTAAACCAGTTCGACCTGTCCGATGAGGATTATGATTCCCGGTTCACCGGATGGGGCAAACAGTGGAAGACGTTCATCGAGTGGCTCGGCGCTTCCGTGAATCTCATTCAGCTCAAGCTGTCCGAAGAGCAAAAAATCCGTTTCAACGAACGTTTCGCACAACTTTTCGGCCATGCGGGTTTCACGCATGGGGGAGCCATGAGAAGCACCGTGGCACGTATCGCCATCAACATCTGCCGAATCCTAAGCGTGGTGGCCCTGCTACGAGCCACGGAAAAACTCCTCCCGCCACACAAAACAATTTTCAATTCTCAATCCTCCATTTTCACATGACCCGGTCTCTCCCCTTCCGATGACATACCGGAAGAGAATGTCCGAGACGGTATCGTACCGAAACTGGACCTGACAGCGACAGAGGCTGATTTCGAGGCCGTGCTCAACCTCACCGAGCCTCTTTACCGGCACGCTTGCCATATCCTGTCTATCCTGCCCGCTACCGACGTGCAACAACGGGAACCTACTCCTCAAGAGGCGCTATTCGATGCCCTCCCCCTCGCCTTCAACCGCCAAGAGGCGCTTCATGAGGCAAAGAGGATCGGCATGGGTACCGATACCCTAGATTCTCACTTACGGCGTATGCTGGAAAAGGGCGTGATCCAAAAGAACGCACGGGGTGAATATATATTCACGGCCAAACAACGCCAGACACCCCAATCCCCTTTATAATGTACATGTATGTGTGTGAGGTATGGAACCGACCGCAAGTTTGCAAGTTCGCAAGTTTCATTTTCCCAGATTCATAATCCATAAACAATAAATCAAATGTCCTTACCATTAAGAAAGTCCGCATTGGCGGCATCCTATTTCCCGGAACTGGCCTCCCATCAAGCCTGCAACCGTCTACGCCGCTGGATCATCCGATGCACGGAGCTGTACGACAAGCTGCGGGAGACAGGCTACCGTCCCGAGCAACGTATATTCACGCCACGACAGGTGGGGTTGATCATCCACTACCTCGGAGAACCGTAAATTAGTTGACAGTTGCGCACAGAGGTAAATAAAAACAGCCTACTGTCACTAGTCAACTGTCAACTTGGATGGGTATTCTAAGATCTTTACAATGCCCATCCAAGGCTTCTTATAATGCCTATTCAAAGGGGCTTACGATAGGCAGCGTAAGAAACCGGCGGTTATCACTGCGTCCCATGTTAATTAATCGTTATTCCCTACCCCGGGCATCAATCGGCATCACCGCCCCTTACGGCGGAACCTATCTTTGTAACATTGATCAGCAAGCAATTAATTTTCTATTATTAATCTTTAATTATCAAACTATGCCACAAGCATTTCAAGCACGAAAGTTTTTTATCCCCAAGACGGATCCTAAGCAGGAGGTGTACAAGCCGGTTCCCTATTATTTCGGTACCCTGTCCACGCAAGACGCGGCCGATCAGATCGCCGAGGAGTCGTCGCTCACGAAGGGTGACGTATTGAACGTGTTGGACCGCTACCAGCGGTATGTCATCAAGAACCTCCAGAAAGGCTACAAGGTGGAGCTGCTGGGGTTCGGAACCGTCTATAACCGCTTCGTCACGGAGAAGGGGGTAGCGACCGCCCCCGAGGTCAAGGCTACGCATATACGGACTATCGTGCCGGGATTCTCGCCTTCCTATACCATACTGAACGGGGCACGACGGTACTCGCTGCTGGGCGAGAAGACTTCGTTGCTCAAGGTGACGATACTCGGGACGCCGGTGGAGGAAGGGGGCGACTCGGAGTCGCCTGATGAGATCTGATGTGTCACTTTTGGCTTGACCCAAAAGTAACCAAAAGGTCAAGGCTGACGCTGACGGGCTACTTCGAGACCTACGCTCGCTGTCGCATCCCAACTCGCTTCGCTCAAACAGGGATGCTCCGGGCGCTCGCTACGGTCTCTTCGCTTGACGCCCGTCCGCTGAGGCCGTCCGAAGGAAAGCGAAGCTTTCCTCTTATATCAGCCGGGATATCATTATTCAATTCATTATTCACTATTAATTATTAATTATCATGAAAAAGTCCGTATGGAGTACCATTATCAAAGTGATCATCGCCGTAGCTACCGCCATCGCGGGAGCACTTGGCATCCAATCCTGTATTCTCTAATTTTCAATTTCAATTATCATGGGTAAGGCTTATTGTTTCTACCAGAATTACAGGGAGGTCAGACTCCTTGTAATTCATTGCTCGGCCACACGATATGACAGGGATTTTCCTGTGGAGGCGCTCCGTTCATCGCACAAGGCACGGGGATTCGCCGATATCGGCTATCATTTCTATATCACACGGGACGGGGAGCTACATCGTTGCCAACCGGTCAACCAGATCGGGGCGCACGCAGCCGGATGGAACGACAAAAGTATCGGTATATGTTACGAGGGAGGACTCGACGAACAAGGCCGTCCAGCCGATACCCGGACCTACGCCCAGCGCTGTACCTTGATGGATCTGCTACGGCAATTACGAAGGGACTATCCGGAGGCACGCATCCTAGGACATTACCAATTAAGCCCTTACATACGCAAGGCTTGCCCTTGCTTTGACGCAAGGGAGGAGTATCTCGTCTTATAAAATAGATACCGGCTCGTCATTCACTCGCTAGATTGTCCGGTTTCACGACTTACTTTGTAAAAATACCCCCTATCTCTTTCAGCTCTTGCTCTTTATGATGCCTCGTTATGAAGCGGTTGATCGTCAAATGAAGGATAGACCATAAAACCAAGTTCAAGAGCAAGAGGTAGGTGGCGTTTACCTTCATGGCCAATAAGACATTCAATACGATGAAAAAAACAGATACGCACAGAATCGTCACCATCACCATCCGTACACGCATACCCGTACGAAGCAGCTTGTGATGGAAATGATTCTTATCGGGCAAGAACGGGTTACGATGATTACGAAGGCGATGAAGCACCACACGGATCACATCGAGTAAAGGGACCAAGACCGTGGAGAAAGCGATCACCATATAGGGATTTGGTAACTCCGGTAAGACTTGATTCGACACGCACAGATGGATGATCAGAAAACTGATCACGTAGCCCAGCGTAAGACTACCCGCATCACCCATAAAGAGCTTATGGCCACGGTTTGCGTTGCCAAAGACGTTGTAACACCAAAAAGGCATGAGGACTCCCAGCGTACAGATGGCCAACAAGGCGTAAACATATTGCATGCGGATAAAGAAGATCACGCTCAAGACCGACAGGGCGATACTGCACAAACCGGAGGCCAAGCCATCGATACCGTCTATCAAGTTAATGGCGTTCGTGATATACACCACGATAAAGACCGTGACGGGGATCCCCACCCAAGCGGGAACCGAGTACACACCGAACAAGCCTCCCAAGGAACCGAACCAATTACCGGACAGTACCAATAATAACGCCGACACGATCTGGACGGCGAACTTGTAACGGTAGCCAACACCCACTAGATCGTCGCAGACACCCACTAGATAGAGTAACGTCATGCCCACGAACAGAAAGAGATACTCATAGAGCATGTTGAACGACAGGCTCGATGAGCCCATATCCCAAAAGTACAGGCGGAAGCCTATCACAAGGAACATGGACATCAGGATCACCGGAAAAAACGACAGGCCGCCCAAACGGGGGACCGGCGTCGTATGTACCTTACGGGAATCCGGGACATCATATAACCGTTTCTTGTGGGAGATCACCAAGATCCTCGGGATGATCACCATCCCGAACAGCACGGAGAAAAGGAAGCCCGACAGTAGTAGTAATGTTATTTGCATGATTTGCGTATTAGTTATTTCTTCTTGTCACCGGCCTCGAAACCGTAACCATAGCCGTAGCCATAACCGTATCCCTTGCCGTAGCCGTATTTCTTGCCGTAACCGTAGCCGTAGCTGTTCTTGCGCTTCGTCATGTCCAAGCCGTTGATCACCGTCGCGAGCTTCGGGAACTTACGCTCACGCCGCAACACGTTGATGTAGCTGAAACCGGCCTTCGGTGTCACGTCCGCACGGCAGACGTACACGCACATGTCGGCCACACGACCGATGATCGCCGTGTCCGTAACCATGCCGATAGGGGCTGTATCCAAGATGACATAGTCGTAGCGTTCCTTCAACCGGGCGATAGCCTTCTCCAGCACGTCACGGGCGACCAGCTCAGTCGGGTTCGGGGGGATAGGACCGCCCGGGAGGATATCGAGGTTAGGGCTGATATCGGATCGCTGGACCATGTCGAACAACTCCACGTGATCCGGGTCGCTAAGGTAGTTCGTGATGCCCTCCATCTTACGGGAGATATTGAACACCTTGTTCAGGCCCGGCTTGCGGATGTCCATGCCGACCACCACCACCCTCTTGCCCAAGTAAGCCAAGCTCACCGCCAAGTTGCCAGCGACGAAAGACTTGCCCTCGCCCGGTTGCGTGGAGCTGAAAAGGATCACACGCTCGTCCTTGCCTAGCATGAACAAGAGGTTCGTGCGCAACCCCCGGAACATCTCCTCCATCAGGTCGTTCTTGTTCTCACGCACCACGATCGAGCCCTCACCCGTCTTCTTGACCAACGGGAGCTCCGCCAAGATAGCCACGCCCGTGATCGCCTCGACGTCCTCACGGTTCTCGATCTTGTATTTCAACAGGTCATGAAGGTAGACAATGCCCACCGGGATCGCCAGGCCCAAGATCAACGCCGCAAGCATGAAGACCATCCTCTTCGGGGCGACAGGACGCTCATCGGCGAGCGGCTCCTCGATGATGCGGCCGTTGTTTGCCGTGGCTGCCAGCGTGATGGCGTTCTCCTCACGCTTCTGCAACAGCATGACGTACAACGTGGCCTTGATCTCCTGCTGGCGGGAGATCGTCATGAACTCCTTCTCCTGCCTCGGGGCGTCGCTGATGCGGCTCTCGAACTTGCTCGCCTGACGGTCGATGTCCGCCTTGGCGATCTGGAGACCCTTCAAGACACTGTTCACCGTCGTCCTCACGTTGCGGCGCATAGCCTCGATGCCGGCGTTCATGTTGATGATGGCCGGGTTGCTGTCCGAAGAGGTGCGCAACAGGCGCTTGCGCTCGATGATCATCGTGTTGTACTGGTCGATGACAGAGGTGAGGTTTTGATCCCGCAGGCCCACGTTGGCAGGGATCACCTCGTCCATGTTCGCAGGATCGTCGATATAATTGCGGAGATACTGCACCAAGTTGATCTGCGTGGCGTTCTCCGTACGTTGTTGCTCATACCTCGAGCTTTCCTGCAAAGCCATCTGGGCGTCGCTCGTCAAATTCGTCAGGCCGGAGCGTTGCTTGAAGGCAGCGAGCTCGCTCTCCGTAGTGCCCAGCTCGCCGTTGATGATGCCGATGCGCTCCTCGATGAACTCAGCCGTCTTCTGCGCCACCTCGTTCTTCTCGTCGTTGGCGTCCTGGTTGTAGAACGACACCAAGCGATTGATGAAATCAACGCCTCGTCGCCTCACCGTGTTCCTCAAGGATACCTTGGCGATCGTCGTCGTCTTGGACGAGGGCGTCACGCTCAACTCCTTGCCGTAAGCCTCGGCAGTGGACGTGGGCGTATGGACGTGGGCCACCAGCTCGATCTCCCCGCCCTCCAACTCCGGTATGGAATCCATGCCCGTGAAACTGAAAACCCCCACGGGGGTGGGCAATATGGCGGGGAGCCTGTCGAAGCCCTGCTCCATCGTCTCCTCGTCACCCTCCTTGTCGATCTTGTACTCCGCTCTCACCGTTAGCTGACCCTCCTTCGTGTAGCGCATGCGCAGCTCGACGGGGGCCACCAGACGGTCCGCCTCCTCGGGGGTGATGAACACGTTAACGGGGGAGTTCTTGTATAACGGGGGGTTGAAGCCCAAGGCGTTCGACTCCTCCATGTCGATATACAGGCCCATGTCGTTCACCACCTTCTTGATCAACGTGCGGGACCTCAGGATCTCGACCTCGTTGTCGAAGTTGCTCGTCATCGAGAGCATGCCGAGGTCCTGTATGGCGGCAAGGCCGCTGGCGGCGTTAGCCCCCTTCTTATCGTCCTCCTTGATCAGCACCGACGACGTGACGTTATACACCGGCGTCTGGTAACGCAGGAAGACGTACATCCCGATGCAGCAGGCCAGCACGCTCGCCACGAACCAAGGCCAATAAACCATATACTTGAAAAACACGGCGTAAAGATTGATCTCACGATCCTCCCCCTCCGGATTGTTATTGTTATTATTATTATTGCTTGTATTTATACCATCGTCCACCATCTCTCTAAATTTTCAATTCTCAATTCTCTATTTTCAATTATTTAAGTATGTTCACCAACAGGCCGGCGATCGAGACCAAGATCGAGATCGAGCTCACCCACAACGTCGTGCTGTTTCCGATATCGGAGTTCTTCGCCTTCGTCTCGTTCGGCGTGACATAAAGGATGTCGTTCTGTTTCAAATAATAATACGGGGAGGTCACGATACCGGCGTTGTTCAGGTCAAGGTTGATGATCTTGCGCTTCCCGCTCTCGTCCTCGCGGATCAGCTTCACGTTGTCACGTAAGCCGTAGATCGTCATGTCGCCGGCCATCGCCAACGCCTCCAGAACGTTCACCTTCTCGTTGCCGATCGTGAAGCTGCCCGGACGGGCCACCTCGCCCAAGACCGAGATCTTGTAGTTCGCCATGCGCACCGTCACGATGGGCGCCTCCTTCAAGTAAGGCCTCAATCTCTCACGGATCAGGCTCTCCGCCTCGTTCTTCGTCAAGCCGCCGACCCTCAGCGTACCGATCACAGGGAAGTCGATCTCGCCGGAGTTGTTCACCAGGTATTGCTGCAACGTGGGCTGCGTCGTCGTGTTGATGTTCGTCAGGGCCGCGTTCAACGGGGTCTGCACCGTCAGGTTGAACGGGGCAGCCGCCTGAGGGTCCGTCGTGTTGACCGTGATGCTCAACAGGTCCTTCGGCATGATCTTGGCATCGTACAACGGGAGAATCTCCCCGAAATCGTTCACCACCTCCGGGTTCTGGAGGTAGGGCACGTTCTTGTAGGACGTGCACGCCGCCAGCAAAAGGGGCAGCGAGAATAGGAACAGTAGTCTTTTGATCTTCATGTTATCTTGTTATCATTTTTATTTCCTTGAACACGGATGACACGGACTTAACGGAAAAGGCGGGACAGGAAACCTTTGGGTTTCTCCGGCTCGTATTCCGACTCGTATTTATGTGTCAAGTCCTCATAGCTCAGTCCCTTGGTCACCATCTCGTAGATCGTGCCCCAGTCCGGGAGGCCGCCGAGGTTGCGGTCGTCGATGAAAACGTCCGCCTTCAGCTTGCGGGAGAAGTGGTTGTTCCGGTCTCTCTCCTCCTCCGGGTAGTCACGGTTCACCGCGTAGAACTCCAAGCCACGCTCACGGCAGAAGGACAGCGCCTCCTCCAAGAGCCCGCCCTCACGGACCGTCCAAAGGATCAGCTTATGCCGATCCGATTGCAATTTCCTCAACGTCTCGATGGCGAAAGGAAGCTCACGCCCGATCGCCGGATACTTGTGCTCGACGATCGTACCGTCGAAATCTACCGCTATTATCATCTCTTTAATTCTCAATTTTCAATTCTCAATTATAAAAGGGCCGGACCACCGGACGGCCGGAGTGGTATATGTTAAAGCGGGGTCAGCCTATCGGCCAAAGCCAAGGGGTCTCCTAGCCGCTAGAGACGGCCATTGCCATCCGGGGGATCCGACCGTTTCTTTTCTGCCCTTATCTAATTCTCGCTTAACCGGGGCAATCCCTCCACCTCGCCGGCGTGCCATTCACGGTAGTCCGCCAAGGGAAACCCGGGGACGGTCAATAGCTTGTAATCCGACCCGTCTCTTCTCAAGATATGCTTGCGGGTATATGAGCGGAGCGAGCGATCCGTAACGGACACCATCACGATCGGGAACGGGTAGGCGAACAGGCACAACGGAGTGGTCTCGCTATCCGGGAACGCACGATGCAGCTGGTAGGCCGAACGCTCGAACGCTACCCAGTAGGGACCCGTGCAATACAGGTGTATTGAGTTTCGGTTCGCACGCTCACGATCCATGATCTCTGTCAAACGCTCACGCAACAGGTTCATCAAACGGATGCCCGAAGGGACGCCGCATGTCTCTCTCTCTTCTCTCATATCTTTTATTCATCGCCGTTCCCGTGCCCGAACCAGCGGTCGTAATCACGTAAACGACGTATCAACACGGACTTGCTCCTCTTGGGCGAGGCCTCCTCCATCCAAGGGCCAACCAGCTCGTGCGCCATGCGCTGGTAGAGGCTGCTGTCCGTACAGCCGTACAGCGTGACCAGCAACAAGGCACGGGATTGCCCCGCTTTTATCACCGGGAGCATGCTGCGCATCGTGGCGTGCAAACGATCGAACTCATCCGACTCGCCCAAAAGCAGATAGGCTGGAAGGAGCAAAGAGTAAAGCTTGCAACGGATCACGTCGGTCTCACCACGGAGAGAGGCGTAGCCACGCAGGACCTCACGGGCCAGACGGGCATCCTCATCCGTTACCACGCCTCTGGCGTGGTAACGGCCCAAGGCATCGTGCAAGCCCTCCGACAGACGGTCGTTGTCCAAATGGGTATACACGTGCTTGCCCCCCGTGTTCAGCTCGATCAACTCATACTCGCCTCGCCTCACCTCGAACAAGGGAACCCACATGCAATCGAGGATACGCACCATCACGTCCTTATGGCCACCGCCCGGCTGTACCACCACCTCGGCCTCCATGTCGGTAAAAGGGCCGGAGGTGATACGCACACGGTCGCCTTTCAACAAGCGACCGCTATCTGGCACGTACACCGGAAGCTCGTTGGAGTAAGAAGCCGCGACCCAACGCAAGGTATCCATCTCACGATCCGAGAGGTACGGGAAATAAGACCGCCCGCCGGAGGAAACCCGGGGGAGGAAATTATACAGGGGAAGCGTACGCTTCAGGCGGAAGATCTCGTCCTCCGAGGCGTGGACGAACACGTAGTTGTACAACAGGGGCCGTTTCGTGTTGACCATCTTGCCGCCCACCTTCCTCGCCTCGACATACGAGGGGGAGAAATACTCGAACAACGCCTCACCACGACGCTCACGGCGGGAAAGCTCAGCGTCCAGCCCCTTCGAGGGGCTGATCCTGTCACGCCCGCCACCGGCGGTAGGGAGCGTGAGCACGTACCAGCGGACGGCCTCCTGGTCACGTCGCTTCAGAACATGCGCCATGAACCTATCCGAGCACTTGCCTGTCAATATATCCATCTCTATGATTATCTTTTCCAGTGGTTATCCCGTGGCCCGAAAACAGACCCCACGGCAATTCAGAGCCCTACCAAGAATCTTTTATATCATCTTGATAAACAGTACTTTATATTTTTAAATGTGGCATTACTGAAAATTACCATCTCTCGAAATCTTAGGCTACTTGGGGAGTAGCCTAAAAGGTGCGAGAACGGTTATCACCCGGTTGTAGAGACGGGGCACGCCCCGTCTCTACAGGAATGTATGTTCGATTTTTTAGAAGGGACGTGATGATGTAGGAAATACGAGATCATTTCGTCTCTATTGCCATGTCTATACACTAGGAATAAGAACGAAGATTTAAGGAGAATCAAGGTCGGAGCACAAACTAA
>ENA-USZI01002026-USZI01002026.1-human-gut-metagenome-genome-assembly--contig:-NODE-2026-length-12466-cov-4.256921_pt1 | contig 12466 bp, 10 predicted proteins | sample MGYA00250042_ERZ773532 | MGnify/ENA primary metagenome ERZ773532 (study PRJEB29103, sample SAMN06112036) | human gut metagenome | biome: human gut; feature: ankylosing spondylitis patient; material... | reverse complement strand
TAACTTATCAATTGACATTCTGATAAGTCTGCTTCACAAGGCATTGAAAGACGGGAACAACAAAATGGTATTCCGGAAGTGGTCGTATGGCTGTGCCCGGACGGTGCCAGCCAGGCGGCGTCCTGCTCGTCGGGCAAGGCGCCTTCCAACCAGGAGATCGTCGATCTGGAGAACGTGATCAACGAGGAAGCCGGCAACATCGTCTCCAAAATCACATATGTGAGCCGTGAGGACTTCTACAAGAACACCTTCCTCAAGCAGTATCCGAACGGCGAATACCAAGGACGCGTGCTCACCGCCGCCGACATGCAGGGGTCGCTGCGTCTGAAACTGAAGGACCCGACCAAATACCAAGTGGTATCCGAAGTGTTGAGCGGCCGCACCGGTGTCGAGGAAGTGCAGGATCAACGCAAGATCTTCGACCCGGTCTTCTCGGTGCTGAACCGTGCGACGGCGGTCACCGTGGCGCTCGCCGGCGTGATGATCCTGGTGGCCATCATGCTGACCGGCACGACGATTCGCATGAGTGCCGCCTCGCGTAAGAACGAGACCGAGATCATGCGACTGGTGGGAGCCTCGAACTGGACCATCCGCCTGCCGTTCGTGTTGGAAGGCGTGTTCGCGTCGCTGATTGGTTCGCTGCTCGCCTGCGGAACGTTGAGCGCCATGGTGAAGCTGTTCATCACGGATTGGCTGTCGAAGAGCGTGCAGTGGATGCCTCTGATCAACCAGAAGACGGTATGGCTGCTTGCACCGGCCCTTGTGGTGGGAGCCGTCGTGCTGTCGATCGTCGCGTCCAGCATCTCGCTGAGGAAGTACCTGAAGGCATAAACCGGCGGAGTGCTGAACGAGATGTTCAGCATATTTGAAGTTTGCTGGATACAATGTCGAAATAGGTGGATTTCGGGAAGGGAATACATGTCTAGGAAAATGACGAGACAGGTGCGGCCCATCGTTGGACTGATGCTTGCTTCGGCTATGTTCTGCGCCGGCGGCGTCGCGGTCGTCGCCGCGCCGGCTCCGCAGGCGCATGCCGTGAGCATGTCGGAATACCAGGCGAAGGTGTCGAACCACGCCAAGCTGAAGTCGCAGCTTGTCGGCGTGAGCAGCGATCTCGCCGACACGATTCTGCAGTTGGCCGATTTGAACGACAACCAGATTCCTGCGGCGGTCGAGGCCGCGGAATCTGCCCAGCAGGCGGCAGAACAGGCGCAGAGCCTGGCGGAAGCGACCACGCAGCGGTTGCAAGCGGCCCAGCAGGACAAGGCGAACCTTGAGGAGCAGATCAAACAGACCGGCTCCGACTATGATGACGCCAAGGCCGCCGTCGCGCAGCTCGCCCGCGAAAGCTTCCACGGCTCCAGCACGTCGGATGTGCTGGATTTCGTCACCGATTCGACGACCGCCGACGATTTCGTCAACAAGATGCAGTCACAGGCCGCGGTCACGCGAAGCGAATCCAACGCGGCAACCGACGCGGCGAACGAGCTGAACACGTCGATGAACCGCAAGGACCGTCTGGGCGCCATCGAACAGAAGATCACCCAGCTCAAGGAGCAGGCCGACCAGCAGGCGGCAAGCGCCCAGCAGGCGGCAAGCGAGGCCAGCACCAAGCAGACCGCCCTGCAGAAGCTGCGTGACGAGGGCACGGTGAAACGTGAGAAGCTCGAATCGCAGAAGAGCCAGCTGACAACGCAGAGCGCCAAGGAAGCGGCGGACATCGTCGCCATGAAATCGCAGATCGATTCATGGAACAACCAGTACAACAATTCCAACAACGCCGCTGTCAACCCCAATAACAACCAGCAGCAGTCGCGTCCGAACAACAACACGAACTACAATCCCGCTCCCGCGCCTGCACCTGCGCCGGCTCCGACGCCCAATAACAACAATTCCGGCGGCGCCAGCGGCATGAACTATGCGGTGCCCGGCAATTGCCCGGCCGGTTCCGGATACTGCTACGGACACAACACCGGCAACACGGTCGGCGGTGCCGCGTATCCGTCCCGCCAGTGCACGCTGTGGGCATACCTGAGGCGTTCCCAGCTGAGCCTTCCGGTCGGCTCCTACATGGGCAACGGCGCCGATTGGGCCAATACCGCTCGTGGACTCGGATACCTGGTGAACAACACCCCGCATGTCGGCGCGGCGATGGTGTTCGCGCGCGGCCAAAGCGTAGGCGGACATTGGACCGCCGACTGGCAGTACGGCCACGTGGCCGTCGTGGAACGCGTGAACGCCGACGGTTCGGTCCTGATCTCCGAAGGCGGCACCGGCTTCGCGACGTTCCCGGCTTGGGAGACGATCTCCAACGCCGGAGCCTACCAGTACGTCCACTACTGACGGTTCCGTTCCAGACATGAAACCACGGCAAGCGCGCCGTCCGCATCGTCGGGCGACGCGCTTTCGTGATATGGTCGACGGAGTCGCGTTGCATACACTGATCGAAAGAACCGGGAAGGAGGTCCGACATGGCCAAGGAACAGGGAACCAAACCGATCGCGCAGAACAAGAAGGCGCGTCACGACTACGCCATCGAAGACAAGTATGAGGCCGGTCTCGTGTTGACCGGCACCGAAGTGAAGTCGCTTCGTGAAGGACGGGCGTCGCTGGCCGAATCGTTCATCACCATCGACCGTCGTGGGGAGATGTGGCTTGAGGGAGCCAACATTCCCGAATATCTCAACGGCACGTGGAACAACCACGCACCCAAACGCAAGCGCAAGCTGCTGCTGCATGCGGCGCAGATCGACAAGCTGGCCCGCCAAACCCAGGCCAAGGGATTCACCATCATTCCGCTGAGCCTGTATTTCAAAGACGGCCGCGTCAAGGTCGAGATCGCGCTCGCCCGAGGCAAGAAGGAATTCGACAAGCGCCAGTCGCTTCGCGAGGAGCAGGACAAGCGTGAGGCGCTGCGAGCCATGCGATACGCCAACAAGCAGGTGCGATAAATCGGAAAAATTCCGGTTTCACATAGTGAAAGAACGCCGATTCAGGAAAATTTTTGTAACACACCCTCTTTACGCTAGGATACGGTTCGGCTGAACAGGCCGATATGAATCCATAGGAGAGGGAACATGCAAGCAGGAAAAGCCCTGAAAACCGCCGCCGCGTTCATGTTGAGCGTGGCCATGCTCGCCACCGGCGCGGCATGCGGCACCAGCGACGACAGCGACGCCTCGGCGTCGAAATCCAGTTCGAAGTCCAGCGAACTGACCGGTTACGATGTTTCCGGCGTGAAGAAGGACGACGCGATCGCCAAAATGCTGCCGGATTATGTGACCAAGGACGGCAAGCTCACCATCGGCATGGATACGTCGTACGCGCCGGCCGAATTCCTGGCCGCGGACGGCAAGACGCCGGTCGGCTTCGACGTGGACATCGCCAAGGCGCTGGCCGGAGTGTTCGGTCTTGAGGCCGATCCGGAAACCGCGAACTTCGATTCGATTATTCCGGCCGTCGGCGCCAAGTACGACATCGGCATCTCGTCGTTCACCGTCACCAAGGAACGCCTCGAGGCGGTCGACTTCGTCAGCCACTTCAACGCCGGCTCCGCATGGGCCGTGAAGAAGGGTAACCCGAACAAGGTCGACACGTCCGATCTGTGCGGCAAGAAGGTGGCCGTGCAGACCGCCACCATGCAGGAGACCGCCGCCAACAAGATGGCCAAGCAATGCAAGGCCGACGGCAAGGCGGAGATGGACGTCATCTCCAGCAAGCTGCAGACCGATGTGACCACCAACGTCGTCACCGGCAAGGCCGACGTGTTCTACGCCGATTCGCCGGTCGCCGGCTACGCGATCGCGCAGACCGACGGCGAACTCGAAACGCTTGGCAAGACCGAAGGCATCGCCCCGGAAGGCATCGTCGTCAAGAAGGGCGACCAGCAGATGGACGAGGCCCTGCAGAAGGCCCTGCAGAAGCTCATCGACGACGGCACCTACATGAAGATCCTCAAGTACTGGGGTGTTCAGGACGGTGCCATCAGCAAGCCGGAGATCAACACCCCCGGCACCAACGAGTGAATGTTTCGGAACTTTTGCGTCCGTTAATACGCTCGTAGCAATCCGCTCTTAGGTTATGCCATAGCCACGTTTGGCTGGTTGATTTGGCTGGGTTGAAGAGAGGACTTGCCATGATGAGGAATCTGAAAGGTTGGGCGGCGCTCGCGTTGAGCGCGGCGATGGTCGTCTCGATGGGAGCCTGCGGAACCTCCGACAAAACGGATTCCCAAGCTTCCGTCGATTCGAATTCGTCGTCGACCACCGGTTACGACGTGTCCGGCGTGAAGAAGGACGAGAAGATCGCCAAGATGCTGCCGTCCTCCGTCACCAAGGACGGCAAGCTCACCGTCGGCATGGATACGTCGTACGCGCCGGCCGAGTTCCTGGCCGCGGACGGCAAGACGCCGGTCGGCTTCGACGTGGACATCGTCAAGGCGTTGGCGAAAACGTTCGGCCTCGAGGCGGATCCGCAGACGTCGAATTTCGATTCGATCATTCCATCAATCGGTTCGAAGTACGATATCGGCGTCTCGTCGTTCACCATTACCCCGGAACGCATGAAGGCCGTCGACTTCGTCAGCATGTTCAAGGCCGGTTCCACGTGGGTGGTCAAGAAGGGCAACCCAGGCAAGATCGACACGTCCGACCTGTGCGGATTGAAGATCGCGGTGCAGACCGGCACCACACAGGAGGAGGAAGTCAACAAGGGCGCCGAACAGTGCAAGGCGGACAACAAGCTTGACATCCAGATCCTGTCCAACAAGCTGCAGACCGATGTGACCACCAACGTCGTCACCGGCAAGGCCGACGTGTTCTACGCCGATTCGCCGGTCGCGGGTTATGCGATCTCCCAGACCGACGGCCAGCTTGAGGCCCTCGGTGAGGACGTCGGCGTGACCAAGGAGGCCGTGGCCATCAAGAAGGGTGATTCCGACACGGCCAAGGCGGTGCAGGCGGCCATGCAGAAGCTGATGGATGACGGCACGTACATGAAGATCCTCAAGCATTGGGGCGTCGAATCCGGCGCCGTCGACAAGGCCGAGATCAACCCGACCGATTTGGGCTGATCGGCGCACTGACGCTGCGGGCGTAGGGGCATCGGACGTATATAGATCGATGCCCCTACGCTTTTTGCCGATTAACGTCGGCGTAGCATTGCGGTTTTATCGTGTGCCTTTGGAATACTGGACGTCTGATTGGCAAATGGACGATTACCGTTCAGTGGATGGGAAGAGAATAGAAGGAGAACCCACTATGTCGTTGAAATTCAAATCGTTTGCCGCTCTCGCGCTGAGCGCGGCCATGATGTTCTCCGTCGCCGCATGCGGCACCACGGATTCCGGTGACGCCAAAAGCGACTCGAAGGCGAAGAACACCACCGTTGGTTACGATGTGAGCACCATCAAGAAGGATGACGAGCTGGCCAAGCTGGCCGCCTCCGCGAAGACCGTCAAGGACGGCGAGCTGTCCGTCGGCATGGAACTGTCCTATGCTCCGGCCGAATTCTACGCCGAAGACGGCAAGACGCCGGTCGGCTACGATGTGGACATGTCCAAGGCCATCGCCCAGACGCTGGGCCTGAAGCCGAAGATCGTCTCCTCCATGTTCGACACCATCGTCCCGTCCATCGGCTCCAAGTACGATCTGGGCATCACCGCCATGACCATCACCGAAGAGCGTCTGCAGTCCGTCGACTTCGTGAGCTACTACCGCGCCGGCTCCACGTGGGCCGTGCAGAAGGGCAACCCGAAGAAGCTCGACACCTCCGACATGTGCGGCGCGAAGATCGCAGTGCAGACCGGCACCGTCCAGGAGGACGAGGCCAACAAGATCGCCAAGGGCTGCAAGGCCGACAAGAAGGCCGAAGTGATGTCCTACAAGCGTCAGGCCGAAGCCGCCACCGCAGTGGCCACCGGTAAGGCCGACGTGTTCTACGCCGATTCGCCGGTCGCCGGCTACGCGATCTCCCAGACCGACGGCCAGCTTGAGGCGCTCGGCGACGTTGAAGGCGTGGCCAAGCAGGGCATCGCCATCAAGAAGGGCGACCAGCAGCTCGACGAGGCCGTGCAGAAGGCCGTGCAGAAGCTGATGGATGACGGCACGTACATGAAGATCCTCAAGCATTGGGGCGTCGAGTCCGGCGCTCTCGACAAGGCTGAGATCAATCCGACCGACCTCAACTGATCTCATCAGATAGATAGAAAAAGGAAACAGCATCATGGCGAAGAAACAAGTCGACGGCGACGGCCTCGATATTCCCAATCGCATTAAAGCCTTGCCCGTCAAGCGTACGGGTCCGATCGTGGCGGCCATCATCGTCGCGCTCTTCGCCGCGATGCTGGTGCAGGCTTTGGTCACCAATCCGCGTTTCGAATGGAATGTGGTCTGGAAATACCTGTTCAACGAGAACGTACTGGAAGGCATCAAGTACACGCTGCTGCTGACCGTCATCTCGATGGTCATCGCCATCATTCTGGCGGTCATTCTGGCGGTCATGCGCAAATCCATCAACCCGGTGCTGCGCGGCGTGAGCTGGTTCTACATCTGGTTCTTCCGTGGAACCCCTGTGTACACGCAGCTGGTCTTCTGGGGTCTGTTCGCGGTGCTGGTGCCACGTATCGGCGTGGGCATCCCGTTCACCTCAATCGAATTCTGGAGCATTGACTCCCAGTCTGTCATCACCGCGTTCAACGCCGCATGGCTGGGCTTGGCCCTGAACGAAGCCGCCTACCTGGCCGAAATCGTGCGCGCCGGCCTCGAGGCCGTCGATCCGGGGCAGACGGAAGCCGCAAAGGCCCTCGGCATGAAGCGCACGCTCATCATGCGTCGCATCGTGCTGCCGCAGGCCATGCGCATCATCATCCCGCCGACCGGCAACGAGTTCATCGGCATGCTGAAGACCACGTCGCTTGTCAACGCCGTGCCGTTCACGCTGGAACTGCAGTTCGCCACCACGGCGATCGCGACCCGTCTGTACAAGCCGATTCCGCTGCTGATCGTGGCCTGCATCTGGTACCTGGTCATCACCTCCATCCTGATGGTCATCCAGTCGCGACTCGAAAAGCACTTCGGCAAGGGCTTCGACGCCCGTCCGGCCGGCGCCCGCGGCAAGCGCACGCCGTTGCCAGGCAAGACCTTCGGCGAGCCCAAGGATGACATCGACAAGCAGAACGAAGCCACGTTCGCGGGAATGACCGCGTGAGGGGAACGACCATGAGCGAAATCACAACCAACGAAATTGTTCCTGCAGTCAAGGCGACGCAGGTTCATAAGGCCTTCGGCAATCTGCATGTGCTCAAAGGCATCGACATGACCGTCATGCCGGGCACCGTCACCGTGATCCTCGGTCCGTCCGGCTCCGGCAAATCCACGTTCCTGCGTCTGATCAACCAGCTGGAGACCCTGACCGGCGGCGAGATCGACGTCGACGGCGAGATGATCGGCTACAAATACGTCGACAAGGGCGGCGAACGCGTGCTGCAGACCCTGAACGACAAGGAAGTGGCCGAACAGCGTTCCAAACTGGGCATGGTGTTCCAGCGCTTCAACCTGTTCCCGCACATGACGGCTCTTGAAAACGTCATGGAGGCTCCTGTCCACGTCAAGCACATGGACAAGCAGGAAGCTCGCAAGCTCGCCATCGAGGAGCTGAACCGCGTCGGCATGGGGGAGCGCCTCGACTACTATCCGGCGCAGCTTTCCGGCGGTCAGCAGCAGCGCGTGGCCATCGCACGCGCGCTTGCCATGAAGCCGGAGATCATGCTGTTTGACGAGCCGACATCCGCGCTTGATCCGGAACTGGTCGGCGAAGTGCTCAACGTCATGCTCGACCTCGCCAAGGAAGGCATGACCATGGTGGTCGTCACCCATGAGATCGGGTTCGCCCGCGAGGTCGCCGACCAGATCGTCTTCATGGACGGTGGTGTGGTCGTCGAACAGGGCGGACCGGAGATCATCGACCATCCGAAGGAGTCGAGGTTTAAGGACTTCTTGCAGCACGTCCTGTAGCAAGTAAGGCAGTCGTACTGCCGTAAATTCCCAATCCACTGACGTCAAGCGTCCGCAGACGTCCGGTGGGTTGGGTTTTCTTTTTGCTGCCGACGATGGGCGCGTTGCGTGCGCCACTGGTTCGCACGATTTCCCTGGGGGAGTGGGATTTCGCATATATGGCAAAGATTTGTAAGGACGCGCGGCTTGGTTTCATGATTGACATCCTTACCCGATAGGCTAAGGAGCTATGTGTGGAATCGTAGGATATGCAGGAAATGTTCGGACCGCGTGCGGCAAACCCTTGGAGGTCTGCCTCCAGGGGCTTCAGCGATTGGAATACCGTGGATATGATTCGGCCGGCGTGGCGTTGACCGCGCCCGGCATGGACCATGTGGCGGTGCGTAAGAAGGCCGGCCGTCTCGCCAACCTGGTGCAGGACATCGAACGCGATCCGATGCCGGAAGCCACCGTGGGCATCGGCCACACCCGTTGGGCCACCAACGGCGTGCCGAACGACACCAACGCGCATCCGCACACCTCGCGTGACGGCAAAGTGGCCATCATCCACAACGGCATCATCGAAAACGCGTCCCAGCTGCGTCTCGACCTGCAGACGGAAGGCTACCATTTCGTCTCCGAAACCGATACGGAGGTCGCGGCGAAGCTGCTGGGCAAGATCAGCGACAAGATCATCGAGGAAACCGGTAAGCCTGACCTGTTCAAGGCCGTCCGCCGTCTCGCACGCATGCTGGAAGGCGCGTTCACCATCCTCGCCACCGATGTGCGCCAGCCGGACATCGTGGTCGGCGCCCGTCACGATTCGCCGCTGGTGGTCGGTCTTGGCGAAGGCGAGAACTTCCTCGGCTCCGACGTGGCCGCGTTCGTGGCCTACACCAAGCGCGCCATGGAAATCGACCAGGACCAGGCCGTGATGGTGTCCGCAGACAAGGTCGTCGTCTCCGACTTCATGGGCAACATCGTGCCCGATCCGAAGACCTACACCGTGGACTGGGATGCGTCCGCCGCCGAAAAGGGCGGTTGGGACTCCTTCATGGACAAGGAGATCCATGAGGATCCGGCCGCCGTGCAGCGCACTCTGCTGGGGCGTCTCGACGAGAACGGCAACATCAACCTCGATGAGGTGCGCATCGACGAGCATGATTTCAAAGCCATCGACAAGATCATCGTCATCGCCTGCGGCACGGCCGCGTATGCGGGCATGGTGGCCAAATACGCCATCGAGCATTGGGTGCGCATTCCGGTAGAAGTGGAACTCGCCCACGAATTCCGCTACCGTGACCCGATCCTCACCCCCCGAACGTTGGTGGTGGCCATTTCGCAGTCCGGCGAGACCATGGACACGCTGATGGCGTTGCGCCACGCGCGTGAACAGGGCTCCAAGGTATTGGCCATCTGCAACACGCAGGGCGCGTCCATCCCACGCGAATCCGACGCGGTGCTCTACACCCACGCAGGTCCGGAAGTGGCGGTCGCCTCCACCAAGGCGTTCGTGGCGCAGATCACCGCCGCATACGTGCTCGGCCTGTATCTGGCCCAAGTCAAGGGTGCCATGTATCGAGACGAAATCGCCCAGACTTTGGAATCTCTGAAGGACATGCCCCGCAAGATCCAGTGGATTCTCGACACCCAGACCAAGACCGTGCAGGAAGCCGCCGAACAGATGGTGGATGCGAAATCGTTCCTGTTCCTCGGCCGCCATGTGGGCTATCCGGTGGCCATGGAAGGCGCGTTGAAGCTCAAGGAAATCGCCTACACGTTCACCGAAGGCTTCGCCGCGGGCGAACTGAAACATGGTCCGATCGCTTTGGTGGACGAAGGCGAACCGGTCGTATTCATCGTGCCGCCGGCGCGCGGCCGCAACGTGCTGCACTCCAAAGTCATCTCCGGCATCGAAGAGGTCAAGGCCCGTGGCGCCTACATCATCGCCGTGGCCGAGGAACACGATCCGGACGTGGAACGTTACGCCGACGTGGTCTTCTGGCGTCCCGCATGCCCGACGCTGATGAGCCCGCTGGTGGACGTGGTGCCGCTGCAGCTGTTCGCCATGGACATGGCCAAGCTCAAGAACTACGACGTCGACAAGCCGCGCAATCTCGCCAAGTCCGTCACCGTTGAGTAACGAACGCAGGCACCGGTACGTGCTCGAGGAACCTCATATTCCCTTCGAATATGAGGTTCTGTACGAGGACGAGAACATCATCGTCATCGACAAGCCGCATTTCCTCGCCACCACGCCACGCGGCATGTGGTATCGCGAAACCGCGCTGGTCCGGTTGTGCGAGCGGTACGACGAGCCGAACATCACGCCGGCGCACCGTTTGGACCGACTGACCGCAGGCGTCGTCGTGTTCGTACGTAATCCGTCTGCGCGAGGCGCGTACCAGATGCTGTTCCAAAATCGCAAAACCGTCAAAGCCTACGAATGCCTGGCACCGCTCGCCCCGACGCAGCGGCCGCGATATGGAACGGCGGTGCGCATCGACCGGCACCTGCCGTTTCCGCTGGTACGCAGGTCGCATATCAACAAGGATCGTGGACGATTGCAGGCGTACGAAAGCGCCGACGTGCCCAACGCGGAAACGCTGATCGAACGGGGAAGCGGCATCCGCTTCGTTGCCGGCAGACCGTACGTGAATTACACGCTGCATCCGAAAACCGGCAAGACGCACCAGTTGCGCGTGCATATGAATTCGCTCGGACTGGCGATATTGGGCGACGATTTCTACCCGGACATCGTGCAGCGCGCGTACGACGACTTCTCGCAACCCTTGGAATTGGTGGCGCGCGAACTGCGATTCGATGACCCGCTCAACGGCGAGCCACGTCGATTCGTATCGCACGTGCCGTTGGGCGCGGGCTTATAGAAACCCACGATTTTGGACATTCCCCTATCTCGTCCGACACGCCCGATTATCATGGCGTTCTGTTGACTTGCCGGAGCGTTTCCGGCATCACGAGAGTAAGAGAGAACCATGGGTAAAATCTCGAAAGCCGTCCGCGGCGTCGCCGACATCTACAACGGCGCATCGCTGATCGTCCGTATCATCGTCGGCCTGATCATCGGCACCGTGCTGGCATTGACCATGCCCCACGTGACCTGGATCGGCGAATTCGGCACCCTGTTCGTGGCCGCGTTGAAGGCCGTGGCCCCGATTCTGGTGTTTGTACTGGTGGCCAGCGCCCTTGCGCAAGGCACGTCGAAACTCGACCGCCGTTTCGGCACCGTGCTGTTCCTGTACCTGTTCACCACGTTCCTGGCAGCGGTCGTGGCCGTGCTGACCTCCCGTCTGTTCCCGCAGACCCTGTCCTTGGGCAAGGCCGCCAAAGCCGACGTGGTGCCGCAAGGCCTTTCCGAAGTCATCCAGACGCTGCTGACCAACATCGTGGCCAATCCGATCCAGGCCATCATCGACGGCAACTACATCTGCATCCTGATGTGGGCCTGCCTGTTCGGACTCGCCATGAAGTCCATCGCCAACGAAAGCTCCAAAGCGTTCATGGCCAACGTGGCCGACGCCGTGTCCCAGGTGATCCGCTGGGTCATCAACCTCGCCCCGTTCGGCATCATGGGCCTCGTGTTCACCAACGTGGCTGACAACGGCCTGTCCGCATTCACCAAGTACGGCAGCCTGCTGCTCCTGCTCGTCGGCACCATGCTGCTCATGGTGCTCGTGTTCGGCCCGCTCGTCATCTTCATCTTCCTGCGCCGCAACCCGTACCCGCTGGTCTACCGCTGCTTCAAGGAATCCGGCCTGACCGCGTTCTTCACCCGCTCCTCCGCCGCGAACATCCCCGTCAACATGCAGCTGTGCGAGAAGCTCGGGCTTGACAAGGACATGTACTCCGTGTCCATTCCGCTGGGCGCCACCATCAACATGAACGGCGCGGCCATCACCATCACCATCATGGCCATGGCTGCCGCCAACACGCTCGGCATCCAGATTTCCCTGCCGGCGGCCATCCTGCTGTCCGTGGTCTCCGCGCTCGGCGCATGCGGCGCGTCCGGCGTGGCAGGCGGCTCGCTGCTGCTCATCCCGATGGCCTGCTCGCTGTTCGGCATCAGCAACGACATCGCCATGCAGGTGGTGGGCGTCGGCTTCATCATCGGCGTCATCCAGGATTCCGTGGAAACCTGCCTGAACTCCGCTTCCGATGTGGAGTTCGCGGCCACCGCCGAATACCATGCCTGGCTCAATATGTGTTGTCATTTGTTGGGCTTCATGTATTCCAAGAAGGAACGCGCCGGGCGCGGCAGCGAGGCTTGATTGCGTACCGGCTTAGCCGCCGATGCGATATCGCAGGGAACCGCTTTGGAAGTTCGCTTCCGGAGCGGTTCTTCCGCATTCGGCGTATTTGGGTGGATATGGGGAGTCTTTCCAGGCTTGTGCGTGGCTTCCGCATGACCCGTATAATCTTATGGTGGTAATCGCAGACGAAATACAAAACGGAGG
>ENA-USZI01002020-USZI01002020.1-human-gut-metagenome-genome-assembly--contig:-NODE-2020-length-12505-cov-4.105649_pt1 | contig 12505 bp, 7 predicted proteins | sample MGYA00250042_ERZ773532 | MGnify/ENA primary metagenome ERZ773532 (study PRJEB29103, sample SAMN06112036) | human gut metagenome | biome: human gut; feature: ankylosing spondylitis patient; material... | reverse complement strand
GCAGACAGGCCTGGGCGGTGTCGTACTCGCAGTTGGTGCCGGGGAAGACGGGGATGACCGCCTTGGGGCGGGCCACCTTGTGTTTGCACACGGCGATGGAGCGCTTGTCCCAGGAGATGGGCTCCACCGCCTCGCCGGAACCGGCACGGGTGGGATAGACCTGCTCCAGAACGCCGTCGTTGAGCTTCAGCAGCTCGTCCACGGATACGGCCTCGCCGGGCAGGGCGATAATGGCGGGCTGGGTGGTCTCGCCCAGGCGCTTGGCGCAGGGCAGGTTGACCTCCTCGGTCAGCTCGGCCACGATAGCGCCGGGCATGTCGGCGTACCAGTCCACGGGCTCCATCCCGGCCTGGAAGCCGATCTGGTTGCCGAAGGACATGTTCATCACGGCCTGAGCCAGACCGTGCTCCACGGCCCAGGCGGCCTTGACCTTACCGGCCTGGTGCAGATCATACAGGGCCTCCCAGGCGGACTTGCTGTCCTGGGAGGAGAACAGATATACGGGGTGGTCCGCCGCCTTGAATTCGGGGGAGAGGACCTTGTCGGCCTTTACCGGGGCGATGGCGAAGGAGATGAGGGTGGGGGGGACGTCCTTGTCCAGGAAGGAGCCGGACATGGAGTCCTTGCCGCCGATGGCGGCGGCACCCAGCTCCAGCTGAGCGTCCAGCGCACCCAGCAGGGCGGAGAAGGGCTTGCCCCAGCGCTGGGGCTCGCTGCGCAGCTTCTCGAAGAACTCCTGGAAGGTGAGATAGGCCTTGTGATAGTCGGCACCGGCGGCCACCAGCTTGGCCATGGAGGTGTACACGGCGGCGTGGGCGGCGGCATAGGGGTCCACCACCGACTGGTCGGGGTCAAAGCCCCAGGCCATCACGCTGGCCTGGTCGGTCTCCTGGCCGGGCAGCACGGGGAACAGGGCGGACATGGCCTGGGCGGGGGTGCGCTGGGTCTTGCCGCCGAAGGGCATCAGTACGGAGGCCGAGCCGATGGACCCGTCGAACCGCTCGGTCAGGCCCCGGCGGGAGCCGCACTTCAGGCTGGCGGCCATCTCCTTCAGGGTGTGAAAATTCTCGCGGCCCATGGCGGAGCGGTCGGCCTTGGCCACAGAGATGGCGGCGTGCTTCACGGCACCGTTGGTATCCAAAAAGGCACGGGACAGGTCGGCGATGGTCTGGCCCTTCCAGTGCATGACCATGCGGGGGCTGGCGGTGACCACGGCCACCCGATAGGCCTCCAGGTTCTCCGCCTGGGCGGCGGCGATGAGCTTCTCCTCGTCCTGGGGGGCGACGACAACGGCCATGCGCTCCTGGCTCTCGGAGATGGCCAGCTCGGTGCCGTCCAGGCCGTCGTACTTTTTGCGCACGGCGTCCAGCTCGATCTCCAGACCGTCGGCCAGCTCGCCAATGGCCACGGACACGCCGCCGGCACCAAAGTCGTTGCAGCGCTTGATCAGGCGGGTCACGTCGCCGTTGCGGAACAGGCGCTGGATCTTCCGCTCTTCGGGGGCGTTGCCCTTCTGCACCTCGCTGGCCATGGTGGTCAGCGACTTCTTGTTGTGGCTCTTGGAGGAGCCGGTGGCGCCGCCGATGCCGTCACGGCCGGTGCGGCCGCCCAGCAGGATGACCACGTCGCCGGGGGCGGGGCGCTCCCGGACCACGTTTTCAGCGGGGGCAGCGCCCACCACAGCGCCGCACTCCAGGCGCTTGGCGATATAGCCCTCGTGGTACACCTCGGCCACGTGGCCGGTGGCCAGGCCGATCTGGTTGCCGTAGGAGGAATAGCCCGCAGCGGCGGTGGTGGCCAGCTTGCGCTGGGGCAGCTTGCCCTCCAGGGTCTGGGAGAAGGGCACACGGGGGTCGCCGCCGCCGGTGAAGCGCATGGCCTGGTGGACATACACACGGCCGGACAGGGGGTCCCGGATGCAGCCGCCGATGCAGGTGGCCGCGCCGCCGAAGGGCTCGATCTCGGTGGGGTGGTTGTGGGTCTCGTTCTTGAACATGAGCAGCCAGTCCTGCTCCTTGCCGTCCACCTGGGCGGGGACGTGGATGGAGCAGGCGTTGATCTCCTCGCTCTCGTCCAGCTCGGGCAGCAGGCCCCGCTTTTTCAGGGTCTTGGCACCGATGGTAGCCACGTCCATCAGGGTCTGGGGCCGCTGGGCGGCCTTCTCCTGGCCATAGACCTCCACCCGGGCGTCCAGATAGCGCTGATAGGCGGCCTTCACCTGGGGGTCGTCCACATCCACCCGGTCCAGATGGGTGGAGAAGGTGGTGTGGCGGCAGTGGTCAGACCAGTAAGTATCGACAACGCGGACCTCAGTCATGGTGGGGTCACGGTGCTCCTCGTCCCGGAAATAGGCCTGGAGGAACTTCAGATCGTCCAGGTCCATAGCCAGACCCAGCTCGTCCAGCAGGGCGGCCAGCGCCTTCTCGTCCATGGTGATGAAGCCGTCAATCGTGGGCACGTGGTCGGGGGTCTCGTGGGTACGGACCAGGGTCTCGGGCTTGTCCATAGAGGCCTCCCGGCTCTCCACGGGGTTGATGAGGTAATGGCGGATCTTGTCCAGGTCCTCCTGAGACAGCTGGCCCTGGAGCACATACACCTTGGCGTAGGCGATGAGGGGGCGCTCCACCCCGGCCATCAGCTGGATGCACTGGGCGCAGGAGTCGGCCCGCTGGTCAAACTGGCCGGGCAGGGCCTCCACCGCCAGCAGAGAACAGGGCTGGGGGGGCTGGGGGAAGGTCTCGTCATAGACCACGTCCACCTGGGGCTCGGAGAACACGATGCCCTTGGCCTGCTGATAGACAGCGGGGTCGATCTGATCGGCGTCATAGCGGTTCAGAATGGCCACAGAGGTCAGTCCGGCTACGCCGAGCTGCTCCCGCAGGGCCTTGCACAGTCCCTGGGCCTCCACGTCGAAGCCAGGCTTCTTCTGGGAATAACAGCGGTAAACACTCATTTCTATCTCTCCTCCCGGCGGCCACAGTTCATTGGTGGCTCGCCTGCATAAATTAACAAAGTGATTTAAGAAAGCTTCCAGTTTTCCAGTTGATAGAACACGTTCCCACGGACGGGGGACAGGCCGGACAGCCTGCTCCACTGGGTGAGCACGGAACCATTTTTAAAGCAGACAGGCACGATGGGGGCCTGCTGGTTCAGATAGGCAAACAGGTCAGCGGCGGCCTTGGCCCGGGCCTCCCCCTGGGCGGACTGAAAGGCGGAGAGCAGGGCATCCCCCAGGGCATCCTGCCAGCGGCCATAGTTCAGGCTGCCGGAGGAGGACAGCAGGGGGGCCAGGTCAAAGTCGCCGGTGAGGGTCACCTGGCCCAGATACAGGTCAAAGTTCCCGGCGGCCAGGGCGCTGACATAGCTGTCATAGGACAGGCGGGATAAATGGACGGTAAGGCCGACGGCCTCCAGCTGCGCGGCGATGCGCTGGGCGGCGGAGACTTTGGCGGTGTTCTCGGTGTTCACCACCAGGGTGACGGAGCGGCCGGTGAGCCGCAGCTGTTCTAAGGCGGCCTGGGACTGCTGGGGGGAATAGCCCAGGGTCCCGGCCTGGGCGGCGTTATACAGGGGACTGCTGGGGTGGACTGGCAGTCCGGCGGCCACGGCGTGGCGGGCGAAATCCACCTGCACGATGGACGTGCGGTCGATGGCCCGGGCGATGGCCTGGCGGACCTCCGGGGCGCGGCACAGGCCGCTTTGGGTGTTCAGCCCCAGATAGAGGAGCTCGGTGGTGGCATAGTCCCAGGTCTGATAGCTGCCGGAGTAGCCCGGGGCGTTGGTGCCCATCAGGTCCACGTCCACCAGGCCGATATCTCCGGCGGAGAAGGAGGACACCAGGTCCTCTGACCGGGATGCGGCGGTGAGCCGGATGGTCTGTACCGGCAGGGCCTTTCCCTGCCACCAGCCGGAGCGGGCGGCCAGGGCCAGGCCCCCGTCTGTTTCAGACAGCACATAGGGCCCCGTGCCCACAGGGCGGTCCCCGGTGCCGGAGGCGATGGGGATGTCCAGCAGGGCGGGCAGATTCCCGTTGGCCCGGACCAGGGTGACGGTGACCACATTCCCCTGGCCGGAGATGGAGGACACGTCCCGCAGACGCTGGGCATAGCGGGCGGACTGACGGGCGGTGTTCAGGGCATCGGCTGCGACAGAGCCGGTGAGGGGGGAGCCGTCGGAGAAGGTGATGCCCTCCCGCAGGGTCAGTTCCCAAATGAGGCCGTCTGTGCTGGCGGCCTGACTGCACAGCACAGGCACGGGCTGAAAGGTCTCGTCCAGCTGAAACAGGGGTTCATACAGCAGGGGGGCCAGGGTCAGGTTGGAACGATTGGTCCCCAGGACGGGGTGGAAAGAATCAGAGAGACAGGCCGCCAGGGTGAGACTGGCGGGAGCGGGAGCGGGCTCTGGATCGGAGCCGCTGCCCGAGGAGGAGACGGAGGAGCCGCCGCCGCTGGAGGAGGCGGAGCCGTCCCCCTTGGGGCCGCAGGCGGTGAGCAGGGTCACAGCCAGGGCCAGGCAGAGGAGAAAACGGAGATGTTTCATAGTCATTCCTTAAAATATCAAAACGGTCCCAGCCGGTTCAGGCGGGGAGAGGCGAAAATCAGGGTTCAGCCAGCTGGATCATGGCGGCCATGCTGCCCCGGCGGGTGCCCTGGATGCGGTGGGACCAGAAGCGGTCCAGACGGCAGGCGGTGCAGTCGGGGCACAGGGCGATGCGGGCCGGGTCCAAGCCGGCGCGCTCCAGCCAGCGGGCGTTGGCGCCCTTTAAATCCACATGGAACTTGTCCGTGCCGGAGATGGGGGAGATGAAGTCCTCGGCCTCCCGGCCCAGTCCGGCCCGCAGGCTGTCGGGCACGTCGGCATGGGTCTGGAAGCAGCAGGGGGCGATGCCCGGGCCGATGGCGGCCAGGATGTCCTCCGGGCGGCAGCCATAGCGCTCTGTCATGGCCAGGGCACCCTGAGCGGCCGCCCCGGCGGCGGTGCCCCGCCACCCGGCGTGGACGGCGGCGATCACCCGGCGGATAGGGTCATAGAGCAAAATGGGGATGCAGTCCCCGGAGAAGATGGTCAGGCACACCCCCGGCTGGTCGGTCACCAGGCCGTCGGCGGGGAACTCCCCGGGCAGGGAGGGGTCGGACAGCACATCTGCCCGGGTGACAGAGCGGATGGTGGTGCCGTGTACCTGGCGGTTTTTCACCAGAGCATCTGCGTCGGTACCCACGGCCCGGCAGAAGCGGCGGAAGTTCTCCCCCACCCGGGCGGGGTCGTCCCCCCGTCCGGCCCCCAGGTTCAGACTGTCCCAGGGGGCGGGGGATACGCCGCCCAGGCGGGTGGAAAAGCCGTGGGGCGCGCCGCACCAGCGGGGGTCGGTACAGGCATAAAAGGGGACCCCATGTCGTTCCTGAAAAACGATCTCCACGGCGGTCCCCCCTTGAGACATAATTAGATACCTTATTTTATCCTAAAAATGCCCCTGTGACAACCCCGAACAGGAAGAAAAAACGTGCAAACCACCTTAGGAAGCCAGGGCGGCTTTCAGCACTTTTGCCGCCACCGTCCCGGCCACCTCTGACCCGCTGCCGCCGTTTTCCACCAGGACCACAAAGGCATAGGGGGCCTCCTCATTGCGGAGAAAGCCGGCAAACCAGGCGTGGGGCTTTTGATCGGCCCCCACCTCTGCCGTGCCCGACTTGGCGCACAGGTCCATGCCGGAAAAGCGCTTGGCGCCGTAGGTGGCAGAGACGTTGTTGGCCATCATGTCGGCGATGGCCTGGGCGGTGTCCGCCTGGATCATCCGCCGGGTGGTGTGGGTGAACTGGGGCAGGGCGGGCAGGCCGGGGGAGACCACCTTTTGGATCAGGGTGGGCTGCACGGCCTTGCCCCCGTTGGCGATGGCCCCCATATAGATCATCAGGGCGCAGGGGTTCACGCTGTCGTGATACTGGCCCACCCCCGCCCAGGCCAGGTCGTTGTCGGTGGCCCCGGCCAGGTCCACCGACCCGGCGGCGGTGGGGATGCCGTTCACGTCATAGGAGCGGGTGAGCCCGGCCTTTTCGGCGTATTTTTCCAAAGTGTTGGCCCCCAGCTCCACCGCCAGCTGGCCGAAGGCGATGTTGCAGGAGTTGGCCAGGGCATCCTGAATGGTCTGCTCCCCGTGGGCGGCGGTGCAGGTCACCGTCTCCCCGCCGATCTGGGCCGAGCCCTCGCAGCAGAAGGTGCGGCTGTACAGGTCGGGGATCTTCTCCAGGGCGGCGGCCAGGGTCACGGTCTTGAACACAGAGCCTGGGGTAAAAGAAGAGGAGAGAAACCGGTTGAGATACACCCCCTGATACTTGTCGTTGGTCTCTAAGTCGTCGGGGATGTTTTTCGGGTCGTAGGAGGGGGAGGAGACCATGCACAGCACCTCCCCCGTCTTGTAGTTGTACACGGCCACGGTGCCCTTCCGGCCGTCCAGGGCCTGATAGGCCGTCTTGTTCAGGTCGGCGTCGATGGTGAGATACAGGTCGTTGCCCGCCCGGGCGTTATAGGCCCCCAGCAGCAGGGAATAGCCGGTGAGCTTGCGGGCAAAGGCGGTGAGGGCCCCGGTGCCGATGTTCCCCTGGGGGTCGCCCACGGCGTGGAGGGTGGCCTTCCGCAGCGTTTTCCCGTCGGCGCAGCGGCGGTCGCCGTTGTCGTCCACATAGGACAGCACCGTGCCGTTCCGGTCCAGGACGGTGCCGCTGATGAGCGCTCCGTCCCGGTTATAGAGGTGGCGGTTGAAGGGGGAGGAGGCCCAGCGGCTGCCGCTGAAGCCGAAGCGGAGCAGAAACAGCCCCAGTCCCGCCAGCAGCAGTCCGGCCAGAACGAGACAAAGCCGGGCCCGGCGTTCCAGTTTTTTCATTGGGAAGAGACCTCCTTTTTCACGGGAGCCCGGCGGCTCCGCTCCCGGGTGTCCGCCCCCCGGAGAAAGGCCAGCAGGCCCCAGGAGGCGATCATGGCCGAGCCGCCGTTGGACACAAAGGGCAGCGTCACCCCGGTGAGGGGCAGCAGGTCCATGGCGCCGAACACGTTCAGGGCGGTCTGGGCCGCCAGAAGGGCCCCGGCGGCGCAGGCGGCGATGGTGGGGAAGGCGGAGCGGCCCACCCGGCAGGCCCGGGCGGCAAACACCGTGAGGGTCAGAATGGACAGCACCGCCAGCACGGCGATGAGAATCCCCCACTCCTCGCACAGCATCCCGAATACCAGGTCGGTGTCTGCCGCGGGGATGTTCTGCAGCCAGCCGTTGCCCGCCCCCATGCCCACCAGACCGCCGGAGGCGGCGGCGGACATGGCCCGGGTCTGCTGATAGCCGGTGGTGGAGGCCGCCTGCCAGGCGTGGCCCCAGGAGGCAAAGCGCCGGAAGATATAGGGCTTAAAGCGCAGCACCAGCAGCCCGGCAAAGGCCGCCCCGCCGCACAGCAGGGACAAGGTGGCAAAGTCCCCGGAGCGGAGATAGGCGATGACCAGGAACGTGGCGAAGAAGATGCAGGCGGTGCCAAAGTCGCTCATCAGGGCCAGACACAGCAGACACACCCCGGTGAGCACCATGAACAGCCCCAGGTTCCGCCGGTGGAACAGCCGCTCCAGGGTGGCAGAGCCGGCGAAGATATAGAAAATTTTTGCGATCTCCGAGGGCTGGAAGGAGAACGGCCCCAAGATGATCCAGTTGGCTGCGCCGAACTTGCTTCGGCCCAGCACCAGTGTGACGGACAGCAGGCCGATGGCCAGGGCGGCCATGAGCCAGCGCAGTTTTTGCAGCCGGGCGGGGTCAGCCATCCAGGCGGTGAGGGCGGACAGAAAGAGCAGCCCCAGAAGGATGGCGACGAGCTGCTTTACCGTGGCCTCCGGGGCGGAGGAGGCGGTGACGGACAGGGAGAGGGTGGACAGGAAAAAGGCGATGGTCTCCAGCTCGAACCCCCGCAGACGGCGGCGGGCGGAGGAGTAGTACCACCACATGACCGCTGTGAGTACCAGCAGGGTCAGAGGGGCGGTGCGGTGCTCTCCGCCGCTGGCCAGAAACAGCTGCACGGCGGCCAACACCTGGAACAGGGTCAGCCACAGCAGAGAGGGGACCATGGACAGGGGGGCCTCCGCCCTCCGGCGCTGGAGCAGCTGCTCCTCCTCCCCCCGGGACAGGGGCAGAAACAGCAGCTTTACCCCGCCCACGCTGAGGGCATCCCCCACCTTCAGGGGGGCGGAGCCCTCCACGGGCTCGTCGTTCACCAGCGTCCCGGCCTTGGAGCCCAGGTCGTGGATGCGCCACTGGCCGCCCTCCTCCCGGACCAGGGCGGCGTGCTGCCGGGACACGGTAGGCAGGTCCAGCCGCAGGTCGGCCAGGGGGGCCCGGCCCAAGATGTTTTCCCAGTGCCGGATGGGCAAAGAGCCGCCCCCGGGCAGGGCCAGCTGGCCCCAGACCTCCCCGGCGGTGGGGATACGCAGCAGCCCCCGGATGGCCCGGACGAGGATGAGCAGGGCCAGCAGGGGGAAGAGAAACCGGGTGACCCCGGTGTACAGCCAGACCAGGTCGCCGTGGGCCTGGACCCACTGGGGTACCTGGGTGCGCAGGATGTCGGCCTGGGGAAAGGCACGGAACAGGGCGTCCCCCAGGGCGTGGAGTTTTTCGGACAAAGAAAGGACCTCCTCTCTCAGCGGACAGGGAATGATAGAACAGGATATCACGAAACACCAAAGAGCACAAGAGGGAGAAAAAACGGGAAGGGCAAAGGTCCTTCCCGGAGTGAGGAGTGATGAGAGAGAAGTTAGGAGTTTTACGTCCAGCGGTCCCGGCGCAGGAAGAAGGGCAAAAAGCACAGGACCATGAAGCACCACTGCAGGCCCTCGGCATAGGGGATGGCCATGTTGTGGAAGGGCGCAGCCAGCAGATAGGACAGGGCGATGCGCAGCAGCAGAGCGGCGATGCTCACGGCGCTGGAATAGACCACCCGGCCCGTGCCCTCGATGGTCCCCCGCATGGAGCAGGCCAGCCCGAAGAACACATAGAACAGGGAGATGCGCTGGAAGAACCGGCGGCCAATGGCGGCGGCCTCCGCCTCCACGCCGAACAGGGCCACCAGCTTGCCGCCGAACAGCAGCATGACGGCCATGAGCAGCAGAGAGACCACCAGATTCATCACAGCGCCCGTGCGCCAGAAGTGCCGGGCCCGCTGCGGCTCCCCCGCCCCCTTGCTCTGGGCCACCATGGTGGAGATGGCCGACCCCAGATTGATGATGGGCAGCAGCATAATGGTGTCCACTCGATAGGCGGTGGTGATGGCGGCCACGGTGTGAGAGCCGAAGCCGTTCATAAAGTTTTGCAGGGCGATGTTGCCCCCGGCGGTGACGCTGAATTGCAGGGCGGGGGGCAGACCGAACCGCAGCCCCTGGGCAAAGTCCTCCCGGCGGAACAGGGGCTCTTTCAAGGACAGGCGCAGCAGGGGATAGCGCCGGTGGGCATAGACCAGGATGAAGAGGGCCATGGCCCCCTGGGACAAAACGGTGGCCGCCGCCGCACCCGCCACCTGCCAGCCAAGGCCCGCCACGAACCACAGGTCCAATGCCACATTGGCCAGGGAGGACACCACCACCGCGTAGAAGGGTGCCCGGCTGTCCCCCATGGCCCGGAGCAGGGCGGAATAGAGGTTATACGCCGCCAGGAAGGGCACGCCGATGAAGATGATGCGCAGATAGTCCCCGGCAAAGGCCAGAATGTTCTCCGGCGTGTGGAGCAGGTGCAGCAGGGAGCCGCTGGCCCACACCCCAAGGGCGGCGCACAGAACAGCCAGGGGCAGCAGCACCACTAAAAAGGTGGACAGGATGGGCCGCAGCCCCGCCCGGTCCCCGCTGCCAAAGCGCTGGGCGGCCAGAATAGACAGCCCCTGGGTAAAGCCGGTGATGGCCATGGTGAAAAATACGCTCACCGCCGTGGTGGCCCCCACTGCCGCCAGGGCGCTCTCCCCCACGGCGTGGCCCACGATAAAGGCGTCCGCCCAGTTATAAAGCTGCTGTAATATACCGCTGATGATCAGCGGCAGGCTGAATCGGATCAGTACGGCGGCCACGCCGCCCCGCGTATCTGTCTGTGTCACAACATGACCTCCTGGTAAAAAAGCAGCCAGACTGTTCAGCCTGACTGCTCGGACGGTAGGTGCTCACCCGTGCATCCACCATATCACAGCGCTGCAATAAAGTCAAGACCGATCAAGGAGTGTACATGATCAAGTGCAGGGCGGTGGAGCCGGGGTTCAGGTTCCGATAAGAGTGGACGGCGTCGCCGGGGAAGCGGATGCTTTCCCCGGGATGGATGGTGAAGGTCTGTTCCCCGGCCACGATCTCCAGCGCCCCCCGGATCAGGGTGATGAATTCGATGGTACCTATGACGTGGGGGTCAGAGCGCCAAAAGCTGCCCGGGTCCAGCTCCATGTAATAGACGGAGAAGCGGCGGCCCTCGTCATCGGGAAAGACGGAATAATTTTTTACCCGGCCCTCGTCCTCTAAGATGGGCTGGATATCGGGCAGGCGGATGATCTGATAGTCCGGCTTGGGCCGGGCGGTGAGGGCGTCGAAGGGGACGCGCATCCCGTTGGCGATCTTCCACAGGGAGGACAGGGTGGGGTTGCCGTCCCCCCGCTCGATCTGGGCCAGCATGCTCTTGCTCACCCCGCTTAGCCGGGACAGCTCGTCCATGCTCAGCTTCTGTTTTTCCCGCAGGCGCTTGATGTTCTGCGCCACCGCAAAATTCACCGGGTCCAAAATCATTCCTCCACTGTTGACATTTTAATAAACAGGACGTATTATTATATCGAACAGAACGATATATTGAACGTTTGAATGTATTATATCACACGACAAAAGAAAAGGGAAGGATGTGTCACCATGAAATATAACTTTGATCGGCCCATTGACCGCACCCGGGAGATATCCATCAAGTGGTCGCCCCAACTGCGGCGGCAGATGTTCGGCGCAGACGACGTCATCCCCATGGGCATCGCGGACATGGACTTTGAAACGGCCCCCGCCGTGGCTCAGGCCATCCAGCGCCGGGCGGAGCACCGGACCTATGGCTACGCCTATCCCTCACCGGAGTATCTTCAGGCCTGCGTGGACTGGCAGAAACGCCGCAATGGCTGGGACATCCGGCCCGACTGGATCCTCTATACCCCCGGGGTGAACATGGCTCTGGTGTGTGGCATTGAGCTTTATACCCAGCCGGGGGACCGGGTGATCGTCCAGTCCCCGGTGTACTATCCCTATTACGACTACATCCGCCGCACCGGGCGGGAGATCGCTTTTGACCCCCTGGTGGAGCGGGAGGGCCGGTATGAGATGGACTTTGACGGGCTGGAGCGCCTGGCCAAAGACCCGAGAACTAAGTTCATGATCCTGTGCAGCCCTCACAACCCGGTGGGCCGCTGCTGGACCCGGCAGGAGCTGGAGCGGGTAGGCCGCATCTGTCTGGAACACGGCGTGATGCTGGCCGTGGACGAGATCCACGGGGACCTGATCCTGAATGGGCAGTTCGTGGCCTATGGCACTCTGGAGGAGGAGCTGGTCCAGCGGTGCATCATCTGCACCTCCCCTTCTAAGACCTTCAATCTGGCGGGGCTGCTGGTGTCGGATATCATCATCCCCAACGACCAGATCCGGGCAGATTTCCAGGAGAAGCTGGCTCCATACTATCTGTGGCCGGGCAGCTTTGGGGCAGCGGCCCAGATCGCCGCCTATGAGCAGGGGGAGGACTGGCTGGAGCAGTTGCTGGCCTATCTCCGGGGCAATGCCCAATACATCGGGGAATTTATCGCCGAAAGAATGCCCAGGGTAAAGTATCGCCCGCCGGAGGCCACCTATCTGGCCTGGCTGGACTTTCGGGACTATGGCATGGACCGGGCGCAGCTGTGGGACTTTATGTGCCATAAGGCCCGGGTGGCCACGGACGACGGGGCCAAGTTCGGCCCCAACGGCGAGGGGGACGGCTTCCAGCGGCTGAACTTCGCCTGCCCCAGGCAGCAGCTCACCCAGGCCCTGGAGCGCATCGCCCAGGTCCTGGATCGGCTGTAATAAAACATAAAATACCGCCGCTCCGCATTCTTTTCAGAACAGCGGAGCGGCGGTGTTTTTCAGATCGTTCGGTCCAGCACGGTCACTTTGGTGATGACGTCCCGCAGGCGGTCATTGCCGACCATGTAGTCCAGGGCAGGATCAGACGTTTTAAATATCTGACTTTCGTCTGGAACTTCAGGGCGGGTGATGCGAATCATGCCGTTTTCTGACCAGATACCATATTCCTGGCCCTCCCACTCGATAACGACTTCTGCGCCGTAACGCATACTTGTTGTAAACGCGCTGAATGTGTTAAAGCGATAGGCTTCTGAATCATATGGGATAATGTGGGAGTTCAATAAGCACACCTCTTTCGTATTTTGCTTTAACTCAGGTGCCCCGTCGGGATAATTGATAACTGGCCCTTTTTGCGGGTGTTCGTTAGGATTGTTCC
>ENA-USZI01002017-USZI01002017.1-human-gut-metagenome-genome-assembly--contig:-NODE-2017-length-12512-cov-23.421552_pt1 | contig 12512 bp, 8 predicted proteins | sample MGYA00250042_ERZ773532 | MGnify/ENA primary metagenome ERZ773532 (study PRJEB29103, sample SAMN06112036) | human gut metagenome | biome: human gut; feature: ankylosing spondylitis patient; material... | reverse complement strand
CAAAATCCTGAGCAACTTTTTGTTGCTCAGGTACTTAAAAAAAATATTTTATAATAGTGTTGCGGAATTAAGGTTTCAAAGAACTTAAAGCCATTGCTATTGATTTCCACCAACATCTGTTGCTCATTTTCTGGTACATGCTCCGAATAGAAAGCATACCCCATCTCTTTCATTTCTTTTGCAGTATGTCCGCAAAGAAATAAAGGATTCTCTGATACATACAGGAATCCTTTCTTGTAATAATCGATAAGATACACACTTTGGTATAGAGAGCGTGATATCGCTTCTGTCGTGTGGATGAGTACATCCAACTTCTTATATTGCTCTTCATTGATAGCTCCAACAGAGTTAGCTGCAATGAAATAATCTTCTTCGTTTGCCATCTTGTTTTTATTATTTTGCAGCAAAAGTACTAAAAAATATTGGTTTTACATCATTTTATTACCCAAAAGGGTAAAGTTTTAACATAAAGTAATAGCATTACCCAAAAGTGTAGCCGCTTGTTTTGAAAAACGAGGTAGTTTTGCAACAGAAATATAAACATATAAAAATGGAAAAATTAATTGCAACATTTGAAGATTACTCTATCTTCAAGGCTGATGCCAAGTGCATCAATGAACTCTCTCAATTCATCGTGGTGGAGAATTATAAGCATCACGTAGGTACTGTTGAGGCATCTCAGATAGCTGATGATATTGCCGATGTCACAAAAGAAGAGCTAGCCCTATATGGGGACAATACCTATATTTATATAGCCAGGGACAATCAAGGAAAAATGTTAGGCTCCATACGTTCCTTTCTTTGGAACCGCCAATCAGTATTACCTTTGGAGAGAATCTATGGCATCAATCCTTTGAAAACCATACATTCTGATGTTAAGTTCAACTATTGGCATGTAGGTCGCTTTGCTATAGATTCGACTTCTGGTATATCAACATTCACTCTTTTCAAAAGTTTGATGGCTTTGGCTGTCCAGCCTATAGTTGGTGACAGCGATAGTTATATGGTTGCAGAAATTGACTGTAAGCTATTGAAAGTTATGAATGCTCTAGGATTTGAGACAAACCAATTAGGAGATTCGCTTTACTATTTAACTTCCGAAACAGTACCTATATCTTCTAGTAAACAAGGTATAATGGGCTTTTATTCCAAGTATGGATACCTATGTGGAGTAGCTTGATTACACAAAGGGGTAATAATAATTGTTAAACGTTATTTATTACCCAAAAGGGTAAAGGTGGCTTGCTCTATTAGTTATACTTTTGCAGCAGAAATATTTATAGCACATAAATATAGTGTAGCATTTAAACTAAAATAAAATACAAATATGAAGAAAGTATTTTCAACAACAATCTTGTGTCTCTCGGCAATGACCCAAATGATGGCACAGAATATCATGGGAAAAGTAGTGGACACCAAGGGTGAGCCTTTGGCTTTCGCCAATGTGGTGCTTCTAAACCGGCAAGACTCCGCGTTCGTCAAGGGAGTGGTGAGTGGAGAGGATGGTAGCTTCTCAATAGACTCCGTCTGCAATGGCGGAATCATCAAGGTGACATCCGTGGGCTACAAAACCATCTGCAAGGATTGCGAGGGTGAAAATGTGGGTGTCATCAAGATGGAAGAGGACAGCAAGATGCTCGGTGAAGTTGTGGTGAAATCATCACGCCCTGTTATTGCTATCAAGGGCAATGCCTTGGTTACTACTGTAGTTAATTCTCAACTGTCTCATGCAGGCACGGCAAATGACGTATTGCGCCAAGTGCCAATGGTCACAGGAAGAGATGGCAACTTCGAAGTGTTTGGCAAGGGTGTGCCACTCATCTATATCAATGGGCATGTCGTACAAGACAAGAATGAACTAGCACAACTCAACTCACAAGACATCAAGAATGTGGAAGTTATCACCAATCCTGGTGCAAAGTATGATGCTTCCGTAAAGTCAGTCATCCGCATTCGTACCAAGCCATCGCGAGGCGAAGGCTTTGGTGGAACCCTTCGTGCCCAAAATGGTTTCCGACACTATTTTTCAAGTATGGAACAAGCAAACTTGAAATATCGCAAAGGTGGTTTGGAGGTATTCACCAATCTTAATTATTATACCGGCCAATTCTATAGTTATGGAGTCACAAATATGGAAACGAAAGCTTCTACCAATTGGCTTCAAAACATAGAAAGCATCGGTCGTATGCGAAACAATGAGTTCTTCGGCAAGTTTGGATTGTCATGGATGCTCAACGAACATCATTCCATCGGTGCTTATTATGTGAATGGAGCTGGATTGCAAAAGGAATATCCTGATTATAAGTCCATTTCGTATGACGATGGAACATTGAAAGACGAGGTTTCCACAATAGGACTCAACAGGACACATGCCGTTCCAAAGCATCATGCCAACATCTATTACAATGGAGAAGTGGGAAAACTTGGCGTTGACTTCAACATGGATTACATGTGGAGGAAAAAGCGCAAGACTTCCAATCTGTCGGAGATAAACATAAACAATGAGAACAATTCGGTTACATCCAATGGTATCGGACACTCACGAATGTTTGCCGAGAAACTGGTGTTGAGCTATCCCTTGTGGAAAGGACAAATAGAGGTTGGAAATGAATACACCGCCTCACAGACTTTGAATAATTTCAACACCAACATGGCGACTATTGGAAATAGCAACACCAAGAGCAATGAGAAGAACATGGCAGGTTTCCTCTCCATAGGTCAGCAGTACGGAAAGGTTGCTGTAGAGGCAGGACTTCGTTACGAGCATGTCAACTTCAAATACACAGAAAATGGACAACTCAAAGAAGACCAAAGCAAGACTTACAACAACGTGTTCCCTTCTTTGGCTATTTCTACAGAGATTGGAAAAACGCAATTATCATTGAGCTACACAAGCAAGACTCAACGTCCATCATACGATGACCTTGACGGAACAGTCAGCTATGTCAATCGCTTGACCTTGGAAAGTGGAAATCCTTACCTATCTCCTATGAAGATTCATTCTGTGGAGTTGATGGGTGCATGGAAGCAATTCTTTGCAAAGGTTTCATACGAACATAGGAAGGATGCCTTTATCCAGACTACGAAATCTTATGGCGAGGATGGAGAGGTAAAGTTGCTGACCATGGAGAATACTCCAAAGATAGATGAACTACAAGCATTTGTTGGCGCACAATTTAAGGTTGGCATTTGGGAACCTAAAGTGAATGCAGGCATCATCAAACAGTGGTTCACTGGCGAATATATGGGTGAACGCAAATCCTTCAGCAATCCTTTGGGAATCGTGCAGTTCCAGAATGCCATCCATCTGCCTGGCGACATTTGGATGAATATCGATATGGAATGGAACAGTCGTGGCAACAAGGACAACATGAAGCTAAGTTCTTCCTCATACCTTAATACCAAGCTTTACAAAGCTTTCTGTAAGAACCGTTTCTCCGTGTCGCTTGAAGCCAATGACATCTTCAACAAGAGCTACCGTGATGTAACATTCTACAACAAGGATGTCACACTTTGGCAAAACATGACGACTGATAGCCGTGCCTTGCTCTTGACATTGCAATATAACTTCAATACAACAAGAAACCGATATAAAGGTAAGGGTGCTGGCAATGAAGAATTGAGTCGTTTCTAAAAATTAAAAGAGGTATCCGAAAATCTTTAAAAGAGTAGGAATATGATTTAATTTTTATACATTATGGAAACAAACAACGATTTGTTGAAGCTCTCAGAAAAAATGGGGCTTCGTGGATTAGAGGACGAGTGCATTGTCCTTGAGGATGAACGTGCTGATGACATTTATGGCGGCAAGTTTATCTGCTTTGGCAATTACAACAACTGTTCATTTGGCAATTGTGACTAAAATGGTACATTAGTATGTTTTTGAGAGTTGGCCTTTTGTGCCTTGTTTGACATAAAAAGTCAACTCTCGTTTTTTTTACAAACGAATAGAAATGAATTACATATTATCAAAATACACTTTTGCAGTTTCTAAACGCACTTCTAGTGGTCAGGAAATTTGTTTGCTGTTTTCTGGACGAACAGGCAAAAATATTTTAGTCTCTAAAAAAGTTTTTTCTATAGTTGAGAATGGAAAATTTACCACTCTTCAGCCAAAAGTATTGGAAATTTTAATATCAGAGAAAGTTCTTGTTCCAAGTACAGAAGATGAATTGGATGAAATCAACAAGGAAAATAAAGTGCAATTATCAAAAAAATCCACTGATCGATTGTATGTGTCAATCCAGCCAACAGCCGCTTGTCAACTTGCCTGCGACTATTGCGGACAAGCTCATTCTCGCAAGTTTTTAACGGATAGCTTGATAGAACAAATAGTTTGTCGCATCAAGCAAAAAATATCCCTAAAAGATACAAAGTCGTTAGAGATAGGATGGTTTGGTGGTGAGCCATTGATGGCTTTTTCCAAGATGAAAAAGTTAAATGAACAATTGAAAGATATTGCAATTAGTCGTAACCTAAAATATACAGGACATATAACAACTAATGGTTACGCATTGTCTCCTTCGATATACAAAATGCTGAAGGAAGAATTCAATGTGTATCGTATAGAAATTACTCTTGATGGTAGCAAGGAATTTCATGACAAAAGAAGAGTTACGACAAGCGGAATTGGTTCTTTCGATATCATCTTCAACAATTTAAAGGCAATCACTCAATCCCCTTTCTATGATAAAAATACATGTGTGATTAGTATTAGATGCAATGTAGATGAAAGAAATATTGAAGGGGTTATGCCTTTGTTGGAAATGCTATATAAGCATAATATGCAGGATAAGATTATTTTCTATACAACCCCTGTTGTCTCATGGTCTAACAATGGAGCAGGTAGTATGCTAGGACATAAATTGTTAGGAAAGTTGTCTTCAAAGCATATAGAATATATGATAAATCATAATTTCAAGGTTACAATTCTTCCGAAAAGAGTTGCTCCTTACCAATGTATAGGAACAGATAATGATGCAGAAATGTATGATGCTGATGGAAATATTCTGGATTGTTCAGAAACCTCTTATTCCGAGTATTATAAGTCCAAAGGTTTTGTTTTGGGAAATGTAGAACAAAAAATAATAGTTCCGAATAAACGTAGTTGTTTGCATGATGTTCCTCAAATGTTACTTGAAAAACGAGTATACCCTTGCAACAACTGTAAGTTTTACCCTCTTTGCGGAGGTCTATGTCCACTTGGCTTATTGGAAAAAGAGCCACGATGTCCTTCTTTCATATACAATATTGAAGATAGGATATATTTAGATTATCTGGCAAAAATAAAGAAATAAAAAGATGAATATTATTCAATCATTTTTCAACAAACGTATAACACCCCAAAATTTAAATTATAGAGGGGGCTACTTATCTTCATTTGTATTTTGGTTATCAATTGCATATAGTTGTTTACTTCTCAAGCGTAATAACCCTACATTACGCTTGTTGTTTTATGGTAATGAAACAATTGTTCACATCTTGAAGGATTTGTTTAAGTTGCCATATGACAAATATTATATTTGTGATTACAACGGTGATTACAATGAATGGTTTTATTGTTGGCCCAAGATTTTAACTTATCAAAGACAAAAAGAGCCATTTATACATATAGATTCCGATATTTTTATGTGGACTCCAATACCTGAAGCTTTATTGAAAGCTCCATTGGTGGCTCAACATAAAGAAAGAGACTCTAATTTTTATAGAGAAGTATTCAATGAAATAAAAAAGGATAATATCCAACTGCCACAGTACATAATGCAACATTGTATTGGGGACAAATATATTTCCTCATTTAATGCAGGGATTATTGGTGGAAATGACCTATTGTTCTTGCAGCGATATATTAATAATATAATAAATTTTGTTTCAAAGAATAAAGGTAATTTAGACAAAGCTTCTCGCAAATTTTTATACAATGTAGTTTTTGAACAGTGGTTATATTATGGAATGACCACTTTTGAGCATAAAGAGGTGTGTACATACTATAAAAAAGTAATTACAGATTTTGACATGCAAGATGCTACTGTTCCGACACAAACTGTTTCTGGCATACCTTTGAAATATATGCATGTTATGGAATACAAAGATAATATTCGTTGCAATAGGTTTATTGTTTATAATATGTTAAATGATTTTCCTAAGGAATACGAGCAAATTCTTACAGCTTGTGCCGAGATAGGAATAGATTGCCCAATATTTAGTAGTGACTTGGTATCAAAGAAATCTTTAAGATTGGAAAAACTTAAAAGTTTAACAAACTTGACAAAGTTGGAATCTGAGGAATTAAATGCATACGAAACTTTAAAGGAAAACTACAAAAATAGTTTTCTAAAAAACAGAAAAGAGCTTATCAAGATACAGCAGCACCAAATACAAATGGTAAAAATGCTTCAAAATTCGTTAATATCTGATGAGCATAAAATAGAAATGGAATTGTCTCATACTTTAAAATTTATTGAATGCAAAGAATCCCTGCTTGATTTGCTTGTATTTAAGTCTAAGCATCATAAACCATCCAAGTGCATTCTATGGGTTTACAACCCTATATTGAACAAAGTAGATGAGTTTGTTTGGTCTTATAAGAAAGTGCAATTTCTTAAAGAACTTCTTAGAGAAGAAAATGCAAACTTACTTCTGCTTCAAGCATATGGTAAAGCATTAGAAAAAGATTCTGATTTAAACACTTTTATAAGACAATGCGTTTTTGACGGAATTATAAATATTGAAAAAAAATGAAAATAGTCCAGACATATTATAGTTATGCTGATAACAAAAATCCGATTTATGATACTGCAGGTTTTCTTACTGCTGACATGAATTGGAAAAGCATGGCTGTCAGCTGCCTTCTTCTCAAAAAACATTACGGAAGCGTCACCTTATATTGCAACGGTAGTGTAAAAGAGATTGTAAGCGAATTGAAAATTCCTTATGATGAGATTGTTGTGATTCCAGATTTTATGCAAGAGTACAAAGGTTGTAACCTTTGGGCTTTGCCTAAGATATATACATATTCTCAACAAAAAACTCCCTTTTTGCATGTTGATTGCGATTGGTTTATGTTCGATAGACTCTCAACACAAATAGAGAAGTCTGATGTCATAGGACAAAATATAGAGTACGACGACCAATATTATAACAAAAGAACATTTGAAAAAATGTTGAGCTATGGTTGTGAATTTCCTTTATGGATAAAAGACATTGCAAAGTCTAGTTCTATTCTTAGAGTTATAAACGCAGGAGTTTTAGGAGGACAAGACATTTCTTTCATCCAAGAGTATGTTGAGCTTATAAAGAAATTTATACATGCCAATGTTGATACATTGCGAAAAATCAATGACGGATTTGTCAATTCTATCTATGAGCAGTTGTTCTTGTACATTCTTTCCCAAAAACATAGGAAAGAAATAGGTCTCTGCACTGTTGGCGACAAACTTAGTACAAAATTCGATTGGCTTCCTATGGATTTTTCATGTTCTCCAAAGACAGGTTACATGCATATGCTTGCAGGAATTAAACGACAGTTCAAATCATATGTGTTTGTTTCGCAATACTTGCATTACATAAATCCGACAGTAAGTAATCATATTACAAAATACTGTTATGAACACAATATCTCACCATTGATAAATTTTCCAGAGCTTGGAATTTTCTTAGAGAAGAGTAAGTCTATGCAACAATTAGCAAAGGAAAATAACAATGAATCTAAAGTGCATGAAATATCAACCGCTTATGATGAGATTAATATAAAATTATCAAAGGATATACTTGAAATATTTCAGGAACAAAGTAAATGCAGAGACTTATTATGGAGCAATATTTCTCTTTTGGAGAAAAAGGTAATGATTAATCCAAAGTGTAAAATCATAAGTATTTCACATGAAGATATAATTCGTAATGTACTCCATCTAGATGATAATATTTTAAGAAAAGTGACGAATATAAAAGACCTCGCTGTTGTCATAACACCAGATGCAACATTGGGACAGCCCCAAAAGCTCTTATTAGCAGGTGTCAAAATGCAAATTATATGGTATTTGCAAAATGTAAAAAATGCAACCTTTAAAGAAATTAAAAACTGCTTAGAGATAAAGCAACAAGGTGAAGGCATAAGCAAAAAACTATATGAGAAAGATGTAGATAGGGTATTTCGCTCACTTGTTTACAGTAATATTTTAGTTTTTTCATAGACATAGTAAGAATATAAAATTTGATGAATAATTTTAAGGTAGAACGACAACATGATAGTATGCAATGTGGCATAGCATGTTTACAAATGATATGTAACTATTATGGCAAAGAATATTCCCTTGATTCCTTGTCAAAAATATGTTTTGCTACAACGGAAGGAGTTTCTATGCTTGGAATCAGCGAAACTGCTACAAGTTTGGGCTTTCATGTAGTAAATGTTAAGTGTACAGTTAAAACTTTAACAGAGGTTTCTCTACCAAGTATCCTTCATTGGAATCAAAATCATTTTGTAGTCTTATATAGAGTAAAAAATGAGAAGAAATTCTACATTGCCGACCCAGGAAAAGGATTGGTGACTTATAGTCTTGAAGAGTTCAAAAAACATTGGATTAGTACAAACTCTAATGGACAGGACAAAGGCATAGCTATGTTTTTGGAAACTACTCCCACTTTTTTTACCTATCAGATGGAAGACAAAAAGAAAATCAGCGGGAAGAGATCTTTTCACTTTCTTTTTGGGTATGTGAAGAAATACCGCAAGTATTTCGGACAAGTCATCTTGGGCTTGATAGTCGGAAGTCTTTCGCAGCTTGTCCTTCCATTCCTTACACAATCAATCGTGGACGTTGGTATTAAAAATCAAGACATCGGCTTTGTTTGGCTTATCCTGTTGGGACAATTGATGCTAACCATCAGTAGGACGGCAATCGACTTTATCCGTAGGTGGTTGTTACTCCACATTTCCTTACGTATCAACATCTCTTTAGTAAGCGACTTTTTTATCAAGCTCTTGAAGCTGCCGATGTCTTTCTTTGATACGAAACTCATGGGGGATTTGATGCAGAGAATGAATGACCATAGTCGTGTGAACAACTTCCTTACACAGCAGACGCTCAACATTACCTTTGCCATGCTTACTTTCGTGGTGTTCTCGGTGGTGTTGTTCTTCTACAACAAGTTGGTGTTTGCCATCTTTCTGTTGGGAAGCATCCTCTATGGTGTATGGATGACCTTATTCTTGAAGCGAAGGAAGTTGCTTGATTACGAATTGTTTGAGCAACAAGCCATCAACAACAACAAGACTTATGAGTTTATAACAACCATACAGGAGAGCAAGTTACAGGATTGTGAGCAGCGTAGACGGTGGGAATGGGAGGACACGCAAGCTGAGCTATTCGGCTTGCAGATGAAATCACTCAAACTCCAACAGACACAGGAGGCAGGAAGTATCTTTATCAACGAGGTGAAGAACATCATCATCACGGTAGTGGCTGCAACCGCCGTGATTCATGGGCAAATGACACTTGGTATGATGCTCGCTGTGCAATACATCATCGGTCAACTCAACTCGCCTGTGGAGCAACTGATGAATTTCTTCTATTCCCTGCAAGATGTGAAGATTAGCTTGGAGCGAATCAACGAGATTCACCAGATGGATGATGAGAATGGAAAGGAAGGCTTGCTAACTTCTATTGAAGATAAGAATGAGGGCATTGACATCAAGAACATCATGTTCAAGTACGACCCACATGCTTTGCGCAAGACCATAGATGATGTGAGCATTCACATTCCGCAAGGTAAGGTAACAGCCATCGTTGGCGCATCTGGCAGTGGAAAGACCACCCTCATCCGTTTGATGCTTGGTTACTATCCTGTCTTGGAAGGACAAATCAACATTGGTAACACCGACATCAACAAGCTCAACAAGAAATGGTGGCGCAGACAATGTGGCGTTGTGATGCAGGAAGGTGTCATCTTCTCGGAGAGTATCGCACGAAACATTGCTGTTGATGATGGTGACATAGACAAGGAGCGGTTGTTGAAAGCAGCCGAGATAGCTTGCATCAAGGATTATGTGATGGCCTTGCCGCTGAAGTTCAACACCAAGATTGGGCGTGATGGCGTGGGACTGAGCCAAGGACAGAAACAGCGTATCTTGATAGCAAGGGCGGTGTATAAGAATCCCGACTACATCTTCCTTGACGAGGCGACCAACTCGCTCGATGCCAACAATGAGAGAAGCATCGTAGAGAACTTGGATAAGTTCTACAAAGGAAAGACGGTTGTGATAGTGGCTCATCGCCTAAGTACGGTGAAGAATGCCGACCAAATCGTGGTCATCGACCATGGCAAAGTGGTTGAGGAAGGTAACCATGAGTCTTTGACCGCCAAGCGAGGGGCATACTATAACCTTGTGAAGAATCAGTTGGAATTGGGAAACTAAAATGCTTTTGATATGGAACAGAAAGAAAAAGAATCAGATAACATCGAGTTGAGAAGCGAGAAGGTGAGGAACGTGATAGGCAAGGTTCCTCCTCGCCTCGTCAGCTTGGGAACGGTTGTCATTACGATAATAGTCCTCGCCCTCGCAGTTGCTTTCTACAAGATACCTTATCCTATATCCATAGAGGCTAATGGTGAGGTTCTCAATCAAAGAACAGTGCAAGTGTTTGTGCCATATAAGTATTTGTATCTTTTCGATGAGCCAAGGACGGCTCATGTATCTTTCGAGGGTAACGACAATGTATCTTATAACTGCAACATCACAAGCCATAAAGCCAGGCTCATACATAGGGAAGATGGAAACTATTTTATGGCAATAGCCACAGTGAGTACACAGAGACAAAATACTCCTATACTGCAAAAGTATATGAAAGCCGATGCCAGAATCATTGTCAGCAATAAAACGTTATGGCAGCAGGTGTTCGGATAGTCTATGTCCGAATACCTGCCGTTTGTTTTAGGATGCATATTGTGTTGGTAAGCATCAGATTTTACGCAAAAGTTCTAATTTCCATAAAATTCCTCTTGTAAATCATTGGATATTTAGAAAAATATCGTATCTTTGTCACCGAATTAAGGCGTTCTTTGCATATTGCAAAATACAGAAACGAGCAGAAGTCCGCTCGTTTCCATATTGTTACCTATATTATGTAGGCAAACGCCCAACTTCTTGATATTCAATCAAAGTCCAAATTAGAGCGAGTTAGTTTTATTAACCTATCTTTTTGTTATGGCAGATTTTAAAGAGAGGCTATTACCGGTTGGCAATTTTATTGCAAAAATGCTACTGTTTTGTGTAGGCATAAGTTTTGCGATGTCTGTGAATGCTCAAGAAAGCATCGGTGGAAGAGTGTTAGACGAACAAAACCAAGGACTTGATGCAGCTGTCGTCATGTTGGTATCTCTGCCAGAGAATGTTCTAATAGAGACAACCGTAACAGATAGTACTGGGTGTTTTCATTTGCCTGTTCATAAAGGTGAGTTTCTATTGTGCATAAGGACCTTGGGTTATAGGGAGATAAAGAAGAATATAACCATAACAGGTCCTACCGCTATTCCGAACATCTATTTGGAGCCTGACGAGATTTCTCTGCAAGATGTTGTAGTCACAGCACGGAAGTCACGTCCAATGGCAACTTCTTCGAACGGCAAGATTCATATTAATGTTGCCCAATCATATCTTACAGACATCGGAAATGCTTTAGAGGTTCTGAAGCATTCTCCAGGCGTTTCCGTGAATAACAAGGGTGAAATATCCTTGGCTTCGCTTGGTGGAACAGCCATATATGTTAATGGTAGAAAAGTAATGCTGCAGGGAGACGAGTTGTCAACTTATCTCCGCTCCATGTCTTCTGAGAAAATATCACAAATAGAAATATCCCATAACCCGAATGCAAGTTTTGGGTCAGAGGGTGCTGGCGGTGTAATAAATATTCTTCTTAAAACATCTGAAACATCTGGTTTTTTCGTAACGACATCACATAGCGTTGGTTATTGGGAAAATCTAAAACAGAATTCTGATTTCGCTATTTCTTATAATACGAACAAATGGCAATTGGGTCTGAACTATAATCATAGTTTAGGACACCATTCGATGGATTATGGTTATGAAAAGGTTCAAAATGGAGACAAGAATATTTCAGAGACGACAGATACAGACAAACGAAACACTTATTCTGCAGGCATTGATTTTTCATGGCAACCTAATCAAAAGAATAAGCTTTTTATGAACAGCACTGTAAATGTGCTTGTTGGACCAGGAGAGACTGAGACAACAACAGAAATCTATCAAGGAACAAATCTGTTGGATAACATACTCAAAGCACGCAACAACTATATTGAACAGAAAAACCTCCAATATAGCAACAACGTGAATTATCAGTATAGACCATCGTCAAAGATGCAGTTTTCGTTTTCGGCAGATTGGACACATTTTGATGGCAATGCTCGTTGCGAGCAGCCTAATGAGTACTTCTCTGCAACCAATATGCCTATACGTTCCGATCTTTTCTATTCTGAGCCAGATAAAGACATTG
>ENA-USZI01002015-USZI01002015.1-human-gut-metagenome-genome-assembly--contig:-NODE-2015-length-12525-cov-4.550048_pt1 | contig 12525 bp, 6 predicted proteins | sample MGYA00250042_ERZ773532 | MGnify/ENA primary metagenome ERZ773532 (study PRJEB29103, sample SAMN06112036) | human gut metagenome | biome: human gut; feature: ankylosing spondylitis patient; material... | reverse complement strand
TTACCCTCGAGGCATACGCACGTTGTCCTCTTAAAAGCTTTGACAAGTTATATTTATTTACAACGCTCCAAATAAACAAACTTACCTCTATCGGAAGTTGCGTCACCGTAATGCGACTTGCTTGTGTTGTCGGTTTCCATGCATTTTCCATGAAAAATATTCCCATATAAGGAGCTTGCATACCATATTCATTTATTTTTCCCGCATATACACCTTGATATACACACTTAATAAATTCTCCGGGAAAACCGATTTCCGGGCAAATGATATCTGGGATTCCACATTCTTCAAGAAAAACATGCATGCATCGTTCTTGGGTATAATCATGGTAACTTTTCCAGGCTTCAAATAAACTATAGGATTCATGAAACGGACTCCATACTTCTCCCAATGTTCCTTCTGACTTAGGACATACATCACAATTTTCAAACGCTTTCACAAGCTCCTCTACTGAATGTTCATCATATTCTTCTTTTAATCGCTCCCATTCATAACTACTATCCACATTATCAATAAAAAGTTCCATTTGAAAACTTCTACCATATCCTTCGAATTCTCCACTGACACTGTACTTCAAATCTTTCACCTTCCAACAGGAAGTTTTCTCAAAGCGTACATCATATTTTACAAGTACACCCGATACTCCCTGTAGAATATAATCCTCCTTTGTATCCAACGGAATGGTCGTGATTACAATTTTGGGATACTGTCCACTCGCTCCAGGGAATATCTGATCAAACTGTTCTTTCATTTCATCTGTCAATTCATAAATTTTTTCCCCCTCTACATCATGAGCTGCTTTCATCATCTCATCATAAGTTTGCCCGACTCTTTCATTATTATAATACACAGGCACCCGGGAACCACACAGATATTTTTCCACTGTATTCTTCAAATTTAAAGTTCCTAGTTTTCCCGGATTCAAACGTATCGCAATCGAAGTTCCGGCATTCTTCCGATATCCGTTTCTTTCCTGCTGATAAGAAGTCTCTGTAACAAAATCACCCGGATTCGGCATTGGCTCATTTGTGAAGTGGTTCTGTGATTGATTCAACAATGTATAATATCCGCTGAGTCCCGTCACTTTCAATCGTAATCCATAATGTTTGTTCATGTTCGAGTTCGTTATCTCCTCTTCTCGCCGATTTTTATCAGAATCAAAATAAAGAGTCGAACCCTCCGCATAATCACCATTAAGAAAACATGACAGAAAACCGATTCCAAAGCGACTGATACCATAATACTTTTCTGTTTGATGGTGATCTCTTAAGTCTCTTTCGATTTCTTTGGAAGAATAATATGAATTTCCTACTTTCAGGAAATATCTTTGCAGCATTCCCATGGTCATTCCGGTTCCCTCATCATCAATACGAAACCAGATGTTTCCATCCTTGTCATTCCACTCCCAGAAATCAATACGGGACTTTTCAGGTATAAAATCAGAATCCATTTTTCCTCGAAGCAAAGTGGCATCGATCGCATTCTGAAGCAATTCTCTCACAAAAACATCCCGGTTATCATACAAATTTTCTCCCGTCAGCAATTCCAGAATCTTTGTCTGATCCATCGTGATGCAAAAGTCTCCGCTCATATATCCATCGGATTCAATTTCATTACGTAAAATAGTCCGGGGAAAAGGAAAGTTCTGCTGCCAGCTTTTTCTACAAGACTTCTGCAACCTTATGCAATTTCCAAGTTCAACCTCGATCCAGTCCAGAAAATCACGAATCGCATGCTCCACACCTGGATGGGTACAATGGGCTTTATACGGCAAAGCTTCAGTCGAAGGAGATGCCGGATAAACAAAACCTATAGAATCCTGATGTTTCTTCCACTCTTCAATACTTTTTTCGTTGTCTCTTACATAGCTGTACAATACCTTTGGTGCCCTGGTATCATCAAAGTCCAATAAATCGCCCAACCGTAGCAGTAGTGCACAAAACAGTGGACTGACATCATTTGCATTTAAGTAATCCAAATCATGATTACCATCCATGTCTGAAGGATTGTAACCATGTGCCTCACAAACGGACACAATGCACTGCAATGGCACGACATCCCTTGGGCGCTGACTGATCAATTCCTTCCATGCCTCATTATGCAGCACCTCAGCCACACGTTCAGAATGCAAGCTGCGGAGATACCACTGCCGCATATCTTCTGTCCACTCTTCTGCCGCACTCCCCATAAATTCCGGGTAATGTTCTCTCAAGAATCTTTTACACGCTTCTGTATCCTCGTATTGTGCCTTCTGTTCCTCATCTGTGTAAACCATGCCCACATCATGCAAACTTGCAACTAAAATCAGCAGTTCCAGTTCCCCCACAGTGAGATTACTAATCTGATCTCCCAGTAATCCGCCCATGGCATACAATACATTTAAGATATGTGTTTCGTCATGCAACGTATAATTTCCAAAGTTTCTGCGAACATCCTTCAAATAATTTGTAGCATATTCATAAACTTTTTTACCCATATACATCTTTCACTTCCTGCACCAGCTTTTTTCTTATATTCTTTCCATAATGCAGTTTCGTCTAAATTTTTTGAATGACCCATGGCATTTCCTTCCTTTGTTTCTTAATATAAATTCCTGTCATATATGATGTATTGATATTTTATTGTACCACAAAATACTACTATTTTCTATTAATATCAACATCAATTGTATAATTACAATAGCAGATTTCTCCCAATTTTAATTTTCCTCTCTTCGGAGAACTATGTCGTATTCAATTTCTCTTTCTAATCTACTCATAGGCTTATTCGAAAACATAAATACCCTTAATGTTTGCAAATTGTTTCAAATCAATGCGATAACCAATTTCCTCATTTATTACTAGCATCCACAGAAACAGGAACCATAACATCCCCATAGCTCCATCTCAGTTCCTCAATCGTTGGACAAGCTTCTGGCAAATATTTTTCAATCATATCACGTATTTCCAACATCTCTGCCTGCTCACTTTCCACAAAGTTGCCAAGTCCGAATGTTCCTTTCTGCACCAGCGGAACGCTCAACCTTCCTTGTTCACTTTTCTTACTGGCAAATCTGGAGAGACCATTTTCCAACGGATGTTGATTGTTTATGAAGAAAGTTCTATCTGTTTCAGCATCTTCTGCAATATTATTATATGCAATATCTATTTCCAAGCCAATGTCTGAAAACACAAACCAGACATGCGCTTCCGTGCTTCCATCCCGTGCATTTTTCCACATTAACCGCTTTAACAGAACGATATCAGTAAAACCAAGGAGTATGCCTAAAATAACATATTCTTTTTCTGCTGGTCCGGACATAAAATTCTGGATGTTCTTTCGGATGGACGCATTTTTTCTCTGGAACTCACTTGTTGATGGAATTGCCTTGATTGCATCAATGACATACAACACACGTACCGCGAAACTGACAACCATATAATATGTATGGAGTCCTGGAGCATATTGCTCAATCGACACCAGATGCTTTGTCCGGCGATATTCTTCATAATACTTTTTGCATTTTTCATAATCATCCATACGATACGCATAGTAACTCATGCGTAAGGCAATCTCATTGATAACTGGATGTTCCTGAAGAATTGGCAGGATTTGTTCTGCCTCTTCCATGAGATGTTTCATCCTGTCTTTGTATATGGGTCTTCCGTATGCATCCACATTAAGGGCAATGCACGCCTCATCTATCAAGTTAAGATTACACATGAGTTCTTCAAGTTCCAATCCATTTTCTTTATACAGATTACTTGCGTTCTCAAGCTCTTCTAACACATTCTCCCACCGGTAGGTCTGCGGGTGGTTTTTCTGCAATCTGGCTTCTTCTTCGAAACAGAAACACCGCTCATATACAGCCTCAGATGGAAGCGACTTACGAAATTTTTCCAAATCATCCAATGACTGGTGCTTCATATATTCCGCTGCATCTTCCCGCAAATCTGCATATTTTTTAACGATACCTCCGTGCAGATCTTCGAAAAATGACTGAATATTCTTATAGCAATGGTATCTTGCTGGCATAGGCAACTGCCTTATGAGTTCTTTGTCTTTATTCAGTGCCTGCAAAACATGAACAGGATCCAGTCTCGAAGACCATACGACATGTGCCACTGAAGCTTCAAACATACAACGATTCCTGTTCGGCATTTTTCTTTGCCCAATACACGTCAGCATATCCTGTACATTTTTCTCCAGTCTGGAACGTTCCGCACCTGTCTGGCGTAACATTTCCAGCTCTACATAGCGATAAGCAATATAATCCTGTGGGTTTTTCATGTCAAGATGTTCTTTTAATATTTCCAGTTCCGATTTCCATTCTTCATATGATATATGCTGATGCAACCGCGTCTTATTAAATACATAATTATAGTACAAAATCGTCCACAATTCTGACGTTTGTAAATCGTTCTCCTCGCAAAAGAGTATCGCTTTCTCAAAAGCATCCTCTGCATCCTTATAGGCTTTAGTCAGTACATAGGCCACTCCACGGTTAATCAGAATCTGGCTTCGTATCGTGATGTCCGTTTCTTCATTGCATAATGCCTCTGCCTTCCGTATTTGTTCATTTGCCTGTTCTATATGTCCGGTTCTCTGATATTGGATAAAGTAAAGCAGGTGGTTGAACGCTGTATCTTTTCCCCCTGCTTCTGCCCGTCTTCTCATTTCCAGTTCATTTGCATGAAAACTTCCCATCTGCGTCCGCAAAAACATTTTATACCGCTCATAGGTTTCCTTTTGTTTTTTCGTCATCTTTGATGGCAGCAATTTCTCCAGACGCTTCCATGCTTCTATTAAGTTATAGTCATAATTCTCCGGTTGCGCATACAAGCAGCTTACTTTCAATTCCCTGCGCATGATCCAATAGATATGTATGCAACGATACGCCAGTATAATCATAATTCCAAGAATCAGACACAAGATTCCATACAGACTCTTCAAAAATTCTTTAGCTTCCGGCTTCGTTTCTCTACATAATACCTGCATTCCAAATCCAAGCACGGAAAAGAAATATACTCCTGCTATCTCACTTATAACTGTTCCAAACATATATCTTGGCATCTGTAACCAATTCTTGTTTGTGAAGCAGATAATTCCAATTGCTAACATCATTAAAATTGTCGGAATATACAAATTTGTTCCACCAAAAGTCTGATCCACCAATGCAAGCAATAAATCCATCATTTACCTTCTCCTCCCTGTACTTCTTTTAAAACGATACACTTTATTATACCATTTACGAATAGAGCATGCAGTAAAATTAAAGAGAGCAGCCGCTCCGACTGCTCCCCATTCTACTTCTAATTATTTGCTTTTTTCCACCTGATACGAAGGCACTAACCGTTTCACCACCAGCTTCATCTGTGGATCATCTTCATATGCCGTCTTCTTCAGATCTTTCAAATGTTCAAAAAACTCTTCCCTGTCAAATTCAATCGGTTTTCCGATAAAAATCAGATCATTCTCCGTTTTCTGAAGTCCTTCCTCTTCTTTCAGACACTCTTCAAACATCTTTTCCCCCGGTCGAAGCCCTGTGTACACAATCGGGATATCCACATCCGGTTCAAATCCGGATAACTTGATCAGATTTCTTGCCATATCATCGATCTTTACCGGCTCTCCCATATCCAGCACAAAGATTTCTCCGCCCTTTGCGTAAGCACCTGCCTGTAAGACAAGCGATACTGCTTCCGGAATCGTCATAAAATAACGAATAATATTCTTATCGGTAACGGTGACGGGTCCGCCCTCTGCGATCTGCTTTTTGAAAAGGGGAATCACACTTCCGTTACTTCCCAGTACATTTCCGAAGCGAACCGCTACATAATTGGTTTTCGGAAAACGATGCTGCATTCCCTGAATAATCATCTCACAGATACGTTTGGACGCTCCCATGATATTGGTCGGATTTACGGCTTTATCCGTAGAAATCAATACCATGCGCTCCGTTCCGTTTCTTCCTGCTGCCATAGCCACATTATAAGTACCGAATACATTGTTTTTAATTGCCTCATTCGGACTGTCCTCCATGAGTGGCACATGCTTATGTGCAGCTGCATGAAAAACAATCGCCGGTTTATAATCCGAAAATACGGTATCCACACGATGGGTATTTCTCACAGATCCAATCAGCACAACCAAATTCAGATTCGGGAATTTCTTTTTCAGTTCCTGCTGAAGATCATACGTGGTATTTTCATAAATATCAAATATCACCAGCTGCGAAGGATGATGCGCCGCGATCTGGCGGCAGAGTTCACTTCCGATGGAACCACCGCCACCGGTTACAAGTACAGCCTTTCCCGCAATGTATCCCATAACCTCATCCAGATTTGTTTTCACTGGTTCCCGTCCCAGTAAATCTTCGATCTCCACCTCACGGAAATTTGAGACACTTACTTCGTCATTCACAATCTGCGCCATACTAGGCAGAATCTTAATCTTGCACCCTGTGTTTTTACACAATTCCAGGATCTTTTTCTTTCGATCTCCCGGCAGATTCGGGATGGCAATAAAGATTTCCTGCACTTCGTATTTTTCTGCTGCCCAGGGAATCTTGCTGTCATTTCCCACAATCGGAGCTCCCAGAATGGTGCTTCCTATCTTATTCTTGTCTGCATCAATCACGCATACCACACGATTGCGGATCAGCGGACTGTTCTCCATATTTTTTATCAGGAAATTTGCACTGTCTCCTGCTCCAATCACCATGGTAGCGATGGCATGTCTGGATGCGTCTCCCAGATAACTGTGTCGTATGATACGCAGTCCCCGGTATACAAAGCGGCTTCCGGACACCAGAGCCAGCAAAAAGAAAAAATACAAAATATAATAAGAACGCGGCATGTTCCATTGGAACATATGCATCCCCAGACTCTGTATTGCAGCACTGAGCAGACACGCAATCACTACATTTAACAGTTCCTGCACACTCGCGTATTCCCACAGGCTATTATACAGATGCATAATAAAAAATATCACGATGGTTACAATCATATTTACCCAGAAATATTGCAATGCTGTCTCTAAAAAAGGAATTCCCTGCTCACTCTTTAAACTGAAATCAAAACGTGTCCAGATAGAAAGAATTTCTGCCAGAAAGATTGCCAATATATCGTAAATTACCAACAATACGATTCGTATATATTTTGCCGTTTCCCCCCGAAACCGGTTTTTCATTTGTTGCATGCCAAAATTACTCCCTATAATGTGCTCATTTTCATGACTTGTTTGATTTTCTCTGTTTTCTTGACTGTTTCTTTCCAGACTGTTTCTTTGCAGAAGTTTCTGTTGTCACTGCTTTTTCCGTTTTAAGGTCGTTCTGTTCCACGACAACATCATTTTTCTCAGAAACCGGTTCATTTGCGAAAAGATTTTCTTTCTTAACCAGCATCCGGTTCACTGCAAGTCCCAGGCCAAGCATACCCCAGAATACCGGAGCGGTACAAACATTAGAATCGTTTACAATCCCCGCAAACATATACACCAGCACTGCCGCAAATAATCCAAATCCAACCAAACTGATACTCTCGTGTAGATCCACTCTGCGGTAAATTCGTACCGACTGTACCAGATACCAAAACAAAAATACCAGAAGTGCCAGAGTACCGAGTAATCCGGTTTCTACCCACTGCTGCAGATACCAGCTATGGGCTTTTACGTCATAGCTGTTTGCGCCGTAGACATAGTTCTGACTGATATAATCATTCTGTGGCACTTCAAACATGTAAGTATTTGCCCCGCTCCCCATAAAAGCATGCCTTCCTAGAAGCGGAATTGTTTTATTCCAGATATGTCCTCGATTACTCATTGCATCATCCAAAAATACTTTTGAAACCTTCGGATTCTCAAACTTCACTAATTTTCCTGCTGGATTCAGATACTCATATCCATTCTCATCGGTATTTATGAAGTTCCACTGCACACCATCAATCGTTGCACAAATTCCGGGCAAGCTATCTCCAAAAGATACCGGTTGCAGCTGTACCCCAGAAAAACGGCTGTCATCCATCGTTGTCACCTGGTTATCTGCATCCACTATCGTCTGACTTAACTCATTTCCATCCGAATCTTTGCAACTGATCTGTGTTGTTCCATCCTCTCCCACGGTATAAGAAACACTCAGTTTATTCCCGTGAATGTCAAGCACAACATCATCCGTATTGGTTTCTACTCCATTCAGAGCCCATCTGTCACTCATCCGGTATGTACCAACAATTGTATTTTTTATATTTTCACCTGCTGAGGTGGTATTTCCAAGTACGCTTGCTGCTATAATCCCAATTACCACTACAACAACACCCACAACAAACAGTTTTTTCTTCCGGCTCAAAAGCACAAGTATAAGTACCACTGCTGCCAATGCAAGAGCCATCCATCCACTCGCACTGCCGCTTCCTTTCAAGCAGATGGCACAGCATCCTACCGCTACTGCCAGCACTATCCGATGCCATATCTTTTTTGACGCAATAAACAGGCATACCGCCAGCACAATGAGCATACCAAAATAAAACGATAAAAAGTTCGGATTATATAATGTCGTATAAGAAGTTTTCGGTGCAAAATTAAATGTCAGCTCTTTTAAATTCTTCCACCATCCAGGATTTGTGATCAAATGTTTTCCAAAATTTGACTGAAAGAAGTCCAGTCCAAAATACTGAAATATGCCAATCACTGTAACAATAGCCATGCCAATGCCCGAAATTTTCAAAATGCATTCCACATGTTTTTCTTCATTCACAAAATTATATACATAATAACACAGCAGCATATACGCAAAAACTACCCACACAGACTCAAAAAGTTCATAAGTTCCACCGGATACCCAATGCTTATACTTTGAAAAAAGTGCTGACATCAGAACAAAAAGTCCGTATACCATCAGAAAATAAAAAGAATTTTCAAACTGCAGGGTCTCTTTCTTCACATAATGCCGATACAACAGAATTGCAGCCATCACCACTCCAATGATTACAATCGCAATCATCTTCCATGCAAAAAAGAAATCTGTCTGTGTATCTGAATTGGCCGGAAACCATTCAAACTGCGACAGATTTGAATTATAGGAATACATATGTACAAGCAATGGCACAAACCCCATCATCAAAATGACGGGAATCATCAGCTTATTCGTCTTTTTTAAATTTCGATATCCATTCTCACTCAAAGTTTTCTCTCCTTAGTAAACAATTTTTCTAGAATATAATACCTCTAAACCTTCGTTTTTTCAACACGTAAAATATATATAATAAGTAAAAACTCTTTTTTGTTACTTGTGTGATACTTAAAAATTTTACAAATAAATGTGTATGATTGACACGATAATATAAATTTTTACACACGAAAGGAAGAAAAATGAGATTACCAAACGGATACGGTGGAGTCGTAAAACTCTCCGGCAACAGAAGAAGACCCTATGCAGCACGCATCACTACGGGCTGGCACATCAATGACATCACGGGAAAGCGCATCCAGCACTATCAGATTCTGGGCTACGCTCCTACCCGGTCGGAAGCTCTGCAGATTCTGGCACGTTACAATAATTATCCCATCGATGGGGAAACGCTGAAATTAACCTTCCGGGAAATTTATCTCCGATGGTCCGAAGAAAAGTTTCCTACCATCTCCCACTCCAACATCAAAGGCTATCGGGCAGCCTATGCCACTTGTGAAAACATTGCTGATATGCCATTTCACAATTTGAGACTCAATGATTTACAGCAGGTGATTGATCACTGCGGCAAGAACTATCCTACCCTGAAAAAAATCCGTGTTCTCTTTAACCAGCTCTATTCTTATGCCATGAAACACGAAATTGTCTCAAAAGATTATTCTGCCTATGTAAATATCTCGAAATACAAAGACCGGAATCCTAATAAAAACATACGAAGCTGTTTTTCCACTTCTGAAATTGCTCTCTTATGGAAACACAAAAACGATCCCTATTGCCAGACAGTCCTCATGCTGATATACAATGGTGTGCGCGTCTCAGAGCTTTTGGATCTGAAAAAAGAAAACGTTCATCTGTCCGAACAATATTTTGATGTCATTGACAGCAAAACCGAAAACGGCATTCGAAAAGTTCCGATTGCTGACAAAGTACTCCCCTTTTACCAGCGTTGGCTTCATGACTGTTCTGATTGTGAATATCTCATCCATACTCTGGACAGCCAGCATTTTACCTATTATATGTATTACCACAATGTTTTCCAACCCCTAATGTTTCGTCTGCACATCGATCATACACCTCACTGCTGCCGGCACACCACGATTTCACTGCTCGCCGAAGCACATGTCGATCAGACGACCATCAAAAAAATCGTCGGGCATTCCGGCGCTATGTCCCTGACGGAACGGATTTACACACATCTGGATGTACCTGCGCTGGTCGAAGCCATAAATCAGATTTAATCGCTTCTTGTATGTTGCTTGCGTGTTACTTGTAGAAGTGATTTTGCTTCCATTCATTTTCACAAACCCGGTATTTCCAGTACTTACGCCAAAAATACCATGCGTATTTCCGGTTAAGGTAACTTACAAGACTTCTACAAAGAAAAATGCTAAGGCAAAGACAAAGAAGCTTACTTACACCATGAAGGTTGCTAAGGCAAGCGTTGCTTTATCTGGAGAGTCAGCAGTAGCAGTTGGAAGCACAACTAAGTTAACAACAACTAAGAAGGCTTCATCAAGAGCTAAGATCACTTACACATCCAGTGATGATACAATCGCAACAGTTTCTGAAGACGGAACTGTAAAGGGTGTTAAGGCTGGTAAGGCTACAATCAAAGCTACACTTAAAATTGGTAAAGATACAGCTACCGCTACTCAGGAAGTAGAAGTGAAGAACCATGTTCTTTCTACAGTAGCACAGAACAAGTTAACAGAGCTTAAAGCTACTGTTGCTGGCGATACAAAGAACCTGAAACCAACTGATTTCACAGTAAAGAATGAGACAACAAACGTTGTTTATCCTGTATCCAAGGTGACAGTTGATTCTAAGGATGCTTCTCAGGTTACATTAACTCTGTTCAGTGAAGCAAAGGATGCAGCTACATATGATGTAACTCTTGATGGAATTACAAAGACATTCGTAGCTTCTGACGGAAAGGTTGCTTCAGTTGCACCTAATACTCTGACAGTTCCTTATGCGACTGAGACAGAGATCAAGTTAGTTTCTAAGGATGCTAACGGCGTTATCATTGATGAAGCAGCTTATGGAAAGCAGGATGCTTCCAAGTATGATTTCACTCTTACAACAAATAATGGATATGTAAACGGAACCATGAAGTCGTCGCCATCTCCTACCCCGACTTCTTCACCACGCTCGAAAAGCTGGGAGGCTGATGAAAATGCTGCTTTCCATGGAGGAATTCCGGGCATTCCGGCCGAAAAAGCCAACCTATGCACTGTTCGGCTGGCCGCTCGGCCATACGATGAGTCCCGAGCTGCACGCGCAGCTGTTCGGGGCCTCGGGTCAGGACGCGGCGTACATCGGCGTCGCGGTTCCGCCCGATGATCTTGCCGAGGCATTCGACCTCGCAAAAGAAAAGCTCGCCGGCATCAACTGTACCATTCCGCACAAAAAGGCGGTCATCGAGCTGCTCGACGGGGTGAATAGCGCCGCGCGCGACCTGCACTCGGTCAACACGGTCGCCTTCCGCGACGGAAAGGCCATCGGCTACAATACCGACATCCTCGGCTTTTCCGAGTCGCTCGTGCGCGACGGTGTGACGCTGCGCGGCAAAAAGGTCCTGCTGCTCGGCTACGGCGGCGCGGCATCCGTCATGGCGTACCACTGTGCGCGCGAGGGCGCGCACCTCACCATCACCGGCCGCAATCTGGAAAAGGCCGCCGCGCTCCAGCAGCAGATCGCCGAGACCGTGCCGCACGCGCGCGTCGCCGTATACAGCCGCCGCCACATCCCGCGCGACATCCAGATCGTACTGAATTCCACGCCGGTCGGCATGTATCCGAAGGAAAATCTCGCGCCGCTGCACTATCTGCCGCACAGGACCGAGTATGTGTTCGACGCGATCTACAATCCGCCGGTGACGGCGACCATGCGTCTGGCCAATCCGCGCAAGACCGCGACGCGCGACGGTCTTTACATGCTGGGCATGCAGGCGGCGCACGCACAGACCATCTGGTCGGGCGTAACGTTCGAGCCTGCCTCCTGCGAGACCATTCTGCGCCGCACCTACGGCAAAATGGCGGTCAAGCGTCTGCACGAAAAGTACGGGAAGAAAAACCTCGTGCTCTGCGGCTTCATGGGCAGCGGCAAGACCACCATCGGCCGCAAGCTCGCGCGCGTGACCGGGCTGGACTTCGTGGACGCCGACCAGTATCTGGAGGAAAAAGAGGGCATGAAGATCTCGGACATCTTCGCGCAGAAGGGCGAAGCGTACTTCCGAGACCGCGAGACGGCCTATATCCGTGAGCTGTCGCAGCGCGACGGCATCGTGCTCTCGCTCGGCGGCGGTGCGGTGCTGCGCCCTGAGAATGTCGCAGCGGTCAAGGAGACCGGACTGCTAATCC
>ENA-USZI01002013-USZI01002013.1-human-gut-metagenome-genome-assembly--contig:-NODE-2013-length-12545-cov-22.585018_pt1 | contig 12545 bp, 8 predicted proteins | sample MGYA00250042_ERZ773532 | MGnify/ENA primary metagenome ERZ773532 (study PRJEB29103, sample SAMN06112036) | human gut metagenome | biome: human gut; feature: ankylosing spondylitis patient; material... | reverse complement strand
TGAGGACGTAACGCTGATACAACTCGCCGGTCTTGCCGTGATACTGATAAGCGTGATGATGGTGAACAGGAAGTAAATTGATAATTGAGAATGGAGAGTTGAGAATGGAGAAACAAAGTTCAGCGTTAGCTAATTATGATTTGCCTTGTGAAAGTGAAGAGCAGGCGGGGAGCGCAAGCGCAGTTAAAAATTAAAAAGTAAAAATTAAACAGCGCCTTACGAAAGTGAAGAGTGAAAAATCCAAATGTCTTGTGTCTATCCCTGGATAAGGATCCACAAAGCATATGGCTTTAACTCCTAGCCAACTTGTTGGCGATAACTCCTTTAACTACTTTAACTCCAAATGACAATACTCCTAAAGGCATACGTCTTTTTTCGCTATGCTCAAGGAACTTCTCCTTAACTTCATAACTCCTTAACTCCTAAAAAATATATCCATGTCCAAAACCACCTTTTCACCAGTAAAGCCGTCGGAACGCTACGTCATTCTCGATGCACTTAGAGGCTTCGCTTTACTTGGCATTTGCCTTGCCAACTATCCTGAGTTCTCGCTATATACGTTTCAGCCGGCCGACGTTGCCGCGTCAATGCCTTCAGCCGGTGTGGACAGGATTGTGCGATTCTTGCAGTATGTGTTCATCGACGGCAAGTTCTACACCCTGTTCTCGCTGCTCTTCGGCATGGGCTTCTCGATAATAATAAGTCATGCCGAACAGAAAGGCAACGGAGCTTTCAGGCTGTTCTATAGGCGTATGGCCGTGTTGCTTGCTATAGGATTCCTGCATCTTATGTTCATCTGGAGCGGCGACATACTTATGCTTTATGCCCTTATGGGCATGGTGCTGCCGTTGTTCAGAAACGTTAGCAACCGGAAGATGCTTTCGTGGGCTGCCTTCTTCCTTTTGTTGCCCGTGGCTGTCGACACACTGACACAGATCTCCGGCATAAGTCTCTCGGCTCCTGCCGTTGAGGCTCAATGGCATTACTGCCGCAAGTACGGCATAACAGAAGAAAACTTCGGCTATTGGCTGCGCGATGCAGACAGTTATGCTCAGGTGTTCCAGTTTCTTATTCAGGGAGCATTGGTGAGAGTGCAGGAGTTTGTCGATGGCAACCGCTATTTTAAGGTCCTCGGCCTGTTTCTGATAGGCTATTATATCGGGCGTCAGAAGATATATGCCGACCTTTCTGCTCACCGGCACTTGCTGCGCCGCGTGTCGGTTATAGGTTTCAGTGTCGGTATTCCTTTGTCTGTTGTCTATGCATGGAGCGCCGTTGGCGGTCATCCTTTAGGCAACGCTGCCCACTCATTGCTTTACGCCGTCAGCGTCTATCCGCTAGGCTTCGCCTATATGTCGTCCCTCTGCCTGCTTTATCTCCGCAGCAGCAGTTCGGCGGTATGGCGCGCCCTTGCCGCTCCCGGCCGCATGGCCTTGACCAATTACATCTGTCAGTCTATAGCAGGCATGTTCCTTTTCTACGGCATAGGCTTCGGTCTTGGTGCCGGCGTGGGCCTTTCGCAAACCGAACTTATAGCCCTCACCATATTTATCCTCCAAACATTCTTTAGCCGTCTGTGGCTCCATTACTGCCAGTTCGGCCCCCTAGAGTGGATCTGGCGCATGCTCAACTACGGCAAACCTCTTCAGCTGTTCAAACAGAAACAGAGAGGGTAGGGAAGGATATTTGTTGATGCTTTAGCCTAAATCGCGTTATGGTTTTGGCTGTATATATACAAAATAGATAAGACTATATGCAGCCTGACGACCTTTAAGTTTGCTGAGTGAAGCGGTTGGGGCCTGATAAAAATGAAAAACTTTACATGTCTGATGCGGCACGTTTGGCATATCGGCATGTAAAGTTTTTTGTTAGGTCATGCAGGCACATACTTCGCCTGTCTGTACCAGACCGTCATCTTTGTGTCTGGAAATCCGTGGCGGCTTTTGTGTTTATGAATATGTAATGAAACCTACAGACGACTCTTCTGGTCTTTTCCGGCTCCAGTTCCTTTGTATTTGCTCTTTGTGGCGTTGAATTTATAGCGCACGGTTACCGATATGTTACGTGTGTCGAGCTTCTTTTTCATTCTTATTTCCCTTACGTCGCTTCTCAGCACCATGCCGCTGTTGGCCGTGCTGAACAGGTCGTTGCATTGCAGCTTGACGCTCCAGCGGTCTTTACAGAACGATTTATACAGTCCGAGGTCACACTGCCATGTGTCTTCCAGATACATATTCTCGGCATTACCCTCCGTGCGCCATGAAAAGTCAACGTTGAGCCATGCGTCCAGCGGCAGGTTTATGGCGTTGTTAAAGCGTATTATTCCTATCGGGTTATTCAGTTTTACGGTCTGTCCGCAGAATTTTATGTCGAAAAACTGTGCCCTGATGCCGGCCATCAGCACCGGATGATATATGCCGAACACGGGGGCGGCGTTGATCATTCCTGTCAGTTCGTTATACGATTTTGCGTTCTGCTTCTGCAGCAATGCAATCTCGGGATTGTTGCCGTATTGGGTATATACCGACATGATGTAGTCTGACACGTGCGCATAGTCAAGCATCACAGTCAGCCAGCGGTAATTGGCAAGCAGCGACACGTAGTCGCGGTACACAGGCTTCAGGTAAGGGTTGCCCGACTGATAAGTATATCGGTTGATATACTGCACGTTGCTGTTGAGCTGGCTGAAGGCCGGACGCGAAATCTTGCGCGCATAGTTGAGCCTTACCCTTACGTTGCTTAACGGGAACGACACCATGGCCGATGGGAATATGTTGTTGTATATGCGGCTCTGCTCGCTCATCTTCTTTCCGTTGTCGTAGTAGCGGCTGTCCATGTGCTCGTAGCGCAGGCCTATCATGGCCGTCACTTTTCCGAAGCGCTGCGAGAGTTCGGCAAATCCGGCTCCGTTGTCTTCGTGTATCTTTGTGTTGCTGTTGTCAATGAACGATTCCTGACTGGCATAAATGTCGGTGCGCCTTACGAAACTCCATTCTGTGCCCACCGTCAGCGAGCCGTTCCATAACGGACGCGACAGCGATGCCTTGGCTGCATAGAGGCGACTGTCCACTCTGTTGTCGGTTGCAAACATGCGGTTGTCAGCGTTTGTTGCCGTTTCGTTCACCTGCTGATATTTGTCCTGATTGCTCCACATGGCATCAGCGTTAATGTCTAGTTGCCATTTGCCAAACTTTCCGTTATAATATCCCGAAAGCAGGTGCTGCCTATTGTATACGTCGGTAGTGTCGGCGTTGTTAAGTTCGTTCTCCAGAATTTCGTTTACCGACATTGATGTATAAGAGCCGTTGCGTGTCTCTGTAGGACGGAACGAAAAGTCGTATATAAGTCCTGCCGAGTGGCGTTCGTTGAAGGTGTAGTTCATGCCCAGCCTTCCGGCATACATTTGTGAACTGTTGAATCGTCTTGTGGCTGTCGACTGCTGTATCGTGCTGCTTGCGTAGGTGTTTTGCGCCATTGTGTTGTTCTGTCTGTCGCGATTGTTGTCGTATTCAAGCATGCCGAAAAGGTCGAAACCGCCGTTGCGGTAGTTCACGTTCACTTCCTCAAGTCCGTACACATAGTGAGCTGTGCCGGCCATCGTGCGGCTTTCAAGTCCGAAGCCTTCGCCTGCAGGCTTCAATGTCTTAATGCGTATCACGGCATTTACCGAAGCGTCGTAGCGTGCTCCCGGCGACGTTACCACCTCGATGTCTTTTATCGTCTCCGATGACAGCTGGTCCAGTTCCGAGGCGTTGCGCATCTGTCGTCCGTTGATGTATATCAGCGGTGTGCCCTTGCCCAGCACCTCTATGCTCTCGCCGTTTTTTATTACGCCGGGCACGCGCCCTAGCACATCGTTGGCCGTTCCTGCATGCGCCAGTGCGCTGTTTTCTATCGTTGTAACCAGTGCGTCGTCTTTAATCTTTGTTCTCGGTCTTGTGGCCGACACCACCACCTCACCCAGTGCTACGCTCGATGGTGTAAGCCTTATTGTGCCTATGTTGCCCGGTGCAGCGTCAACATAAGTGTCGCCATATCCCAGACAGCTCACCTTCAGCAGTCCGGGCTGTTCGGCCTTAATTGCAAATCGTCCGTCAATGTCTGTAATGGCTCCTGTGATATACGTAGAATCCTTGGCGTCGAGGAGCACTATCGTTGCAAATTCTACGGGTCTTTGCTGGTTGTCGGTCACGGTTCCTGCTATGTCCTGCGCTTCAGAGCAGACAGCCAGTCCTAATAGTGCGCATAGCAGTGTTATTCTGTTCAGCGTCTCGCGTGAAATAAGTTTGCGTCTTGCGGCGGCAATGCATGTTTTCATGTCTTATTATATGTAATTTAGATAAATAATAGGTTATTTTCTGTAACTTCAGAAGGAAGAAACAATGATATGAAAAGGTCCGGGGCCGTAGGTGTTTAGACAATAAAAAAAACGTGGACCATTAACTTCGTCTACGCCCTATCTAGGTATCGCCAAACACCATGCACACGCATATACGAGCAACAAGCCCACGCCATGAGACGCGAGCATTAACTCCTAAACTCTTGTGTGCTTCTTAAAATTTGGCGATTTCAGATAGCAAGAATCTAAGCTAACGCTTCTTTTATCTATAATATGTCTTTTTATTCCGTTTTTTTATACCATAGGCATCTGTCATTAATGTTTTATGCCCCAAAATTAATAAGATTTTTTTAATCATGCCCCAAAAGATTAAAAAATTATTGTGCTTCAGTCTGTCATTTGTCTTTTGGCATACCAGTTTCTTTGCTTCTTATTTTGTCGTGTTGTCATCAGCTTTTATCTATACTCCCGGCCGTTTTGACGTTGTCTGGTTGTTTAATTTCTGCGCCGTCTTTGGCATATCAGATTTTAAGTGCTGAAAATTGAAAGGAAAATATGCGCTTATGGTTAAAAGATAAGCGGGAAAAATGTTTTTGCAAGCAAATGTGTAAGCAAATAACAGTGTTTAGGTTTTAAATCATTAACCTATCGTTTACGCATCGTAAGTGGGCCACTTTTTAACCGAAAGTGGCCCGTTTTTTATCCGTTACCGGGCCACTAATTTTAGTCAATAGCAGTGTACTGGACATACTTTTTATTGGAGGAGATTGACAACTTGTTTAGTACGCCATCTTCCTGCCGCCAATAGTAATACTGATAAAGTCATGCATTCGGTAACCATTCTTCATTAAATCACTATGTTAGTTAATACATTGAAATATTGACAGAGTTAAATGTGGAATTAAGTTTAATCATTATATTTTGTCTTTTTTAGTTAACAAAATGTAATCTAAACTTATATTTAAATCGTAATGTTATATATTTGCAACAAAATTTGAGCAACACATTAATAAATGTGCGTTTAAGGATAATATTTTTTTAGTATAAAAAGATTGTTTATTTTAAAATTTTTGATTTTAATGAAAAGATTTTTAGCTTCAATCGCTATTCTTCTTGCATCGGTGTGGGCTGTTTCAGCTCAACAGCTGTATTTTCCGACTAATACAGCCATCCAGCAGAAGGGTGACTACAATTATGTTTACAAGTCTATAACCAAAAATGATTATCCGATGGGATGCATGGCAACGGCTATGACCATTATAATGGATTACCATAAGTCACCAACAAAATATGATTATAATACAGTTACGGGTGCCAATGGCCTTGCCCAACTTATGTATGATGCGGCACAAAGCATAAATACACAATATGGGGAGAATGAAAGTTCAGCAGCATTATCTGAAGTTGCTGTTCAATTGGTTAATTCTTTTGAGTTTGACAGAAACAGTGTTAAGTATTACCTTAAAGCCAGTAGTGGGATGACAGATGAAGAATGGGTGGCTCTGATAGTACGTAACATAAATAATGGAATGCCTGTAATATATAGTGCCGGGACTGAGCCTACTTCTACCGATACTTCAGAATCTGAATCTGGTTTTAGCGTAGGAACTATAAGGCATGCATTTGTAATTGACGGTATTAAAAGGGACGTAAATACCACATATGGTTATAAGTTTCATATTAATGGTGGACAAGGCGCTGATATAGCGGGTAATTCTCAATGGGTTGATGACATTTTCAGTGTAACAATAGGAAATAAAACTTATGGTGATACTCCTGAAATGGTATGTGGCATTCGTACGGAAGAGCAAGCTCGTGCAGATGTATCATCACTCAAACTAGTGTCTAATGAAGGCTCTCGTGGTTTGTCAATGTCTGTAAATAATATTGTTTCAGGACAGCCTTTTGATGTAACGGCTTCAGCTCTACAGAATTGGGATTTGGATGGTAAGCCGTTTTCTGGTTACATTTTTCCAGTATTAGTACGTACAGACGATAGTGGAAAAATTATAATTACACAGCCAGATAACACATTAGAAATAGCAAAGCAGTATAACAGTGCTGATGGATTTTCATATCGCAGAATATTAAATTCATTGCTTATTTCGGGAGTAAAGTTTACAGCATCGTCAGATGTCGACTTGAGTAATTATTCTTTACGTTTGGCAACAGCAGATAATTTAAATACAGGTGAACGTGCCTTAAACATCAGGCTCGTCGAAGCACTTGCAGGTGAGAGCAGTGATCTTATTACATCTATACCGGCAGTTAGTGCAGGTGTCGTAAAAGTTAAGTTTGAAGTTGCTCAAACAGGTGGCGTTGATTTGCTGCAGCGTGTCATTACGAGTACAAGCCTCACATATGAGAGTATCAATGGACAGGAACTTGAACTCGCATATGGCACCCCATTCCTGTTCTTTGCTAAACGTACATCGTCAGCTGTTTCAGACAATGAAGTAATACTTACTGTTAATGGTAAGAAGTATCTTATGAAAGACTATTTTGCCAGCAAGAATTTCGCTAATCTTTTTGATGGAGCATTCTATATTACTCCTACTGAAACAATGACCATTCAAGCGCAGATTATAGACAAAACAAAGCTTGAAAATGTAAACGTAGATTTAACAGGAAAGGCAGGGTATTTGTCTGATGTTATAAATAACAAAAATGTTAATCCATGTAATATCGGAGAGCTTACTGTAATAGGAGACATGAATGCGGATGATTTCTATTATATTCGAGACAACATGCCCATGCTTGAAACACTTAATTTATCTGAAGTCAATATTGTGGCGAGCGGAAGTCATCCTGCAAATGCGGTTACAGAAGCGGCTTTCTATAAAGAAATTTATAATAGCGATGGATATACACTTGCACTAAAAACAGTATATCTGCCAAACAGTTGTACTATTATAGGTGCTAATGCTTTTATGTATTGTTCAAAGTTGGAAGAAGTACATATTCCGAAAAATGTTAGTAATATAAACTACAATGCATTTTTCAGTTGTAGAAGTTTGCACGATGTTTATGTCTATAATCCGGTACCATATTATATTAATTGGTGCGTATTTAAGAATATAAGTGATAATTCTACTTTACATGTGCCTTATGGAGTTAAAGATCTCTATGTTGGCTCAGATAATGCCAATAAGTTGCCTGGTACAATTTATTCAATCAACGAATGGTACAATCGTTGGCATGACGGAAGTTCACAGGGGACGTGTAAAGAGATGGGGAAAGAGGCTGAAGGCCAAATGAAGGTGCAGCTGATGCGTACTAGTTTTGTTACATTCCGTGAAGGAGGAAAAAAGCCAGGATCGGCAATCTGGTCTAGTGATACATACGAAGTATTACCAACCATTTCTTCTCCAGTATCATCTACGATGTGGAAATTGCGTGCCTTGGTATCATATGCAGAAAACGGACAAAATAAAGAAGAGTATGTATATGGGACAGCAAATAATGCAAATTATACATTCAATCTGACTCAGAAACTTAATGAACTGAAAACAAGAGGCATTAATGATGTTAATGTTAAAATGGATATATACCTCAATGTTACAGAAGCTGTTGAAGAAAGGGCAAAAAAAGGACAGAATTATTTTTATCCATATATCTATGATGGAATGGAAGTAACGTTGATAGGAGGTTGGACAAATAGTGATGGTGATGATAAACTTGACCTTCACAATTTCTATTTCGGACTGCGCAGTGGCTATGCAACCAATTTGCCTAAGGCAAAGGCTATAATAACTCTTGATAATGCACGTATCGGTTCAATACAGACTGGTACTGTTGATATGGATATTGTGCTTAAGAACAATAATGAGATGGCCGGTCTATACTATTCTAAGTTCGAGTCTTTCCTCATTGATAATGGTCATACAGTATCGATACAAGGTAATGGTACTTTGACACTGGCAAATGATAGTTATGATGGAAACGACGGACCTCGTGCGTACTCAACTGCAGGTGGTGTGTTAAACTTCCAGCATGGCATTACTGTTAGCAATCTGGAGAATATGACATTTGAGAATATTAAGGTTACATATACTAGAACTTTTGATAGGGTGATAAAAAATTCTGCAGGAACTTCTGGATATGGTTGGGAAACGTTGGCTCTACCGTTTAATGTACTTCGTATTGAGAATGCAAACGGACGCCAGATGTCATGGGCTACATCAACAAAAACTGGTGATTTCTGGTTGGGTGAGATGACTGACAATGCTCAACAGCTTACATTCTCTTCAAATGTGGAATCAATTGAGGCTGGTCATAGTTACATAATTTCCGTACCGGATGAAGGTAAGAACAGTCTTATTGGTATTCCTCTGACTTTTGTTGGACCTACATTGGTTAATGGCGAAAAATTGGTGGATAAAGGAGATTTTGCTACTCCTAATTATAATAATGGAGGATTGAATGTTGACATGACGCCATATCCCTATGCTTTAGAACTTCCATCTATATATTATGTCATGAATCGTGACGGAAGTTCATTTTATAAGTGGGACACAGCAAGTACAGAAGATGCTAATCTTGTAACACTTCGTCAGTTTGAAGCATACTTTGAACCCAAAGACATTGTTTCAACCATGTTTAAGTCTTTTTCTTTAAAAGGTGACGTGATGAAGGATGAGACTACCGTAATTGCCGGCGTCGCTGATGGTAAAAATGATGGTTATAAGGTAAATTCTGACAAAGGATTAATTGTTGTCGAATCAGACGCCCCGCGCAAGATAAACATATCTACAGTTGACGGACGTTCATACTCATATAATGTCAGTCAAGGTACAACAAAGATAAGCATGCCGGCAGGTGTTTACATCGTAGGAGGAATTAAAGTATTGGTTAAATAATAAAGTGTAATTAAATATGAATAAATTGAAATATATTAAACCTACAATTGAGGTTGTAGACATTAAAGGTAGTATAAGTATATTAGCCGGATCAAATCCGTCTAGCAACCCTGATTTTGATGATGATTATGCAGGTGTTGGTTCAGATGATAATCCTTTTCCCGGTTTTGAAAAAAACAACGCAAGCAGTATTTGGGATTAATGCGCCTATATTATTGGTGGTATAAGATTCTCTTTATTAAGCGGAAAGCGGGATGGCTTCAATAATTAGTCATCCCTTTAAAAAACATTTTTGCGAGATATTGTTCTGACACAGTATCTCGCATATTTTTTGAAGCATGCACCAAATAGCTTTCATGGCTCTTTTGAAGTTATAGACCGCTGACGCCCAGAAGCACGTTCATAGTATCGTTCGTCACACCCTTATAAAAGTTGTGGCCTAACCGGTAATCTGACTTCAAGTGACCTATTGTCGGTTCTATACCTGTACGCTTGCAGAAGAGTTTATTTTTTATGTTTCTGATAACGGCTGTCTGATTTCTTGGAAACATCGGGAATTATAATCTTCGTCCCGTTAATTTCCTTCTAGCCTCAGTATCCCCTGTCACCTGCCAGCACTTTGATTTTTCGCCCGGTTAACCGTTCTACCTGTTCCGTGGAAGTCCCGATGCTGTGACCGTCATATTCATTGCGGAAAGACATGGCGCCAAGAATAATGCCTGTGACAGAACGTATGATGGATACCTTGTTGCCGAATTCGTACTTCTTATGTTCTTTGCCCTTGCTAATACATTGTACTTCCGGCTCATGAATGGAATAGACCTTTTTCCGGCTGTTACGTCTTTGGGAAAGAATGGTTTCAAAGATTTCGAGCAATTTATCATAGTCGTGATTTCCCTTAAGATTACGCTTCAACTCTCTGACAAGTCTTCCGGCTATTGTACGTAAACGTTTGTCTGCTCTAAGTTTTTTTCCTATTCCTGGGATGATTCCGAAAACGCTGGTCACGATAGGTGTAGCTTTGACGCAGGGGATGGCCCTGTTTTTTCACAATATCAATAACTTTCTTCACAATCTTCTTATGCAACTTTGCATCCGTGGGGTAAGTGATATTCTTTTCCTAAACTGTAGAGTCTATAATAAAGGCTGTATCATGATGATGGTCTTTATCATCCACGTTATTCACACGAATGCTTTCCTAAAAGATAAGTACAATTTCCTCTTTACCGATACGCTTACGGAAATAAACCAGTTCTGAAGAGACACATTTGGCAAACGGAGTGAACTCCTGAATAGATAATGATATTTTTAAAGGGCGACTATACAATCTCAATTGGGCTATTTTCTATCATCAATGAACAGCAATTAATTATCCGACAAAATAATTTTTATAAAAATCACAAACTCTTAATGGCTTAATATCGGGAGTACGTGCAAGTAATAACTTTCTAAGTCGATTTGATTGTTGTTGAAAATTTTGATCTTTTAATAATATAATAACAACACTTTCAGAATGAATATAATTAAGATTTGATTTTAATATATCCATAGAATGACGTATCTTGTCAAATATACTTTTAGTGATATTCTCCACATTATCTACCTTTAATTTAGCTTCAACTAAAAGAAGCCAATCTTGATCTAAGCCAACGACAAAATCTACTGTTTTATCTCGTAAAGTTCCTTTTTTTAGAGAAATTTCAACCATATCAAGATTCAAAGCTATTTCGTTTGTAAAAATATCTTTTTTATTTTTATATCCTTCGTTTTGTAAAATACATTTAATGTAATCTATACTTGCTTCCATTATTCTATTACCAGAAACAAAATTACGAATAGATAATTCATTCTTATACTTTCGTTGCATATTACTCTTATCATTTTTTATTCTTGCTGACAAATATATTGAATTTCAGATAAATACAAAAATATAGAAAATAAAAGGAAGGCTCCGAGGGTCTATATCGTGTCCTAAATTATGAAACACAAAAGAATCATTAACAGTATTTTCTGCAACATAAAAAGATACTGCAGATAAACTTTTTTCTTTTTCTGCAATGTATCTAATGGCACTAACCATATCTGTACTATGACTAGCAATAAAAAATTTAACACCAATTTTTTTATGTAATAATACTATTAATCTGGCATATTCTACAATCCATTGTGGATGCAAATGAGCCTCTGGTTCATCAATAATCATTAGTGTATTTTCATCCAAAAAAAGATTCTTCAAAAGTAATTGAATCAAAGAGAATGATTTTATACCTGTTGCACATTCTAAAAGATCAAATTCTTTTCCATCTTTTCTTTTATACTTAAAACTTCCAGAAAAATCATCATCATCAAAAGATATATCACCATTTAAAATCTCTTTTTTAATGAAATTATTAATAGTTCTTTTATAACCTCTTTTAGGAGGAAGTTTAAGCAAAGAATTTAATTCTTTCCAATATAAGGGCTGCCCATAAGACGTATCCATTCCAATAACCATAGGTGTATCAATATAGGCAACTTTTTTAATATAATGTAATAAAGGTACATTTAATATATTATCCCCATAAATCGTATCGCCATACTCTTTTACAAAAACCTTTTTTGTTAAATCATAATCAAATGCAGAATCTAAACTTGCTTTTAATAATCTATAAGGACGTTCTGCCATTAATTGTTCTGCTTTAGAAAAATGTTCAGCAATTCTTGCAATTAAAAGATCCAACAATTGTTTTGTATCTTTCTTTTCATTTACTTTTAAAGTTGAAAGCAGAATCATTTTAAGTCTCTCTGTTACAAGTGTATTTCCACTTTTTTGTAAAGTGTTATCTAAATCTAAGAACCTATTACATATCTCCTTTATTGAATCCATATATTTTTGTGCATCATTCAAATCAGACAACTCCATATTTCTATGAAGAACACGGCGAAATGATATTCTAATATCTCTATGATACAACAATAAAGATTGTATTTGTTCTAAAATACTCAAATACGGACGAATCTGACTATTTGTGTGAGCTAAGACCAATTCACTATATTGATTTGCATTACGAAAAACATAATAAAGCAATTTAGACATTGTACTTTTACCACATCCATTAATACCTGATACCACAGTAATACCATCTAGTCCAATATCCGCTGTTTTAATAGCCCTAAAATCCCGAATTGTCAATTCAATTAATTTTTTCATCTTATTATTGTATAGATTATTGCAAATAAATACTTTTTTCCCAATATATACAAATCAATAGCAATAAAGTTAATTAACAAGTGTAGATCGGAAGAGCACACGTCTGAACTCCAGTCACATCACGATCTCGTATGCCGTCTTCTGCTTGAAAAAAAAA
>ENA-USZI01002009-USZI01002009.1-human-gut-metagenome-genome-assembly--contig:-NODE-2009-length-12567-cov-6.753323_pt1 | contig 12567 bp, 9 predicted proteins | sample MGYA00250042_ERZ773532 | MGnify/ENA primary metagenome ERZ773532 (study PRJEB29103, sample SAMN06112036) | human gut metagenome | biome: human gut; feature: ankylosing spondylitis patient; material... | reverse complement strand
AAGGTGTGGGTCCCCCGTAAAACAAAAAACCGGACAGCCCGCAGACTGCCCGACTTTGTATTTTTTATGGGCGGGGCGCAACTGCCGTTTTCGGTTACGTCCCTGCCCTGTGAAAATGGGATAGCGGAGCGTCCGCAGACGCTCCGCTATCCCGAAGTAAAAATAATTATTCCTCTAAAGATGGCCAAAGCACAAGCGGCGACCATTTTTGATCGTCCCGCGTTACATCCGTATCCGCTGCGCGGCGCGGGCGATGGAGGCAAGCAGCGTCACAAGGCGCTTTTCGTCCATCTGGCCGCAGTAGGTGGTAAAGGTGTAGTAGCACCCCTGCACGCAGAAGGAAAGCACCACCTTGCGCACTACGTCCGTTTCAAAGGTGGGGTCGGTCTGGGCGATGCACTGGCACATGGCCTGTTCCACCCGGTTGATGAACAGCCCCTGCCGGGAGCCGGAGAAGAGCACGCTGATCTCGGCCTGATGCGCGGTGAAGGCGCGGAACATCTCCCGCGCAAGCCACTCGGTGCGCTCGCTCACATCGCTGGCGGTCAGGCGGGGCAGGCTTTCCACCACCGCGTGCACCATCTCGTCCTCCATGGCGTTGGCCAGCGCATAGATATCCTGATAATGGGCGTAGAATGTGGATTTATTGATGCAGGCGCGGTCGCACAGCTCCTTGACACGGATCTTTTCCACCGGCTTTTCGCGGCGCAGCTCCATAAAGGCCTGCTTGATGGCGCGCTCGGTCTTTTCAATGCGGATATCCAGAAAACCCACCTCTTTTGCATTTTTGTTGATTTTCCAACATTTTTCCGTTTTTGCGGATAGACAAGCCCCGCAGCCCTTTTTATACTGGGTATAAGCGGAGCGGTGTTACTCCTTGCGGTACAAAAGCTCCTGCTGCTCCAAAGCATCGCGGATGCGGGCAAAGGTGTCCTTGTCCGGGCAGCGCAGGGTGTGCAGGTGCACGCCGCCGGTCATGCGGCTCAAAAGGCTCTCGGGCGCATCCGCAGCCTGACGGATAAAGTTGTCCACATCGTACCGGTTGCACAGGTTCAATGTGGCACGGATCTCGCCGTACAGGCTGTTTTCCACTGCCACATCCACCACCGTGCCGCCCTGATCCACCACGGTGTACAATTCCCGGCGCATCTCCTCCTGCGTGCGGTGCACACAGGCCAGAATGCCGGTATAGCCCTTCTCCGCCGGGTGCAGCTGGTAGCCCCGGGGGGTGGCATCGATCTGTGCCCCGCCGGCGCGCAGCAGCGCCACATCCCCTACCACGATCTGCCGCGACACCCCCAGCTCTGCTGCCAGCGTGCTGGCGCTTAAGGGGGCACCGGCGCTGTTCAGCCGGGTCAGGATGCGTTCTCTGCGCTGTGCTGCATTCATAGGGGTTTAGGCTTCCTTTCCGTAAAACAACTTTTCTCTCCTTATTGTAGCAAAACGCGGCAAAATGTGCAAGGTTATTCCAATCTCAGCTTTCTGAACAAAGGCTTCCCCCGGAAGGGGGAAACCTATCTCCAAAGGGTAAAGGCTTTTGCGCCGGTCACGCCGCAGGCGTTGCTTTATTCCAATCTCAGCAGGGTGGCGTAATTGGAGGGCAGCTGCACCTTCATGCGGTCCCACTCGGTGGAGACCAGCACCTCCTGCGCGCCCACGGTGTCCGCCAGCAGGTCGGTGACCTTGGCGGTTTCCACCGGCAGCTGGAACTCCAGCTGTGCGGGGGTATCGCCGTTGTTCAGCACCGCCACAACCGCCTTGCCGTCCAGCACCCGGGCAAAGGCGTAGCACTGGGTGGTGAGCTGCAATTCCTTTACCTCGCCGTAGGTCATTTCCGGCAATTCAGCCTTGCATTTCCCCAGCGCTTTGTATACACTGGTAACAGGATTTGTACGTTCTGCATCAGCGTAGTCACTGAGCTCCAGACAGGGACGCAGCGGCCAGTCGCTGCCCCACTCCTTTTTGCCCTCGATGCCGAACTCTGAGCCGTAGTAGATGGACGGGATGCCCCACAGGCTGTACACCAGAATGGCGATGTGCCGGATGTGCTCTTTGTTGCGCAGCTTGTTGGGCAGGCGCTCCACATCGTGGTTATCCGAGAAGAGATACAGCCGGGTGTCGTGGCACAGTCCCTGCAGCCGGCGCATGGTGTGGGCAATTTCAAAATAGTTGTGGTCGTTGTGGCCGCTCCACAGGCCCTTGTGCAGCTCGTAGTTGGTCACGGAGTGCAGCATTTCCGGGTTTGCCCAGCGGCTGTAATCGCCGTGGATGACCTCGCCCATCAGCCAGAACTCCGGCTTTATCTCGTTTGCCAGACGGCGCAGCCCGCGCATGAAGTCAAAATCCAACACATCGGCTGCGTCCAGACGGATGCCATCGATGTCGAACTGCTCCACCCAGAAGCGGACGGTATCATAATGGTACTGCTGCACCTCCGGGTTGCGCTGGTTCAGCTTGACCAGCAGGTTGTAGCCGCCCCAGTTGCCGTAGGAAAAGCCATCGTTATACTCGTTGTTGCCCCAGAAGTTCACATCGCAGAACCAGTCCTTATAGCGGGCGTTCTCGCGGTTTGCTTTCAGGTCCTGGAACGCGAAGAAATCGCGGCCCACATGGTTGAACACGCCGTCCACGATGACCCGCTGCCCGCGGGCGTGGCAGGCCGCCACAAAAGCCTTGAACTCCTCGTTGGTGCCAAGGCGGCGGTCCACCAGACGGTAGTCGATGGTATCATAACCGTGGGAGCCGCTCTCGAACAGCGGGCCGATGTAGATGGCTGTACAGCCCAGCTTTGCCGCGTGGGCTGCCCATGCTTCCAGCTTTGCAAAAGCGCCCGGGGTGGGCTGGCCGTCGTTTTCGTGCGCACAGCCGCACAGCCCCAGCGGATAGATGTGATAAAATACTGCTTCGTCATACCAAGCCATGATCATTCGCTCCCATTCTGTTGCTCTAAAAAGTTGCACCGCCCGCAAGGCGGTAGCAACAGTATACCACACCCTCTGGCAAATATGTGTATTTTTGCCTATTTTTGTCAAGATTCGCTAAGATTATCGGCCACTGTGCCGGTAAAAAAGCGTTTTTCTTGGATAGTTTGCCCAAACAGCCTTGTATCAACCGGCGCACACCGCCGGTCAACATAGAGAAGTAAGGAGATCTTTGCATGAATTACCCTGTGATCCCCCGCACGTTTTTCAGTGGCGACTGCTTCGATGCCTACCGCATTCTGGGTGCGCACCCCTGCACCGACTCAAACGGCGCCGAGGGCTGGCGTTTTGCCGTGTGGGCACCCGGTGCCACCGCCGTGGAGGTGTGCGGCGGCTTTGACGGCTGGGAGCGCGGCGTACCCATGGAAAAAGCCGATACCGGCGTGTGGAGCGCCTTTATCCCCGGCCTTGCGGAAGGAGATCTGTACAAATACCGCGTGCATGGCGCGGACGGCAGCACCGTGATGCGCAGCGACCCCTACGCCTTTGCCACCGAGCTGCGCCCCGGCACCGCCAGCAAACTGACAAAGCTGGATTTCACCTTTGACGACACCGCGTGGATGGAGCGGCGGGACAAATGCCGCAACCGCCCGCTGAACATCTACGAGCTGCACGCCGGCAGCTGGAAGCATAAGCCCGGCGCAACCCGGCCGGACGGCTCGGACGGGTGGTACAACTACGAGGAGCTGGCGCGGGAGCTGATTCCGTGGCTGCTGGAGCACCACTTTACCCATGTGGAGCTGCTGCCGCTGGCAGAGCACCCCTTTGACGGCAGCTGGGGCTACCAGACCACCGGCTACTTCTCGGTGACCAGCCGCTACGGCACCCCCGCCCAATTTGCGGGCTTTGTCAACGCCTGCCACCGCATGGGCATCGGCGTCATCATGGACTTTGTGCCGGTGCACTTTGCCGCCAACGCCGACGCTCTGGCAAAGTTTGACGGCACCTACCTGTACGAGTACGACAGCGACGTGGGACAGAGCGAGTGGGGCACCTGCAACTTCAACTACTACCGCCGGGAGGTGTGCAGCTTTTTGAGCAGCGCCGCCGGGCTGTGGATGGACGTGTACCACTGCGACGGCATCCGCATGGACGCCATCTCCCGGGCACTGTACTGGCAGGGCGACCCCAACCGCGGCGTAAATCAGGGCGCGGTGAACTTTTTGCGCAGTTTGAACCACGGCCTGAACGAGCGCTGGCCCACCGGCATCTACATGGCGGAGGACTCCACCAACTTTTTAAAGGTGACCGCCCCCACCCGCTACGAGGGCGTGGGCTTTGACTACAAGTGGGATATGGGCTGGATGCACGACACGCTGGACTACTTTGCCACCCCCTTCGGCGAGCGCCCGGGCTGCTACGGCAAGCTGCTGTTCAGTATGCACTACTTCTACAACGAGCTGTATCTGCTGGCGCTGAGCCACGATGAGGTGGTGCACGGCAAAAAGACCATCATTGACAAGCTGTGGGGCAGCTACGCGGAAAAATGCGCCCAGCTGCGCACCCTGTATTTTTATATGTACACCCATCCCGGCAAAAAGCTGAACTTTATGGGCAACGAGCTGGCACACTTCCGGGAGTGGGACGAAAAGCGGGAGCTGGACTGGAATCTGCTGGAATACCCCTTCCACGATGCCTTCCAGAAGTACTTTGCCGCTCTGAGCCGCACCTACGCCTCCGAGCCTGCTTTGTATGACGGCGAGTACAACCCGGACTGCTTTGAGTGGGTGGCAAACGAAAGCTGCGCCGAGGGTGTGTACGCATGGCTGCGCAAGGGGCGCGGGCAGAACCTGCTCTGCGTGATGAACACGCAGGACCACGCCCACAAAAAGTTCCCCCTGTACCTCAAGTTCCCCTGCAGCGCAGAGCTGGTGCTGGACACCGAGGCCGGCACTTGGGGCGGCGTGCACAAGGCGCACCGCAAGCAGAGCTTCCACACCACCGACGGCGGTGTGTTCGGCCGGGACTACACCCTGACGCTGGACCTGCCCGCCATGGGCAGCTATCTGCTGCGGCTTGCCCCGGAAGCCCCGAACCCGGACGCCGCCCGCCTGAGCGCCAACAGGGCGCTGGCGCAAAAGCGCAAGGCGGCAAAGGCTGCTAAGACCGCCGCAGAAGTTTCCGATAAGTAATATTTACGCAAAAATGTCCCGTCTGCTTTGAAAGCGGCGGGACATTCTGCATTTTTCGCCGCCGGGGTGCTGGACAGTGCCCCGGGGAGTTGTTATACTGTAGGGTGTGAAACTTTGCAAGGAGGGTCTTTTTCCATGTCCGAACCCATTACGAAGCCCCGCGTTTCCGCTGCGGCGAAAACTGCGCTGGTGCTGGCGGCAGCAGCGGTGCTGCTGGCCGTTTTTGCGCTGGCTGCGCCCGGCAGCAAGTTCTTTTTTCCGCTGGTGAGCCTGTGGTGCAACCTTGCCCTGTTTGCCTGTGTGCTGCTGGTGCTGCGGGTGGCGGGAATCAAATTTGACCTCTTCCACAAGGCGGTGCTCGTCGGTCTGTGGGCGGCGGCGCTGGTCTACTTTTTCTGGGCGCTTGGCCGCCGCAGCTTTGTGTATATCTGGGATTACGTCAACTATATCAACAAACAGTACTGGGCCGAAGCTGCCTTTCTGCAAGGCCCGGCGGCGGGCTTCCAGTTCATCTTCGGCTCCTTTGCCGAGGACTACACCAACTTCATCACCCTGTTTCTGGAGTTTCCCTTCTGCCTGAGCGACCGCACCGGCGACAGCTTTGCCTTCTGTCAGGTGTTCAGCATCCTGCCCATGCTGCTGGTGCTGCTGGCAGGGCTTACCATCAAGGTGGGGCAGATGCTGCGGGTGAAAAACCGCTTCTGGTACTTCCTCATCGGCATGACCTGGATAGTCACCTATCCGTGGCTGCGCATGAGCGCCATGCTCAGCCAGCCGGACTGGTTCGGCCTCATCTTCGGCTTCAGCATTCTGCTGCTCACGCTGGACTTCCGGTTTGAAAAGCTGGAGCCGGTGCGCTTTTGCCTGCTGTTTGCCGCCACGGCAGCCATCATCCTTTCCCGCCGGTGGTACTTATATTTTGTGGTGGGCTACTACTTTGCCTACGCGGTGCTGGTGCTGGTAAGCAGCGCGCGCATTGCCCGCGCCGGGCAGAAAAAGCAGGCGCTTTTGCAGGTGCGCAACCTCGTGCTGTTCGGCCTGATGAGCATGGTGGCCATGCTGATCCTGCTGTGGCCGATGGTCAGCCGCATCCTCGCTTACAGCTACGCCGAGCGCTATTCCTACTATAACGGCGGCGGCTTTGTGGCCGAGATCAGCCTGCAGTTCTGGCGCATGGGTCTGATGAACCTTGTGCTCGTGGGCATGGGGCTGTGGTTCTGCCTGAAAAAGCGCAAAATGCCTGCGCTGCCCTGCCTTGCCGGGCTGGAGATCCTGCTGAGCATGCTGCTGTTCACCCGCATCCAGAACACCGGCTCCCACCAGATGCTGCTGTTCCTCCCGGGGTGGTTTCTCCTGTTTTTGCTGGGCGCAGCGGCGCTGGCCGAGGGCATCAACCGCTTCCGGACGGCAAAGGTCGTGTTCTGGGTGTTCACGCTGGTGTTTGCCACCTCGGTGCGCTGCTCTCCCCTGACCACCATTGCCCTGCCGGGCTTTCTGGTGGATCACTTCCCGCTGGCAGTCACCGAGGAGTTCGTCCGGCTGGACAAGCTGATCTATGACCGCAAGGATCTGCCGCAGATCAAGGCCATTGCCAACTGGATCGACACCCACTGCGCCGAGGGCGAGATCAGCTACATGATCCCCCACGATATGCTGTACTGCCCGGATCACTTCAAGAACTGCCAGCTGCCTGCAACCCCCATCAACGATAAGCTGGCCTTCGGCTTCTCGGTGCCGGGCACCCACAACTTCCCCATGCAGTTCTTCGAGGCCAAATATGTCCTCACCGCCGACCCCTTCCCCCAGACCTTTGTGGGCAACGGCGAGATGTCCCACAAGCTGAACGAGAGGTTCCTTGCGGTGCGGGACGAGTACTTTGCGCTGGAGGCCACCTTTGATATGGGCAACGGCACCACCTTTACCATCTGGCGGCGCACCGTAGCCCCCACCCGCGCCGAGGTGGAGTATTACCTGAGCGCCTTTAAGGAAGAAGATGCCCAGTACCCGGAGATGTTCTCCCAGATCGCAGAAAGCTGGCTGGCCGCCCGCGGGCTGTAACGCCGCTTTTGTAAAAAGGAGTGTTCGACTATGGAACAAACTGCAAACACCATGCCCGCTGCCACTTTGGGGCAGTACAAGGGGCTTGCCTTCACCCGCCGGGTGCGCCCGGTATCGGATAAGGCCGTAGAGGCGGATATCGGCAACCTGGCGCGGGTCCACGCGCCCTTTGTGCCCACTGACGCGCCCGCCGCCCGCGGGATGCGGGTCACGCTGGATTTCGAGGGCTTTCTCGCGGGTGCACCCATCCCGGACAGCCGGATGGAAGCCGTGACCGTGGTGCTGGGCACCGGGCAGCTGATGCCCGCCGCAGAAGAAGCCGTGTACGGCCACTGCGCGGGCGAGACCTTCCGGTTCGATTTCACCTACCCCGCCGATTTCCGGGTGCCGGAGCTTTCCGGCAAGACCGCGCAGTTTGAGATCTGCCTGCACACAGTGGAGCGCAAGCAGGTGCCCCCGGTGGACGATGCCCTTGCAAAATCGCTGGGCTTTGCAGACCTTGAGGCCCTGCGGGAGAGCCTGCGGGAGAAAAAGCGCCTTTCCCACGAAGCCAACGCCGACCGCATTGCCGGGGCGGCGCTGCTGGATATGGCAGGCGCGAACCTGACCGTGGAGCTGCCCGCAGAGCTGCTGGCGCAGAACGCCGAATACCAGATGAACCAGCTGCGCCAGCGGCTGCGCAAGAGCCAGATGACCATGGAGCTCTACTGCAAGAGCGCCGGGCTGACCCCGGAGCAGGTGCGGGAGGGCTACCGCAGGGAAGCCGAGCGCCAGCTGCGGGCAATGCTGGCAGTGCGCGCCATCGCCGAAGCCGAAAAGATCACCGTGACCCAGCAGGAGGTGGACGCCGAGATCGCCCGTCTTTCCAAGCTGCACGACACCCCGGAGGAGGAGATTCGCAAGGTGCTCAGCCGGGACGCCATCGCCGCCGCCGTGACCAACCAGAAGGTGCAGCGTTTCCTGCTCGACCACGCCGCCCTTACCTCTGTTGTGGAAAAGGAGTAAGACCATGGGCTTTTTTACCAGAACTGCAATGGATGCCCTGATGAAGACCAGCCATCCCGAGATCAACCGCCGCCAGTGCTGGAATTTGCACCCTCACCGCAAGCCCTGCACGACCTGCAAGGACATCTGCCCCTATGGCGAGGAGATCTTTACCCGCCCGAACCTCGTCAAGGACTGGGACCCCTGCACCGACTGCGGACTGTGCGTTTCCGCCTGCCGCAGCGGCTGCATTGCGCCTTCGCCCGAGCAGGTGCAGCGGGATACCGCCGCGGCGGACACCGACAACGATACCATCTGGATCGGCTGTGAGAAGTCCAGCCGCAAGAACACCGTGGTGCGCAGCTGCATCTGTGCCCTCTCGTGGGAGGCACTGGCGTATCTGGCGCTGAACAAAAAGATCGTGCTGGACCTGACCCCCTGCGGGCAGTGCGAGAACGACCTGTGCGCCGAGCAGCTGCGCAAGGAACTGACCCGCCTTGTGGACTTTTTCGGTCAGCCGATGTTTGAAGCGCGGTTCTCGCTGGCGTATGAGGAAAAGGAGTACCCCTACCATGTGCAGGAGCTGACCCGCCGCGAGATGCTGGAACAGGTGAGCCACGGCTCCAAGAGCGGCACCAAAAAGCTGCTGCAGATGCTGCCCGGTCTGCGCAGCGAGGAGGACAGCGGGGTGGACTTCCGCCTGCTGCTGCACCAGCGCACAAAGCAGCTGAAAGCCGCCATGGAAACGCCCCTGCAGTACGGCTACTATATGCCCAAGTTCACCGACAACTGCTTTGGCTGCGGCCGGTGCGAGAAAGCCTGCCGCGCCAATGCCCTGAAGTTTGAGGAGATGCCCAACGGCCAGACCCGCATGGTGCTTACCCCGTGGAAGTGCAGCGAGTGCGGCGTGTGCATGAACGTATGCTCCAACAAGGGCTTTGACGGCATGAAGCTGTACCAGCTTACCACCCTTGGCCCCGTGGTGCTGTACAAGTGCACCAAGACCCTGTGCAAGCAGTGCGGCAAGCCCATTGCCCCGGACAGCGCCGAGGGTCTGTGCTCGGTGTGCCGCATCAAGGCGCGCACCCTGAAACGGCAGGAGGAGGCACGTCAGCGCGCCGAGCAGCTGAAAGCCGAGCGCGCCGCCAAGGCCGCCGAGGAGGCCGCCAAGGCAGCGGAAAACGCCGCCGGAACCGCTGCGGAAGCCACCGCCGAGACTGTGGAGACTGCCGCAGCCCAGACCGTGGAGACCGCTGCCGCCCTGCCGGAGACCATCCCCGCCGGGCAGAGCGCTGCCCCTGCCAATGTAACTGCACCTGCTCTCGGAGAGCCGGTCTCCGAATGATGATAAAGAAAGGTCTGATCCTATGATGGAAGATGGCAAGGAGCCGGTCTACGCCTCCAAGGCAAAGCCATGGCTGAAATATTATGAGGAAAAGTACATCCACCAATCCGTGCCGGAGTGCTCGGCCTTTGCGCTGGTCTGCCGCAACAACGAGCGGCACCTGGGCGACACCGCGCTGGAATACTACGGCCGCAAGTTCAGCTACGCCGACCTGATCGTGCAGATAAAAAAGACCGCCGCCGCCCTGCAGGCGCTGGGGGTGAAAAAGGGCGATATCATCACGGTGGTCAGCGTGATGACCCCGGAAGTGGTCTACACCTTCTACGCCGCCGACCTGCTGGGCGCTACCCTGAATCTGGTAGATCCCCGGTACAGCGCCGAGGGCATCCGGGAGTACATCGAGGAGGTGGAGTCCCGCCTGCTGATCTGCCTGAACGTGGTGTACCCCCGCTGCCATCAGGCCGCAAAGCGCACCAGCGTGGAGCGGGTGGTGGTGCTCAGCCCCGCCGACAGCCTGCCGCTGGCCAAAGCCGTGGGCTACAAGCTGACGAACCCGGATAAAAACCACTACGCCTCCAACGTGCTGCGCTGGAAGGACTTTATCGCCGCAGGCAAAGGGCACAGCCCCGCCGCCGCGCCCTACGACCCCCAGCACACCTGCGTGGTGGTGCACACCGGCGGCACCACCGGCTCGCCCAAGGGCGTTATGCTGACCGACTACTGCTTCAACGCCCTTGCACAGGAGTTTGCCGCCCAGAGCCGTCTGTTCCACCGCGGGCAGAAGCTGCTGAACGTGATGCCGCCCTTCATCGCCTACGGTTACAGCTGCGGCATCCACATGCCGCTGGTCATGGGGCTGCATATCATCATCATCCCCAATCTGGACCCGGAAAAGCTGGGCGCACTGGTGTGGAAGTACAAGCCCGCGCACATGTTCGGCGTGCCCACCCACTACCAGCAGCTTGCCGCCGACCCGCTGCTGAAAAACAAAGACCTCTCCTTCATCCGCAACTACGCCGCCGGAGGCGATTCCCTCTCGCTGGGCGCGGAGCAGACGGTGAACCGGTTCCTCAAAGCCCACGGGGTGGAGTACCCGCTGGCAAAGGGCTACGGCATGACCGAGGTATCCTCGGCTGCCACCATCGCCGCCGGCAACGTGACAAAGCCCGGCAGCGTGGGCATCCCCATGGTCAACACGGTGGTCTCCATCTTCGAGCCGGGCACCGAGACCGAGCTGCCCATCGGTCAGCGCGGCGAGATCTGCATCTGCACCCCCACCGCCATGAAGGGCTACTACAACAAGCCCGAGGAGACCGCCTACCTGCTGCGCCGCCACGCGGACGGCCAGCTGTGGGCACACACCGGCGATATCGGCTCCATGGACGAGGACGGCTTTGTGTATCTGGATGCCCGCATCAAGCGCATCATCATCCGGCACGACGGCTTCAAGGTGTTCCCCTCCATGATCGAAAACGTCATCAGCCGCCACCCCGCCGTGCACCAGTGCTGCGTGGTGGGCTACGCCGATACCGACCACACCCAGGGACGGCTGCCCTTTGTTTTTGTGGTGCTGGAGCCTGCCGCCACCGGCAAAAAGCGCCAGATCCTGCGGGAGCTGCGCCAGCTGTGCCTTGAGGAGCTGCCGGAGTATGTGCAGCCCGCCGCCTCGGCCTATAAGATCATCCCCGAAATGCCCCTGACCCCCGCCGGTAAGGCCGACTACCGTAAGCTGGAAGAAGAGGTGGGGTAACCCCCCTGCCCTTGAGAAAGAAGGAATCATCCATGAAACATCCCCGTTTTACCGCATGGCTGTGCAGCGCCGCTGCGCTGGTGCTGCTGGCTGTGCCTGCCTTTGCCCAGCAGCCCGACGCCCTGCCGCCGGAACAGACCGCCCCCGCCGCGCAGGAGCAGACCGCCGAGGCAGCTGCCCCGGACGCGGAAGCCCCCACTGCGGAAGCCCCCGCCGCCGATCCTCAGCGCACCTATGTGGCGCTGGGCGACAGCATCGTTTCCGGCGTGGGTCTGCCGGATTTCAAGTACACCGCAGCCGCCATCGGCATAGACGCGGCCCCAAACTTTGAGGGCTACCCGGAGCAGTGCTATGTTTCGCTGGTGGGCAAAGGCCTTGGGCTGGACCGTCAGCACGCCATCAACCTTGGCCTGCCCGGGCTGACCACCGGCGACCTTGCGGATATGCTGCACACCGGCGCAATGCCCCAGATGAACCAGCAGGCGGGCACCTACTACGTCTACCCCCAGATGCTGGACTACCTCAAGCGCGCGGATGTCATCAGCGTGCAGATCGGCTCCAACGATGCGCTGGTGCCCGCCCTTGTGGCGCTGGGCAACGCCACCAACTGGAAGAGCGAGCAGCTGGTAGCCACCATGGTCAGCGGCGTGCTGCGCGAGCCCAGCTTTGAGAACCTGCAGCGGCTGAACAGCGACCTTTCCCGCCTGCGGCTGACAAAGGAAGAAAAACAGGCCACCACCCAGCTGCTGCTGGGCGGCGGTACGGATGCCATCTGCGAGCAGGCGTATCAGGAAGCCGCCGTGCATATGCCGCAGGTCGTAGCGGAGCTGCGGGCGCTGAACCCTGACGCGCAGATCATCCTTTTGGGCTACACGAACCCTGTGCCCCTGCTGCCGGAGTGGACACAGCTGTTCCGGCGGCTGAATGCCCTTGGCAAGAGCCTTGCCGCCCAGAACGAGAATGTGACCTATGTGCCCATCCCCTTTGCCATGACCGCCGCCGATGCCCACCCCACCGTGAGCGGGCATAAGTACATCGCCAACCGCATCCTGCGGGCGATCAAAAAATAAACACAACGCACCATGCCGGGCAGCCTGCAAGCTGTCCGGCATTTGCATTTTCACGGGGAGGGGCCCCCCTTCAGGCGCTCCCGCGCCAGCTCCCCCAAGGGGGAGCCAAGCCATAAAGTTCATCACTAAAGTTTTAGGTGCAATGAGAAATCTTCCGGCAGTGCTCTTGGCTCTCCCTTTGAGGAAAGACTTCCACCCGCTCCGGGGGAAGATATCGCGGAGCGCATTCAAAATCATCCCACATAAG
>ENA-USZI01001999-USZI01001999.1-human-gut-metagenome-genome-assembly--contig:-NODE-1999-length-12611-cov-4.429552_pt1 | contig 12611 bp, 14 predicted proteins | sample MGYA00250042_ERZ773532 | MGnify/ENA primary metagenome ERZ773532 (study PRJEB29103, sample SAMN06112036) | human gut metagenome | biome: human gut; feature: ankylosing spondylitis patient; material... | reverse complement strand
AAGCCTTTTCATCACCTTCTGACAATCTGAGCAATATTTCTTTTTCGTTTTCCATACCTATGTATGCGGACTCCTGTAATGAGTCATAGTATTGCTGTCTCTTAACCATAGGAGGTACCCCTCCATTAGCGGAACATATCCTCCTATTGTTCCAATAGCTGATGAAATATCTCCAGATGAGAGTTTTTAGCTGTTCCACCGTTATTGCAGCAGTATCATAACGATCATAAAGTAATTCTTCTTTTAATCTGGCCCACATGCTTTCGCAGCGGGCATTATCGTGGCATCTGCCGCCAGCACTGTTCATGCTTTGACGAATGCCATATTTATGTATTGTCTTACGGTATAATTCACTTGTGTACTGTGTGCCCCTGTCACTGTGGAGGATTGCTCTTCGAAGCATAGGATATGTTTTATATGCATTATCTAAGGTTTGTTCACAAAGGGTTGCTTTCATATTTGTATCCATGGGAACGTCAAGCACTGCCAGATCATAACAATCAAATATGGCTGAAACATACAACTTTCCATCGGATACCTTGATTTCTGTCATATCTGTAATGCATTTTTCGAGAGGTTTCTCAGCTGTGAAGTCACGTTTCAATAAATCATCTGATTTCCGGGCTTCTTTATCTGCTTTTGTGATACCATTAGGCCTACGTTTTGGCTTGTGATTAAGTCCTATTTCTTTCATGACACAGTAAACAGTCCTCTATATTCCTTCTGACTGCTTGAGTTGCAATGCCTGATACATACGGATTAGAATGACCAGCAGACATAACATCATTCTTCATATGATGCAATTTCCATCTTCTTTGAAAAGCGGTATCCAGAGTAAATACATTCTGATCCGCAGTATTCATCGTGGCAAGTATCCACATATTTGAAGGAATCCTTATTTTTTCTTCTGGATCTCCAAATACAGCTGTTGCAATATCACTGTTGGTAATCGGATATTCACTTTCTCCATATTCACTTGGATCATATCTGTGACTGTCTTCTGTTTTTCTATCCAAGAGCTGGAAAATCTCACCAAATATTGCAGGCGCATTTCCTCTATTAATTTCTTCAATGACCAAATAATACTCTTTACCTGGATTATTCCATGCTTTTGCTAGCAACGTTGTAAATGGCCCTGCTGTAAACTCATACTTCAACTTGTCATTCTCTACCTTTGGCAAAATCTGTCCAACAAAATCTGAGTATGTATAATCGGGATGAAATACCACCCTCTCCATTCTTTCTGGATCATCACAATACTTTGTTTGTATTTCATGACTTTTTCCTACACCTGGTACTCCATATAACAGCACATTCTCTGCACCTTTGATTCTCGGCACAGTTTCTTCCTTAGCGGCCAGGTATTCAAGAAATTTTGAGTAATTACTCATGCCCTGATCACATGCCAGACCAGAATTTTGGCTCTTTTCTTTTCGTTCTGATTTATATGTTATATATTCTTCACTTTCACGTATTTTTTCCAGAGTATTTGTATAGTCATCAATGTTATCTATCTGGTATACTCCTCTTTCTAATACTCCATTTGCAACCAGTCTATCTGATAGTTTTTCAAGATCTCCTACTTGTCTAGTCGATTTTAATTTCAGGACATGTAATATGTACTGCTCAAATCTCTGTTTCAGATTGTTTGACCACTTATTGAGTAGTAGCAACAGTGTAACAGTAAAAAAGCCGTCACAACAAATAAATGCATATTATTCAGCTACCTTCGGCCAACTGACTATTGACTTCAATGCCGATGCACTATGGAGTAAAGTAAGAACCACAAACGAAATAGAGGAAACCAGTCACAAACAGGCAAGCCGCATGATACAATCAACAAATAAAGTAGACAACAAACTTTATGCAGGAAAATTGCTTTTCAGCTATCCTATAGCTGAAGGTACATTCTCATTTGGTTCCGAATATACCCATACCCACCGTTATGACCTATTTGCCAACCCACAGGAAATACTTCCTACTACTGATAACCATATTAAAGAAACTCATACCGGATTCTTTGCGGAATACAACCGTTTCATAAAAATCGCATACCTGAATATTGGATTACGTTATGAACATATATCTTCGGAGCACTCCTATAGCAACTTCTTCCCTAATATCTCGTTAGCTACACAAATAGGCAAATTTCAAACCCAACTAAGCTATACTACTAAAATCAAACGCCCTTTCTACAACCAACTATCCAGTAATATGAGATATATGAACCGATTTACCTATATGAGTGGTAACCCAGATTTAAAACCTGAAACAATCCATGACCTCACCTTATCCGGCAGCTACAAATGGCTACAGTTTATGATAAGCTACCAACGCGAGAAAGATGCAATTCTCTATATTACAGAACAATACAAAAAGAATCCCGCTATTACCACCGTTACCCACCGTAACTTCAACCGTATAGATAATTTCTCTGCATTCCTGACTGCTTCCCCTGCAGTCGGCAGCTGGCACCCCCAACTCACAGTAGGTGTACAAAAACAATGGGCAAAAATAGAGCATAACGGAGAAACACTTCAAATGGATACCCCCTTATTCTTCTGTACACTCAACAACGGCATCCAACTGCCATATCATTGGACTCTAAGTACAGACATAAACTTCCAAAGTAAAGGGGATTATCAGAATATCTATATGTATCAAAATGTATTCATGATGAACGCCACACTCACCAAATCGTTTCTCAACGAGCACTTATCCATTCATTTACAAGGTATAGACCTGACTCATGGCCGCAAGGACGGTAACCGAATTTATAATAAACACATGAATATGGATGTAGCCAACGTTTCTGACAGTCGTGAACTTCGTTTCACTATCCGTTACAAATTCAATACGGCAAAGAGCAAATACAAAGGGAAAGGAGCTGCAACAGAAGAAATAAAACGATTATAATATACAGAATGGAGGTGTGTCAAAATTCCCTTTTTATCGAAATCACCCTCGCTACAACTACCTGTGGCGAGGGTGATTTTTAGTTTATGAGAGTTTCGACACACCCTCATTCACTTTTTTATTGTTCTATCAAAAAGGCAAGTATCAGTCTACTTGTCCCAAAGAATTTCCATATTCCATTTCACCCTGCACCACGAAGAACACATCATCGGCTTCATAAGGGCCCATACCGTCATTCGCAGCTTCTTTGACTACGTAATTCACGATTTCATCCTGATCGATGTTAATGTATCCTTCCGCATCCGGCTCTACATCCAGACAACCACTGGTGGTGTAATAGTCAACAATCACGTCGAGGATGTAATACAAATCATCATCCGTGAACTTGTTCTTCAATTCCTGAGGCAGATAGTTTTTGATAAATTCTATCGTTTTTGCATCATCCTCATCTTCCAATAAGAAATCGTCTTCAATTCCCATAGCCATAATGTATTAAAGAGGTGAATATTCTTTTTGATTAAAGTAAAGCTTTCAGCTTTTCTTCCAATTCTGCTTTAGTAACTGCACCGACAGTCTTGTCCTGCACCTTGCCATCCTTAATGAAAAGAACAGTAGGAATGTTGCGTACACCAAAGCGACCTGTCAATTCATCATTGTCATCAACATCACATTTACCGACAACCACCTGATCTTTGTACTGTTCAGCCAAAGCTTCAACATCCGGAGCAATCTTTTTACAAGGTCCACACCATGTTGCCCAAAAGTCAACTACCATCGGTTTTCCTGCATTCAGCAATTCATCAAAATTGCTATCTTTAATTTCTAGTGCCATAATTGTAATATGCTTATAGTTTAAACTGTTAATTGCGCAAATATACTAATTTATTTTATAGGAGAGCATTGGTTGGCTCTTTAAATATGTCATTATATCTTTTTGAACTGCAATCTTTACCACGCGAGACATCAAATTGACATACATCTGACCATCTTCATCCTGTACGTGGAAATAAAGTTCCGCATTACCGGGATTTGCCTTCACCAAAGCCGTAAATTCTTCAATCATCTCTTCATCAATGGCAGACAGAGGTGCTGTCACCGTCAACTTTTCAATAATCTTTTCTTTCACCTCAGGCAGAAGTTCAATTGAGTTTATCTTTATTTCCCATTCCTCCTGACGCCACTGCTTCGGCTGACATTTTCCTCTTAAAAATAAGAACATGCCGTTCATGAAAAAGTTTTTCTTTTCCACCCATTCATTACCGAAGAAAGCAAATTCGGCAGAACCACTATAATCTTCTATTTTCGCAATACCATATGGCTTACCAGTCTTGGTGTAACCCTCGCGGACTCCGGTCACAATCCCTCCCATTGTCACATCTTTGTTTTGCAGCGGAGTCAGATCGGTCAATTCAATCATGTGGGTATTGCATACATTCTCCAAGATAACAGCATACTCATCCAATGGATGGGCCGAAAGATAAATTCCTACCAAATCACGCTCCTTGTTGAGACGTTCCAAATCTCCCCATGTCGGTGCCGGAACTATTTCGGGAGTCGCTACTTCTATCTGGTTCTCACCGCCAAACAAAGAGTTGGATGCAGCAGCCTTATCCATTTGATATTTATTTCCATAGCGTACCAATACTTCCGTAAAGGTTTCATCTTTGGCATTCTTCACAAAGAAATCTTCACGCTTGATGCCGGGAAAACTGTCAAACGCACCTGCCAAAGCCAGATTTTCAATATTCTTGCGGTTACAAGCCGAGAGGTTTACACGCTGAACGAAATCAAAGATATCTTTATATTCTCCATTTCTCTCCCGTTCCTCCAAAATAGAGTGAACAGCACTTTCTCCTACGCCCTTGATGGCTCCTAAACCAAAACGAATATCCCCCTTGCGGTTTACTGAAAACTTCAGATAACTTTCATTCACATCCGGACCTTTGGTCGTGATTCCGGTCGCTTTACTTTCGTCCATCAGCTTCGTGATTTCAGTAATGTTCGAAATATTCCGGCTCATGGTAGCCGCCATGTACTCTGCCGGATAGTTGGCTTTCAGATAAGCAGTCTGATAAGCTACCCACGAATAACAGGTGGCATGCGATTTATTGAATGCGTATGATGCAAACTTTTCCCAGTCCGCCCAAATCTTTTCAAGCACTTTCGGATCATGCCCATTCTTCTGACCTCCCGAAATAAACTTCGGCTTCATGTGATCCAGCTTGTCTCGCAGTTTCTTACCCATCGCTTTACGCAAAGCATCAGACTCACCGCGAGTAAAATCAGCCAGCAAACGTGACAGCAGCATGACCTGTTCCTGATACACTGTAATGCCATAGGTGTCCTTTAAGTATTTCTCCATGATAGGAATATCATACTCAATAGGCTTACGCCCGTGTTTACGGTCGATAAAGTCAGGAATATAGTCCATAGGACCCGGACGATAAAGGGCATTCATGGCAATCAGGTCTTCAAAAGTACTCGGTTCGAGTTCACGCAAGTATTTCTGCATACCGGCAGACTCGAATTGGAAAGTACCGATTGTCCGTCCATCACTATATAATTCATAAGTTACCGGATCTTCAATATCGACTTCATCAATATCCAACACAATTCCCTTACTGTGCTTGATATTTTCTACCGCCTCCTTGATGATAGACAAAGTCTTCAACCCAAGGAAGTCCATTTTAATCAAACCGGTATCCTCAATCACCGAACCTTCATATTGGGTAACCAGCATTTTCTCTCCGGTTTCTTTATCATCGGCCGTACTTACCGGAACCCAATCCGTTATATCATCCCTACATATAATAGTGCCACACGCGTGCACTCCCGTGTTGCGGACATTCCCTTCCAACATCTTGGCATATTTAATCGTATCGCGCAAAATGGGGTCGGGTGACACTTCTGCCGCCTGCAACTCGGGAACGTATGCAATGGCATTGGGCAGATTCATTTTTTTATCTGGTATTTTATCGGGAACCAGCTTACACAAACGGTCGGACTCCGACAACGGCAGCTTCTGTACACGGGCAACATCCTTGATGGCCAATTTTGTTGCCATTGTACCATAAGTAATGATATGGGCCACTTTTTCCTGACCATACTTTTCCGTTACCCAGTTCAACACACGTCCGCGTCCGTCATCATCAAAATCCACATCGATATCAGGCAAAGAGATACGGTCGGGATTCAAAAAACGCTCGAACAGCAAATCATAAGCAATAGGGTCAATCTTAGTGATACCCAAGCAATAGGCCACTGCCGAGCCGGCAGCAGAACCACGTCCCGGTCCCACTGATACATCCAGTTCCTCACGGGCTGCACGAATAAAGTCCTGCACAATCAAGAAGTAACCCGGAAAACCCATGGTTTTCATAATATGAAGCTCAAACTTGATTCGTTCCTGCACCTCCTCACTCAGCACTTCTCCATAGCGTTTGTGAGCTCCTTCCAATGCGAGTTTTTTCAGATAATCCGCTTCCAGCTTAATACGGTAAAGCTTATCATAGCCGCCCAGTTTTTCTATTTTGGACTTAGCAGCATCCTCGCTCATCACCACATTGCCGTTTTCATCCTGCGTAAATTCATCGAACAAATCCTTTTCCGTGTACTTTTTCCTATACTCTTCCTCTGTTCCAAAGTCCTCCGGAATGGCAAAAGTAGGCATAATCGGAGCATGGTCGATACTGTAAAACTCCACCTGGTCACAAATATCTACCGTATTAGACAACGCTTCGGGTACATCGGCAAAGATTTCATTCATTTCCGCACGCGTCTTCATCCATTCCTGCTTGGAGTAAAGCATACGGTTGGGGTCATCCAAATCTTTTCCCGTACTCAAGCAAATCAAACGGTCGTGTGCTTCGGCATTCTCCTCGTCTACAAAGTGAACGTCATTGGTGCACACCAGCTTCACATTATATTTTTTGGAATACTCTATCAGTTTCTCATTAGCAATCTGTTGCAGTTTATACGCTTCGTGATTGGCACGGGGTACGGTGGCCTTATGACGCTGCAACTCCAGATAAAAGTCATCGCCAAAAACGCGTTTATACCATTGGATAGCCTCTTCAGCCTCTTCATACTTTCCGGCAATGATATTCTTAGGCACTTCACCGGCAATACAAGCCGTACAGACAATCAGTCCCTCGTGATATTTCTCCAATTCCACACGGTCGGTACGCGGACGCATATAAAATCCTTCCGTCCATGCCTTAGATACCAACTTGATAAGATTATGATAGCCTTTTTCATTCTTGGCAAGCACCACCAAGTGATAACCGCTTTGATCCGGTTTCCCCTCCTTATTAAATAGACGGCGGCGTGCCACATACATTTCACAACCAAAAATAGGCTTGAATAATTTCTTCTTCGCCGCTTCCAGTTGCTCCCTGCATACTGCCAATTCAGCTTCGGGATTCTCACATTCCACCGTACCTTTTTCCAGCCCGGCTATCTTCTTCTTCAAATCTTTTATCTCGCCGTTGGTTCCTCCATTCTTCTTATTTACATAGTTGAAGAATTCCTTGATACCGAACATATCACCATGGTCGGTGACTGCTATTCCTTTCATACCGTCAGCAATCGCCTTATCGACCAAACGTGGAATAGACGCTTGTCCGTCAAGAATAGAATACTGGGTATGGACGTGTAAATGGACAAAATCCTGCATAATTTCTTCTCTCCTAAAAATTCGGTTAAAGATACTCCGCTTTCACAAAACCTGCAAAAAGATAAAGAAGAAGTTATCAACATTCGCTTTTTTTATCTTAAAAGAGACAGAAATAGGCATTTCTAACAACTTTTATTTGCAGGGTTTTCAAAATAAGTATATTTTTGCACGATAATTGGTTTTCTTATATCATGAACCGACTGAAGAAATTAAAGAAAATAAGACTACATAGAGAAGGAACGGAGATTTTAATTGCAAGTGCTCTATTACTGGCAGGCATAAATGCATTGGTATTTTGGGCATTTGACTGCAAAATCCTGTTCTATCTATTGGCAACTGCAAGTATCATCATCTATTTGCTGATGGTGAACTTTTTCCGTTGTCCTATCCGCCTGTTCGAACACGATACCGAAAAAGTAGTTGTTGCACCTGCCGATGGCAGGATAGTAGTAATCGAGGAAGTGGACGAACATGAATATTTTCATGACCGCCGTTTAATGATTTCCATTTTTATGAGTATTGTGAATGTTCACGCCAACTGGTATCCGGTGGACGGAGTAGTAAAACATGTAGATCATCACAATGGTAAGTTCATGAAAGCATGGCTTCCGAAAGCCAGCACGGAAAATGAACGTTCCATGGTGGTTATCGAGACTCCCGAAGGACATACCGTTATGGCGCGCCAGATTGCCGGAGCCATCGCACGCCGTATTGTCACTTACGCAGAAGTAGGAGAAGACTGCTACATTGACGAGCACATGGGATTTATTAAATTCGGTTCACGTGTAGATGTTTACCTGCCACTGGGCACTGAAGTATGTGTCAAAATGGGACAAGCAACCGTCGGAAACGAAACCGTCATTGCTAAACTAAAATAAAAAAGACCTAATGGCAAATTGTATTACACGCCACATACCCAACACTGTTACTTGTTGCAACTTATTTTCCGGCTGTATTGCCAGTGTAATGGCATTTAAAGGAAACTATGAACTGGCGATTACCTTTATTATAATAGGAGCAGTATTTGATTTCTTCGACGGGATGTTGGCACGTCTGCTTAAAGTTTCGGGACCATTGGGAAAAGAATTGGATTCACTGGCAGATGATATAACATTCGGTTTTGCACCTGCTGCCATTGTTTTCTCTTTATTTAAAGAAGTACATTATCCCGATTTCCTGTTACCCATAGCAGAATATATGCCTTACACTGCATTTCTCATAGCTGTTTTCTCAGCCTTGAGACTGGGCAAGTTCAATATCGACCCGCGTCAAAGCAGTTCGTTCATAGGTATGCCGACCCCGGCCAATGCATTGTTTTGGGGTTCCTTGGTAGTGGGTGGCCACTCCTTTTTGATATCCGATTCTTTCAATGCGATATACTTATTTATTTTAGTGCTAATCATGTCTTTACTGTTGATTGCCGAAATTCCGATGTTCTCTTTAAAATTCAAGAATTTGACATGGAGTCAGAACAAAGTGAGCTATATATTCCTGATAGTATGCATTCCTTTACTGCTTATTTTCAAAATCAGCGGCTTTGCAGCCGTTATTATCTGGTATATCATTCTATCTCTTTTAACTAAAAAAAGAGCGTAAACAATACGTGTGGCACACTTGTTGTACGTGATATACTAAAAAAAAGAAATTACTATGTTTGGATTTTTAAGTTTTCTACTTATTCTTTTCCTGCTGATTATCTTTATCGGCTTTTCTATTCTAGGCAATATTATGCGTGTATTGTTTGGTGGCGGCAACAAACGCAGCAATTATCAAAGCCATACATACACCAACCACGAAAATTTCAACAGACAGCAAGATGCCAATGACAGCTATGCTGAAACCGACTCAGCTTCAAACACACATCACAAGTCAAAAGGCAATAAAAAGAAGATATTCGGTGATGACGAAGGAGAATATGTTGATTTTGAGGAACAATAACTCTTCTCCTATCTCCGGTTATCATCGTCTTTTCTTAAAGAAGTCCTTCATCAATTGAGCACATTCATCTGCAAGCACTCCTTTGATTACTACTGTCTTGGGGTGCAAGGCATCAGGTGCATACTTTTGATAACCGCGTTTATCATCGGCAGCCCCGAAAACCAATTTACCTGTCTGTGCCCATGCTATAGCTCCGGCACACATTACACACGGTTCTACTGTAACATACAGGGTACATTCATTCAGATATTTGCCTCCCAAATTATTGGCAGCAGCGGTGATAGCCTGCATCTCGGCGTGAGCTGTCACATCATTCAACATCTCTGTCAGGTTGTGTCCGCGCCCGATGATACGGTCACGACAAACAACAACAGCGCCTACCGGCACCTCCCCCGATGCAAACGCTTTCTGCGCTTCCATTAAAGCTTGCTTCATATAAAAAGTATCATCTGCCATACAACTCCTTACCGTCTCATATCATGTTCATTGAATAATGTGGGATAATCTTCCTCCATCTTTTGATGAATAAAAGTCAACACTGTTTCACGAAGCCAACGAGCTTTATTTGTTATCTTATACTTCTTAAGATAACAATCCACTATTTTCAGCTCCTCTTCACTCATCAAGCACACCATACGTTGCTTTCTTTTGGGCGTAGATGAGGGGACTTTCACTCTCTTTTTTACGTTATTTGCCATATTCTCTGCAAAATTAGCTTTACTTCTGTAAATACAAAACATAAAAATGAGTATTTTTGTGCAAAATGTAACAGAATGGCAGAACACAACGAATTTGGCAAGGAAGGGGAAACCGCAGCAGCCGACTTCCTTACAGAAAAAGGCTACTCCATCCTTCATCGTAATTGGCGATGTGGCAAGAAAGAATTAGACATCGTAGCCAAATACAACAATGAGCTAATCGTTGTAGAAGTTAAGTCGCGCAAAGACATACGGTTTGGCAATCCGGAAGAGGCAGTTAACGATAGAAAAATCCGACATATTATAGCCTCAACCGATGCTTATCTCCGCAAATTTGCTATCGACCTGCCTGTCCGCTTTGACATTATAACGGTGGTAGGACAAGAAGCACCCTTTCAAATCGAACATATTGCCGATGCCTTCTATTCACCTATTTGGTAATACTATACTTATTTATATATGGATATAGAAACAATTCGAGATTATTGCCTCGCCAAAAAAGGGACAACAGAAGGTTTTCCTTTTGGAGAAGATTTTTTAGTATTTAAAGTAATGGGGAAAATGACCGCCTGCATCAAACTGGAATGCCCTGATTTAATTACACTGAAATGTGACCCGGACTATGCTTTGGAACTGCGTGACCATTATCCGGGGGTAGAAGGTGCTTATCACTTCAACAAAAAATATTGGAATCAAGTATCACTGAAAGGAGATATAGACGACAAAATGATTCTACATTTAATAGATCATTCATACGAAGAAGTCATCAAGAAATTCACCCGTAAACTAAAACAAGAATACAATGAATTGCCCGACTAACCCGACAGTCTCCATACTTAAAGAAAAAGAAACGGACTCTACCAATAACCGACTTGCGCAACTGTGCGATCGGGAAAATATCAAAGAATTTACCACACTACTGGTTGACAAACAAACAGCCGGTAAGGGGCAACGTGGCAATTCGTGGGAATCTGCCCCCGGCATGAACCTCACTTTCAGTACCGTACTCTATCCCTCAGCCCTAAAAGCTCGTGAACAATTCACACTTTCCATGCTTATCGCCTTGTCCGTATATGACACTTTAAGCACCTATGCAGAAGGTTTCAGCATCAAATGGCCAAACGACATTTATTGGAAAGACAAGAAAATATGTGGTATTCTGATAGAAAATGAATTAGAAGGAGCGTATCTGCTCCGTTGCATTGCAGGTATCGGCGTAAATATCAACCAAGAGCATTTTGTCTCCCCTGCCCCCAACCCTGTTTCACTGAAACAAATACTGGGACGAGAAACAGACAAGCAGGAAGTACTGGAAGGTATCCTGAAAAGATTGTTTTCCTACTATATTCCATTAATTTCCCAAAAGCCGAATATCAAAGAGACTATTCATTCCGATTATCTCCCAACGCAATCTTCCGAATACGTGTATCTATTTTCTCACCACTCTCTTCATACAATTCAGAGAATCGTTCCGTCTTCACAATACCCGGCGCTACAGCATTGACTCTAATACCAAGAGGAGCCAATTCCTTTGCGGCCGATTTGGTAAACGCCATAATAGCCCCTTTGGTAGCCGAGTAGGCAGACTGGCCGGGAGACCCCAATACAGCCGTAACAGATGCGATATTCACAATCGATCCACCGCCATTGCGAGCCATCAAACGAGATACCAACTGCACCATTTCTATGACCGCAATCACATTTACCCGGAACATCAGTTCTGTTTCCGGTCGAACAATCATGCCGATTTTCTTATTAAACACCACACCGGCATTATTAACCAGTACATCAATACGACCTTCTCGTTTGAATATCGACATAAAAGCAGACTTGACAGCTGCAGCATCCGTCACATCAAAATACAACGGAATCACACGGGTATCTTGCACTGCCGCACATTGTTTTACCCATACATCCATGCTCCCTTCTTGTCGGTCACAAGCATATACAATAGCACCATCACCAGCAAAACGTTCGGCTATCGATTTTCCGATGCCCTGTGCAGCACCAGTAATGATACATACTTTATTCTCTAAAAATCTTCCCATCTCAACTCAATGTCATTCCTCCATCCAATTTAAGGGATATGCCTGTCACCCAAGCAGATGCATCAGACAATAAATATATAATAGCCCAAGCAACCTCTTCAGGTTTTCCATATCTTTTAAGTGGATATCTTAACTTATCAGCCTCATATTGTTCTAGCGTCAACTGTCCTCTATTCAAAATTCGAGTTTCAACCATTGCAGGATTAACACTATTACATCTAATACCCTTTGTGGCAAGTTCCAAAGCCGATGAGCGCATATATGCATCAATGCCACATTTCGTAATCGAATAAATAGCATTTCCCATAGAAACACGGTAAACACCCGCAACAGAAG
>ENA-USZI01001983-USZI01001983.1-human-gut-metagenome-genome-assembly--contig:-NODE-1983-length-12658-cov-3.002623_pt1 | contig 12658 bp, 10 predicted proteins | sample MGYA00250042_ERZ773532 | MGnify/ENA primary metagenome ERZ773532 (study PRJEB29103, sample SAMN06112036) | human gut metagenome | biome: human gut; feature: ankylosing spondylitis patient; material... | reverse complement strand
GGTATCGGCGGTACCTGGACGATTTCGGTCTCGGGGGAGCTCAGAACGGCAAGAAGAAGATCAAGGACCTTTCGAGGGGCATGCAGATGAAGCTGATGCTCGCCATCGCGTTGAGCCATGACGCCAAACTGCTCATCCTCGACGAGCCGACCAGCGGACTCGACGTGCTCGCCCGCGACGAACTCATGGACATGCTGCATGCCTACATCGAGGACGGCGAGCATTCGGTGCTGTTCAGCACCCATATCACCGTCGACCTCGAACGTGCGGCCGACTTCATCACCTACATCACTGGTGGAAGGCTCTACTACACCGGGCCGAAGGACGAATTCGAGGAATCGTTCCGTATAGTCAAGGGCGGGCCGGACGAGTTGGCCCAGCTGCCTGCCGGCGTGGTGCTTGGCTCGCACACATACCAGACCGGTTTCGATGCACTGGTGCGCTCCGACAGCCTCGGCACCGTCAGCGCAGCCGTCGCCGATATCGTCGTCGAGCCGGCCTCCATCGACGATATCATCCGCCTGACCAACGTCCGTGATTCCGTCGCGTCTTCGCCCGAGGCCGCGTCTGCACTCAAGGAGGTCGGCCATGGGAACGTTGACTGAGACCGTGCCATCCCGTGCCGTGCGGGCACGGCGGGGAAATCGTGGGCTGGCGACCGCATTGCATCTGGACCTGGCGTATCTGCTGGGCGACGGCGCCATGCAATCATTCGCCTCGGTGCTGCTCGCACCGGTGTTTTCGATCATGTTCAACGGCGGGGCGTTCGTCGACGGCTTCGGTTTCTGGTTGGGCGTCGTCATGGTGGTGTTCTCGCCCGCCATGATGGTGCTGACCGTGCCGCTCATCGACATGCAGAGCGGGTATCGGCTGCGCGGGTTGGCGCCCGCATCGCGGCGGAACCAGATGGCCTCGCGGTACTTGATGGGACTGGCTCTGGCCGTGTATGGGGCCGTGGTGATTGCATTGATCGATGGGGTGCAGCCGCTTGTCCGCCGTGATTGGTCATTCACGGGCAATCTGTGGGTGGCCGGCGTGGGCGGTCTGGCCATCGTGCTGATTATTGCGGTGATCATGCCCGTTTCCTGTTTGTGGGACAACATCATCGGACTGCAGATCACGGTGTGGGTGTTCTATGTCGTCGCGTTGATCGGGGCGTTCATCCCGTCAGTCCTCCCCGTATCGATGATCGCCAAGGTGATGGGCGTGGTGGACGCCGTCGTCTCGCATCGTTTCTGGCTGTCCGCGATGCTGGTCGCGGTCTCCGCCGCGGCGTATGCGGTCTCGTATGCGATCGCCGTGCGCGTGTACAAGGCAAAGGAGTGGTGAGATGCGCTGGAGTTCCGTAGTGAGGCAGTGCAGGCTCGATTGCGTGCGAGTGGATTTGTTCGGGTTGTCCAACGTGCTGTTCATGTTGCTGCTTCCCGTGCTGTCCTGCGTGGCCGCGCTGGTGCTGACCGTGACCGGCGCACCCGGACAGGTCGCCGTCAGCGTCTCCGGCGGCGTAAGCGGCATGGCTGCGGTGATGTCGTGGATGTCCGCCTTGAGAGTGAATGTTGCGGAGGAGAGCAGCGGTCATCGGGCCATGAACGGGATGATTCCCATCGCCCGTACGTCGCAGGTGGCCGGACGGTTCCTGTTTCTGCTGGTGACCTGCGCGATGTGGACCGTGGACGTGATGGCATGCAGCGTCTTCCTCGCCTTCGGCGACATGATGGATTCCGGCTGGGCCGGTGCCATGATACCGAGCGCCGTCATCTTCGCGTTCTCCCTGATCGTCGGATCGATTCTGATGGCTTTTTCGTACCGGTTCACGTTCCGGGCGATGATGCGGATATTCGTTGTGGTCGTGGTCGGGCTGTATGCACTCGTCGCGTTGCTGTCCAGATTGCCGTTTGATTGGCAGGGCTTGCTGCAAGGCGTCGCGGGTTTCATGAGCGTATGGTGGCGTGCCGCTCTGATTGCCGTCGTGCTGTGCGTGGGCGTCTACTGCATCTCCGCCGCTCTGGCCATCCGCTTCTACCGCGCCAAAGAGCTGTAAGCCCCTTTATACCCCTGCTGGCGGGCTGAGCCGTCGAGTAAACAGCAGAGCTGTTTACAGCGCCTGGGCGGCCTTTTCGACGTAATCCTCCATGCCGTCGATGGGCACGACGTCCTTGAAACGTACATCGGCGGTCTCAAGTCCACGCAGGGCGGCCGGAGCGGTGGTGCCGGTCTCGCGAGACAGCACATCCATGCATTCGAAATCGGTGCCGTCGGCATCCAGGCCCAGTGCCTCGTTGACCACGCGCGGGAACTTGTAGGGGCTCGCAGTCGACAGGATCACGCGCGGGGTCAACGGGTCGCGCGGCATTTGCTGAGCCACGAAGTACGCGCACGCCGTGTGCGGGTCGATCACGTAGCGGTTCTTCTTCCAGCAGTCGGCGATCATCTCACGCACCTGGTTCTCGTCGGCCCAGCCGCAGCCGAACAGCTGGCGGATCTTCGCGAGCAGCGGCTCCGGAACCTCGTACGTGCCCCACTGGCTGAGGTCATTCATCAGCATGGAGATCAGACGGGTGTCGCCCTCGGACATGTAGTACAGCATGCGCTCCAGGTTCGAGGAGATGAGGATGTCCATCGACGGGCTGATCGTCTGGAAGAACGGACGCTGACGGTTGTACGTGCCGGTGGTCAGGAAGTCGAACAGCACGTTGTTCTTGTCGGAGGCGACCACGAGGTGCTTGACCGGCAGACCGAGCATCTTCGCGTAGTAGCCGGCGAGGATGTCGCCGAAGTTGCCGGTCGGAACGACGAACTCGACCTCGTCGCCCACGTTGATGACTTGGTTCTCCAGCAGCTGCGCGTAAGCGGAGAAGTAGTAGACGACCTGCGGTACGAGACGGCCCACATTGATGGAGTTCGCGGAGGAGAGCACGACGTGCGAGTCGGCGGCGAGCTTCGCGGCGAGCTCCTTGTCGCCGAAGATGCGCTTGACGGCGGACTGCGCGTCGTCGAAGTTGCCCTCGACCGCGCACACGTTCACGTTCGCGCCGGCCTGCGTGCTCATCTGCAGCTCCTGAACCTGGCTCACCTTGCCCTGCGGGTAGAAGACAGTGATCGCGGTGCCGGGCGCGTCTGCGAATCCGGCCAGCGCGGCCTTGCCGGTGTCGCCGGATGTGGCGGTCAGGATCATGATCTTCTCGTCGGTGTCGCCGTCCGCCGGCGTCGTGTGCGCCATGAAACGGGGGAGGATCTGCAGCGCAACGTCCTTGAACGCGGAGGTCGGGCCATTGAACAGTTCGAGGATGTAGTCGTCGCCGAGCGGCTTCAGGGGCGTGATGCGCCTGTCGGACCACTGCTCGCCGTAAGCGTCGGCGATGCACTGCGCGAGCTCGGCCTCGGTGAAGTCCGGCAGCAGCGCACCGAGCACCTCGGCGGCGATCTGCTGATACGGCTTGCCCGTCAGGGAAGCGATGTCCACCTTCGTCTCGCCCAGGGAATCGGTCACGAACAGGCCGCCGTCGTCGGCGATGCCTTTGCGTATGGCCAGCAAGGAGGTAAGAGAGTCGGTGGTGCTGCGCGTGCTGTGGAACGTGGTCACTGGTAATCCTTGCGTTGCTGCTGAATGGGATGAAGTTCGGCTCAAGTCTACCGTCAGGCGTGGGCATGGCGGCGGCGGGTACCGCATACTGGCATGGACCCCGGCGTGCGTCGCGGCCGCAGGACACGTGCCCCCATATTGACATGATGACACGAATGCCCCGCAAAGCTCGCAATCTGCGTTATTCTGGGCTTTATGACGAAAGATGAATTGAACGGCGAGGTGTTCTCCGGCGTCTGCGCGAAAGCCGACGCCGCCGCACGCGCCCAATCTGATCTGGCGCAGGCCGACACCCAGGTGAAAAACGCCCTGCTGCACGCGATCGCCGATGCGCTGGACGCCGACGCCTCGACCATCGCCGCCGCCAACGGGCAGGACATGCAGGCCGCAGCCGCTCGCGGCATGGACGCCGGGAAGCTCGACCGTCTCCGGTTCGACGAGCCGCGCATCGCCGCCAGCGCCGAAGGCGTTCGCCACGTGGCCTCGCTGCCCGATCCGGTCGGCGAGATCGAGCGCGGATACACGCTGGAGAATGGGCTGCGGCTCAATCAGGTGCACGTGCCCATCGGCGTTATCGGCATGATCTACGAAGCCCGGCCGAACGTGACCGTGGATGTGGCCAGCCTGTGCCTCAAATCCGGCAACGCCGCCATACTGCGCGGAGGACACGACGCAGAGCGCACGAACGCGGCGACACTGGCGGTGATCCACGACGCGCTCGCCGCGAACGGATTCGACCCGGCGCTGATCGACACCGTCGACGAATACGGACGCGAGGGCGCCACGGCGATGATGGAGGCTCACGGCCACATCGACGTGCTGATCCCGCGCGGCGGAGCCGGACTCATCCAGGCCGTCGTACGCAATTCCAAAGTGCCGGTCATCGAGACCGGAGCCGGCAACGTCCATATCTATGTCGACCGCAGCGGCGACCTCGACAAGGCGATCCCCATCATCATCAACGCGAAGACGCAGCGCATCGGCGTATGCAACGCCGCCGAAAAGCTGCTGGTCCACCGCGACGTGGCCGAACGGTTCCTGCCGGCCGCGGCGAAGGCGCTCGCCGACAAGGGTGTCGAGCTGCACGCCGACGAGCGGGCGTTCGCCATCATCGAGGCGGCCGGCATCCCAAGCCTCGCCATGAAGCACGCCACGGACCAGGATTGGGACACCGAATATCTGGCGCTCACCATGGGGGTCAAGGTCGTCGATTCGCTCGACGAGGCCATCGACAGCATCAACATGCATTCCACCGGCCACACCGAGTCGATCATCTCCGAGGACTACTCCGCGATAGAAACGTTCGCCAAGCGCATCGACTCGGCCGTCGTCATGGTCAACGCCTCCACCCGTTTCACCGACGGAGGGGTGTTCGGCTTCGGCGCGGAGCTCGGCATCTCCACGCAGAAGATGCACGCCCGCGGCCCGATGGGACTCAAAGAGATGACCACCACGAAGTGGATCGGCTACGGAACGGGGCAGGTGCGAGCATGAGCGAGGAACGACCGGTGATTTCCACCATCCGGGACGATATCGATCTCAACGACCAGGCATTGGGCCTGAAGATTGCCGCGGAACGGCTCAGCATCGTCCGCTACGTGTTCCTGGTGCAGATCGAGGATGGCATCGCCTCGGCCAGCCAGCGGGCATCGCTGGAATACGCCGACGCCGTGCTCATCGGCTGGCCGGAGACCGACTCCCCGGAAGTCGTGGAACTGGACGCGGCGAAGCTGAAGACGGTGCGCGAACAGATGAGCATGATGGAGCAGTACATCCGCCGCTTCAGCGCCATGGAACGCAAAGGCGACGTCGACGGCATGACCGACACGCTGATCCGTATCACCGAGCGCGTCGCCGAAGTGCGCAGGCTGTACCAGCCCGGCTTCCCCCTGCCCACGTTCGCCGAGATCCGCCGCGTCGTGCAGGACGAATGGGACGAGGACATGGGCAAGATCGACCCGCAGGAGGCCAACACCACCGCGGACCAGGGCGAGCGCGAGACGGACGAGGCGGACAGCCAGCCGGAGGTCTCGGAGGCATGACGACGCGAAGGCCGCCGCAGGAGGCAAGCCCATTGGCCGCAGAAGCCGACCCCTCGCCCGAAATCCAATATCTCGTCGAGCCGGAGCGCCGCATGTCGGACCTGTCATCCGAAAAACCGGACGGAGCCAAGCGGTTCTCCACGCGCGGCAACTGGCACATGCGCCCGCGCGTCGGCATCATGGGCGGAACCTTCGACCCGATCCACAACGGCCACCTGGTCGCCGCCTCGGAGGTGGCATGGGTGTATGACCTCGACGAGGTGATTTTCGTGCCGACCGGCCGGCCGGTCTTCAAGCTCGACAAGCAGGTCACCAACGCCGAGGACCGTTATCTGATGACGGTGATCGCCACCGCGTCGAACCCGAAATTCACCGTGTCCCGCGTCGACATCGACCGGCCGGGCGTCACCTACACCATCGATACGCTGCGCGACCTGCGCTCGCAGCATCCCGACGCCGAGCTGTTCTTCATCACCGGCGCCGACGCGGTGGCGGAGATCATGGAGTGGAAGGACGCCGACCAGATGTGGGATCTGGCGCATTTCGTAGCGGTCACACGGCCCGGCTACTCGTCGCCACAGGGGGTGCGGCTGCCCGACGGCAAGGTGGACACGCTGGAGATCCCGGCGCTGGCCATATCCTCCACCGATGTGCGCCGGCGCGCGACGCACGGCGAGCCGGTATGGTACCTCGTCCCTGACGGCGTCGTGCAGTACATCGGCAAGCACGGCCTGTACCGCAGGCGTTCCGGCTGACCGGGACACGCCGGCGAGTCGTGCCGGGAACGCTAACGGAACATGAACCGGGGCTGGCCTGCATGTGACATGCGGTCGGTGTGCACGGTTACTATGACATTGTCCACTTCAGCGAAACACAAACGTTTGGAGACATGGTGAGTGCAATCCTCGAAGGAAAGCCCGATAAAAACCTCATCCTCGTGACCGGCCGTACGCATCCGAAGCTTGCCTCGGACGTCGCCGAACAGCTTGGCATCGACATACTGGAGACCACCGCATACGATTTCGCCAACGGCGAGATGTACGTGCGCTACACCGAATCGGTGCGCGGCGCGGACGTGTTCGTGCTGCAGACCCACGCGGATCTGGTCAACAAGTCGATAATGGAACAGCTCATCATGATCGATGCGTTGAAGCGTGCCTCCGCGCGTTCCATCACCGCGGTATGCCCGCTGCTGGGCTACTCCCGTCAGGACAAGAAGCATCGCGGACGCGAGCCCATCTCCTGCCGTCTGATCTTCGACCTGCTCAAGACCGCCGGTGCCGACCGCATCATGAGCGTCGACCTGCACGCCGCGCAGTCCCAGGGCTTCTTCGACGGCCCGGTCGACCACCTGATCGCTATGCCGGTGCTGGTGGACTACATCCGCGATCGGTTCTCCAACGAGCTGGGCAACGTCGCGGTCGTCTCCCCGGATGCCGGCCGCATCCGCGTGGCCGAGCAGTGGGCGCAACGCCTCGGCGGCGGCCCGCTCGCCTTCGTGCACAAGACGCGTGACATCACGCGCCCGAACAAGGCGGTCGCCAACCGTGTGGTCGGCGATGTCAAGGGCAAGGACTGCGTGCTCGTCGACGACCTGATCGACACCGCCGGCACCATCGCCGGAGCCTGCCACGTGCTGCGTGACGCGGGCGCCAAGTCCGTGACCGTGGTCGCCACGCACGGCGTGCTGTCCGGTCCGGCCGTGGACCGTCTCAAGAACTGCGGCGCCAGCGAGATCGTGCTCACCGACACGGTGCCGATTCCCGAAGAGAAGCGCTGGGACGGCCTGACCGTGCTGTCGATCGCGCCTCTGCTCGCCAGCGCCATCCGCGCGGTGTTCGAGGACGGTTCCGTCGCGGAGCTCTTCGACACGTACCCCGAGCACCACGGGCAGGGCTTCCTGTTCGCATGAGCTTCGATTTGACGAAGTCGCGAGGTATGGCATAATGAAAACTTGGCGGGTTCACCGCCATTCCCCCATGGTGTAATGGCAGCACACGGGTCTTTGGAACCCTTTGTCTTGGTTCGAGTCCAGGTGGGGGAACTTTCGCGCCCGGTTCCGCGGCAATCCGCGGCCGGGCAGCAATCCTGCAGTCGGCAGAGAACTGGAGTCGCACCGAAATGGCACTATCCGCCGCAATCATCCTCGCCGCAGGTGAGGGAACACGCATGCGTTCGTCCAAGCCGAAGGTCCTGCACGAATTCGCGGGCAAGACCTTCCTCCAGCGCGTCATGGCATCAGTCGGACATCTGGAGCCCGAGACGCTGGCCGTCGTCGTGCACTATCAGGCCGACCGCGTCTCCGAGGCGGCACGGTCCTACGACGCGAACGTCGACATCGGCAACCAGGACGACATCCCCGGCACCGGCCGCGCGGTCCAGTGCGCGATGGCGCAGCTGACCCAGGAACGCAACTTGCATGGCTCGGTGCTGATCGCCGCGTCCGACATGCCACTGCTCGACTCCGTCACGTTGAAGAAGCTCGTGGCGTTCCACGAGCAGAGCGGCGACGGCGCCACCGTGCTGACCACGATCCTCGACAACCCGACCGGATACGGCCGCATCATCCGCGACCGTGACGGCCACGTGCTGCGCATCGTCGAGCAGAAGGACGCCAACCGGAGCGAACTCGCGGTGCAGGAGGTGAACACGTCCGTGTACGTGTTCGACGCCGATCTGCTTGCTGAGGCCATCGCGAACCTCGACAACCACAACGCGCAGGGCGAGTTCTATCTCACCGACGCGCTGGAGACCGCGAAGACGCGCGGCACGGTCGGGGCGTTCGCCGCGCCCGACCCGCTGAGCGTCGAAGGCGTGAACGACCGCCTGCAGCTCGCCGCGCTGTCGAAGGCGCACAACCGTCGCGTATGCGAGCACTGGATGCTCAACGGCGTGACGATCCTCGACCCCGACACCACGTGGATCGAAGACGACGTCGAACTCGCGCAGGACGTGACCGTGCTGCCCGGATCGTTCCTCAAAGGCCACACCGTGATCGGTCAGAACGCGGTCGTGGGCCCATACACAACGTTGATCGACGCGACCGTGGACGCCGAGGCCGTCGTCGAACGCTCCCGCGTGCAGGGCTCGCATATCGGGCGTGCCGCGAACATCGGCCCGTGGACCTACATGCGGCCGGGCAACGAGCTGGGCGAGGAGACCAAGGCCGGCGCGTTCGTCGAGATGAAGAAGGCACACATCGGCAACGGCACCAAGGTGCCGCATCTGAGTTATGTGGGCGACGCCGAACTCGGCGAGCACACCAACATCGGCGGTGGCACGATCACCGCCAACTATGACGGCGTGCACAAGAACCGCACGCACATCGGCTCGAACGTGCACGTCGGCGCCGGCAACCTGTTCGTCGCGCCGGTCGAGGTCGGCGACGGCGTCACCACCGGTGCCGGTTCGGTCATCCGCCACGCCGTGCCGGACGATTCGATGGTCTATTCCGAAAACACACAACACATCGTCGAGGGCTGGAAGCCCGCTTGGGAGCGTTGATCCAATGACAGCAGTCCAGAGTTCCATTGATGCCGTGCGCGTCGCCGCAGTCGCGGCCGACCGCATGAAAGCCGCCGACATCGAGGCGTTCGATGTCAGCGACCTGCTCGCCATCACCGACATCATGATGGTCGCCACCGCCATGAACGAGCGCCAGGTGATCGGCGTCGCGGAAGAGGTCGAGAAGGACGTGTACCTCAAGTGCGGGCATCTGTCCCCGCGCTCGCGCGAAGGAGTCGACGAAGGACAGTGGGTGCTGCTGGACTACGGCGATTTCATCATCCACATCATGCATCAGGACGCGCGAGAGTACTATCGCCTCGAACGGCTGTGGCGTGACTGCCCCGTCGTCGAGCTGCCTCTCGAACACCCCGAGACGACGGGCGACGAATCCGCCGACAACGGCAGTGACGGTGACGATGCCGGCGAAGCTGATGAGTGACGTCTCCTCGCCGCAGACGATGCCGGAGCACGTCCGCTCCATCACGCTGATACGGCATGGGCGCACCTCATACAACGCCCGGCATTGCTTCCAGGGGCAGATTGACATCCCCTTGGATGAGATCGGCGAATGGCAGGTCAGGCAGACCGCGCAGGCACTGCGCTCCCTATACGTCGAATCGCACCCGGAACGCCGGCAGCTCGTCGTGGCATCCGACCTGAGTCGTGCCATGGCCACGGCGCACGCCTTCGCCGACCCGCTCGGACTGGTCGTGCACCCCGACGCCCGCGTGCGGGAGCGCAACTTCGGCGAATGGGAAGGCAAGGAGCTGGCCGAACTGGAGCGCGAATGCCCTGAGGACTACCGTGCATGGGCGGAATATCGCGGCGGCGAACTGCGGCATGGTGCCGAGACGAAGGTCGCCGTCGGCGAGCGAGGCCGCGCGGCATTGGAGGAATGGTCGTTCAGCGCCGGAGCCGACACGGATCTGTACGTGTTCTCGCATGGCTCATGGATCGCGCAGACCGTGCAGACCGTGCTGGGATTGGGGGCTATCCACCCCGATTTCGCCGACGTGGTCAGCATGGGCAACGCGCACTGGGTGCGGTTCGTCGCAGCCGACATGCCCGACGGCACGTTGCGGTGGCGGCTCGTCGACTACAATCATGGTCCGGCGCTCGCCGACACCGACCAGTGGGAGCATCCGGCCCTATAGCAGGCTCCTGATGCTGCGTTCTCCCCGTCCGTCCCTCTATCCGCCGTTCCCTGTACGCTGGCAGAGGACACATCGCGTCCCGAATGACGGGCTACGATGGGAGCATACCGTCATCGACAGCAGGAGGAGACCGATCATGGCCAAGAACATCGCAGACGGCGACATCATCTGGACGCAGCGCAAGCGCAACTGGTGCCGCACCCCGTTCACGTTCACCACGTACACTCTGACGGCCGACGAGCTGGCCACGCAGAGCGGTCTGCTGCATCAGAGCTTCGACACCGTCAAGCTGTTCCGCATCGTCGACATCACGATCTCGCGCACGCTGCTGCAGCGCATCTTCGGCTTGAGCACGATTCTCATCGACGCGATGGACCAGTCCACCGGCGGCAAGATCGTGCTGAAGAACATCATCGACGGTTTCGCCGTGCGCAAGGAACTGCAGCACGCGGTGGATGCCGCCCGCAATGTCAACCGCGTCAGCACCCGCGAGTTCATGGGCACCGGCGACGGCTACTACGGCGGCCCGGACGGGCCCGACCTCGACGGGGACGGATACCCGGATTTCCCGGCCAGATGATCGCTGCGGCACACCCGGTCACGGGAAACGGGAACGGGTGTGCCGGATGAGGAGAATGCGATGAGCGGCTATGGCATGAGCGTCAACGACACGACCATCTGGTGGCAGGTGTATCCGCTGGGATTCACCGGCGCCCCGATACGCCCGTCCAACGAGGGCGAGCGGGCGTTGACGCCACGACTCGACGCCATCATCCCGTGGCTTGACTATCTCATCGACATGGGCGCGAACGGCCTACTGCTGGGGCCGGTGTTCGCGTCCGAGACCCACGGGTACGACACGGTCGACTACTATCGCATCGATTCTCGGCTCGGCGATGACGCCGCATTCGACAGGCTGATCGATGCATGCCGTAGCCGGGGCATCCGCGTGATGCTCGACGGCGTGTTCAACCATGTTGGGCGCTCGTTCCCGGCGTTTAGGGACGCGCTCGCCGGCCACGGCCACGAGTCGATGTTCCACATCACGCGAAATGCAGGCGGGGGAGTGGACTATCGCCGGTTCGAGGGGCACCCCGAACTGCCGGAACTCAATCATGACTCGGAAGAGGTCGTGCGGCTCGTCACCGATGTGATGCTGCATTGGCTGCGGCGTGGAGCCTCCGCATGGCGGCTGGACGCCGCCTACGCCGTGTCGCCGGCGTTCTGGACGCGTGTTCTGCCCGCCGTGCGGCGCGAATTCCCTGACGTGTGGATCATGGGCGAGGTGATTCATGGCGATTACCCCGCGATTGTCCGGCAATCCGGCATGGATTCACTCACCCAGTACGAGCTGTGGAAGGCGATTTGGAGTTCGCTCGAATCCGCGAACTTCTATGAACTGGATTGGAGCCTCAAACGGCACAATGAGTTTCTGGAGTCGTTCGCGCCGCAGACGTTCGTCGGCAACCATGACGTGACACGCATTGCCAGTCGTGTAGGAGATGCCGGAGCCTCCCTTGCGATGACCGTGCTGTTCACCGTCGGCGGCGTGCCGAGCATCTATTACGGCGACGAGCAGGCGTTTCGCGGCGTCAAGGAGGACCGCATGGGCGGCGATGACGCGGTGCGGCCGGCGTTCCCCGCATCGCCGGATGATTTGCCTGGCACGGGGGAGTGGATGTATCGCCTGATCCAAGGGCTGATCGGCATCCGCCGGCGCAATCCGTGGCTCACCCACGCCATGACGACGCCGGTGACGGTCGACAACAGGCGGTACGCCTATGATGCGGTCGGCCATGGCGGAGAGCGTTTGCATGTCGAGCTGTCGCTCGACCCGGCACCTCATGCGGTCGTCAGCGGCTCGGACGGCACGGTGCTCATGCGCGTGCAGCACGGCGACTGACGGTCATCCGCCGATTCCTCGGTGAATGGATGCCTATCTCGCTTTCAAGGGGTTGATTCGGTGACGCTGAAACATCTATCTGCGTTTCAAGGGGTTGCCGGCCAAGTATTCAAGCTCCAGGAACCGCATGACTTCAATGGCAATCCGGCCGGAATACTCCGGATATCGCAATCTGGCAACCCCCTGAAACGCAGATAGATGTTCCTTGAGTGTGGAATCAACCCCTCGAAAGCGAGAAAGCGGAGCGTTTTCTTTTGGTTGCCTGCCGGAGAGCGTGCGTAAACGAAAAAACCGGTCGAAATCGACCGGTTTCAATCTGTGGAGCTAAGGGGATTCGAACCCCTGACCCTCTCCATGCCATGGAGATGCGCTACCAGCTGCGCCATAGCCCCGTGGAGCTAGCCGGGTTCGAACCGGCGACCCTCTGCTTGCAAAGCAGATGCGCTACCAGCTGCGCTATAGCCCCATA
>ENA-USZI01001977-USZI01001977.1-human-gut-metagenome-genome-assembly--contig:-NODE-1977-length-12712-cov-4.547685_pt1 | contig 12712 bp, 6 predicted proteins | sample MGYA00250042_ERZ773532 | MGnify/ENA primary metagenome ERZ773532 (study PRJEB29103, sample SAMN06112036) | human gut metagenome | biome: human gut; feature: ankylosing spondylitis patient; material... | reverse complement strand
CCGACCAAGATATGGCAACAGTCAATGTGCAGAATCGTATTGCTACAGCCCAGGGCTTATTGCCGGCCGAAGTGACCCGAAGCGGTATCACTGTCCGCAAACGTCAGACGAGTAACATTAAGGCATTGGCACTATATAGTCCCGACAGTTCTTTTGACGAAAGTTTTCTGAATAATTACCTGAAGATTAACATAGAGCCCCGTCTTTCACGTATTGCCGGTGTGGGTGAAGTGAATGTGATGGGGGCTGACTACTCGCTGCGTATCTGGCGCGAACCCGGAAAAATGGCCCAATAAGGTTTGGTGCCATCTGATGTGGATAAGATTTTGGATGAACAGAATCTGGAAGCTCCTACAGGGACACTCGGAGCAGAGTCAAAGAATACTTTTCAGTATGTACTGAAATATCGTGGTCGTTATGAAGAAGAGAAAGATTACGGGAATCTGGTCATCCGTTCTTTGGGAGGAGGAGAAGTACTCCGTCTGAAAGATGTGGCGGATGTGGAACTGGGCACTATGACTTATAGTTTCCGCAGTGAAATGGACAGCCAGCCTGCCGTGCTCTATATGATCTTCCAGACGGCAGGTTCCAATGCGACCGCTGTCAATAAAGAAATTACCGCCCAGATGGAGCGGATGGAGAAAAACCTGCCGGAAGGAACGGAGTTCGTCACCATGATGAGTTCGAACGACTTCCTCTTCGCTTCCATACACAACGTGGTGGAAACACTGATTATCGCCATCATTCTGGTCATCCTCGTGGTATACTTCTTCTTGCAGGACTTGAAGAGTACGCTCATCCCGTCTATCTCCATCATCGTGTCACTGGTAGGTACGTTTGCCTGTCTGGTAGCTGCGGGATTCAGTCTGAACATCCTGACCCTGTTTGCACTGGTGCTTGCCATCGGTACGGTGGTGGATGACGCCATTGTGGTGGTGGAAGCGGTGCAGTCCAAGTTTGACGCCGGATATAAGTCGCCCTACCTTGCCACCAAAGATGCGATGGGCGACGTGACGATGGCTATCGTCTCCTGTACCTGTGTCTTCATGGCCGTATTTATCCCCGTCACCTTCATGGGAGGTACTTCGGACGTGTTCTATACCCAATTCGGTATCACGATGGCAACTGCCGTAGGTATCTCCATGATCTCGGCTCTGACCCTGTGTCCAGCCCTGTGCGCCATCATGATGCGTCCGTCGGACGGAACCAAGAGCGCCAAGAGTATCAACGGACGGGTACGCGCAGCTTACAACGCTTCGTTCAATGCCGTGCTGGGCAAGTATAAGAAAGGGGTGATGTACTTCATCCGCCATCGCTGGATGGTATGGACTTCACTGGCTGCTACCATCGTCCTGCTGGTTTATCTGATGAGCACGACCAAGACGGGACTCGTGCCGCAGGAAGACCAGGGCGTTATCATGGTGAATGTCAGCATCTCACCGGGAAGCACGCTCGAAGAAACCACGAAAGTGATGGACCGCCTGGAAAATATCCTGAAAGATACGCCCGAAATAGAACACTACGCCCGCGTAGCAGGATACGGACTGATATCCGGTCAGGGAACTTCGTACGGTACGATTATTATCCGTCTGAAAGACTGGAGCGAACGAAAGGGCAAGGAGCATAGCTCGGATGCTGTGGTGTCCCGCCTCAACGGACAATTCCAGGCGATAAAGGAAGCGCAGGTATTCAGCTTCCAGCCTGCCATGATTCCGGGTTACGGTATGGGTAACTCCCTCGAACTGAACCTTCAAGACATGACGGGTGGAGAACTGGCTACGTTCTATGATGCGGCTATACAGTTCCTCGGTGCTTTGAACGAGCGTCCGGAGGTAGCGATGGCGTATACATCGTATGCTATCAACTTCCCGCAGATATCGGTGGAAGTGGACGCTGCCAAATGTAAGCGTGCAGGAATTTCGCCGAGTGCAGTGCTCGATGCAGTGGGCAGTTATTGCGGTGGCGCGTATATTTCGAGGCTAGTTGATGTACTTTCTGTCCGAAAGCGGTCAGTGAGAGGCAGAAAACTGCCGAGAGTAGGAATTGTTTTTTCATGTTCTTAGCTTTTGGATTTTTACAATATACAAAAGTAGTTTGTATTCTGTAGGAAATGTATGCTATTTATGACATAAATATATAAAATCATGCCACAGACGACTTTTTACATATCTATGTCGCGAATCTGTACAGTATGGGAGTGAAGGATGGGCTACTTTTGTTATCAACATTCCACATGTCAGAGAACTATTGTTGCCGGATGGAGGCTAAAGAGAGAAGGTGAAAGAGCGGTTTGCGGCTAGAGGAGGCAGTACATTTATAACAAAGAATGCGGTGGTTTATATCGAATTGACATTATCTTTTACGAAAAAAAACAATAATAACAAAACCATGAAAAAGAGACGAATACTGATGGGGAAGACCCATCTGATAGCGGGAGCCGTGATGTTGGCCGTTGCAGGAGGACAATTATCGGCTCAGACCGCTGCACCGAAGAAAGCAAAAGCGTACATGGTGGCAGATGCCCACTTGGACACGCAGTGGAACTGGGATATTCAGACTACTATTAAGGATTATGTTTGGAATACCTTGAATCAGAACCTTTTCCTTTTGAACCAGTACCCCGACTATATCTTTAATTTTGAAGGTGGAGTGAAATATGCTTGGATGAAGGAATATTATCCTCGTGAATACGAACTGATGAAGGCCTTTGTAAAGGCAGGCCGCTGGCATGTGAGTGGGGCCAGTTGGGATGCTACCGACACTTTGGTGCCGTCCGTAGAATCGTTTATTCGCAACATTATGCTGGGGCAGGAGTTCTATCGTAAGGAGCTGGGGGTGGAAAGTACCGACATCTTCCTTCCCGATTGCTTCGGATTCGGTTGGACATTGCCTACTGTTGCTGCCCATTGTGGACTGATAGGTTTCTCTTCACAGAAGCTGGATTGGCGTAACAATCCTTTCTACGGTAAGAGCAAGCATCCCTTTACCATCGGACTGTGGAAAGGAGTGGATGGAGCGTCCGTCATGCTGGCTCACGGATATGATTACGGTCGTCGTTGGGATAATGAAGACCTTTCAGAAAATAAATATTTGATGGAACTCTCCAAATGTACTCCCCTGAATACCGTTTACCGCTACTATGGAACAGGTGATGTGGGCGGTTCACCTACCATCGCTTCTGTGGCTTCCGTGGAGAAAGGTATCAAGGGAGACGGTCCGTTGAAGATTATCAGTGCAGCCAGTGACCAGTTGTTCAAGGATTACCAGCCCTATGGCAGCCATCCCGAGCTCCCCGTATTTGACGGTGAATTGCTGATGGACGTTCATGGAACCGGCTGCTACACTTCACAGGCTGCTATGAAACTCTATAATCGTCAAAATGAACTTTTGGGTGATGCCGCTGAACGTGCTTCTGTGGCTGCGGCCCTTTTGGGGGTTGCCGAATATCCTGGCAAGAGCCTGACGGAGTCTTGGCAGCGCTTCATCTTCCACCAATTCCACGATGATTTGACAGGTACCAGCATTCCCCGTGCCTATGAATTCTCTTGGAACGATGAACTTCTCTCTCTGAAACAGTTCTCCGGTATCCTGACTCATTCTGTGGGAAGTGTGGCAGGCAAGCTTGATACTCGTGTCAAGGGGATTCCCGTAGTGCTCTATAACGCTTCGGGCTTCAAGGCTGCAGATGTGGTGACCATCGAAGTGGAGGCTTCCCGTTTTCCCCAAAGTGTGGCTGTATATAACGAACAAGGCAAGTTGGTGGTTTCTCAGTTGGTTTCATATACTGCTGGAAAGGTCCGCTTGTTAGTAGAAGCCACTGTACCCGCCAATGGATACGCAGTTTACGATGTCCGCCTTTCCGGCGAAGGAAAAGAGATGCCTGCTGTTGAAGCTGCAAGTGTTGAAAATTCGTTCTACAAACTGACATTGAATGAGAACGGTGACATTACTTCACTGTTCGATAAGAGAAACAACAAGGAACTGGTAAAGGCTGGTAAGGCTATTCGTTTAGCCCTCTTCACTGAAAACAAGTCATTCGAATGGCCGGCATGGGAGATATTGAAAGAGACTGTGGACGCTACTCCTATCTCCATCACCGAGGATGTGAAAGTGACTCTTTGCGAAAACGGCGCATTACGTAAGACTCTCTGCGTGGAGAAACGTCACGGTGATTCTTTTTTCCGCCAATACATCCATTTGTATGAAGGTGTATTGGCCCACCGCATTGACTTCACTAACGAAGTGGACTGGCAGTCTACCAACGCTCTGTTGAAGGCTGAGTTCCCCCTCAATTTGAATAATGAGGTGGCCACTTACGACTTGGGCGTAGGCAGCGTGCAGAGAGGAAACAACATCTTGACCGCTTACGAAGTATACGCTCAATATTGGGCAGATTTAACGGACGCTAACGGTTCTTATGGCGTTTCCATCATGAATGACAGCAAATATGGCTGGGACAAGCCTGATAACAACACCCTGCGTCTCACTTTGCTGCACACTCCGAAGACAAAAAAGAACTATGCTTATCAAGATCGTCAGGACTTCGGTCACCATACCTTTACTTACAGCTTGGTAGGTCATGTGGGCGCTTTGGATGTAGTTCAAACCCGCGAGAATGCTGAACTGCTGAACCAGCGCATCAAGGCGTTCGTTGTTGGAAAGCATCGCGGCGAATTAGGTAAGAGCTATTCATTGGCTTTTTCCGATAACCGGAATGTACTTATTAAAGCCTTAAAGAAAGCCGAAAGTTCAGATGAATATGTGGTACGCGTGTATGAAGCCGCAGGCAAGCAGGCGCAGAAAGCCTCGATTGTCTTTGCCGACAACCTTGTGGCTGCTGTAGAAGCAGATGGTACGGAAAAGACCATCGGTAAGGCTACATTCAGTGGAAATCGCTTGGAAGTGTCAGTCAATCCAAACAGCATTAAGACCTACAAGGTACGTTTCGCTTCCAATAAGAAGGTGCAGACGGTGGCCGAACCATTGCCCCTTGTTTATGACAAGAAGTGCTTCAGTTGGAACGAGTTCAAGGCTGCTGCCAACTTTGAGTCTGGTTATTCTTATGCTGCTGAATTGATACCTGCCGAGATGAATGTGCATGGAGTGCCTTTCAAATTGGAGACACGTGAAGAGCTGAATGGTATGGCTTGCAAGGGCAATGTACTGAAACTGCCCGCCGACTGTACTTATAACAGACTTTATATCCTTGCTGCTGCCGCTTCTGATAAAGATGTGAAGGGGATATTCCGAGTAGGCAAGTATGTGCAGGAAGTCATTGTTCCTTCTTATACTGGCTTCATCGGTCAGTGGGGGCACACCGGACATACGGAAGGTTATCTGAAAGATGCTGAAGTTGCCTATGTGGGTACACACCGCCATTCCGGTGAAGGCGATCAGCCGTATGAGTTCACTTACATGTTTAAGTTCGCAATAGACCTGCCAGAAAAGGCTACTGAGGTGGTATTGCCCGATAATAAGGATATTGTTATTTTTGCCGCCACTTTGACTGATGTTGCTGCTACTTCCGTTTGTCCCGCTTCCGAACTGTTCCGTACGGCAAACAAGTGCAATCGCTATCAGACGGAAAGCTCCACAGAGAGAGTGAACATTCTGAAGCAGGACATGGTAATGGGCTACTCAAGCTATGTGAACGAGAAAGAGAAGCCGGCTTTCATGGTAGATGGCGACGAAAACACCAAGTGGTGTGCTATTGCTGAAATGCCCCACTACGTAGACTTTGATTTGGGCGGTGAAAAAAGCATTAATGGCTGGAAGTTACTGAACGCTGCCGGCGAAAACCATTCCTACGTCACTTCCTCCTGCTTCCTGCAAGGCAAGAGCGACAAGAATGGTGAATGGCGCACACTGGACTATGTTTCGGGTAATGGTAAGAATGTACTGAATCGCACGCTAAATAAGTCTGAAAGTGTTCGCTACCTGCGTCTTTTAGTGACACAGCCCATGCAATCGGCTTCTGGTAAAGATGTGCGCATTTATGAAATGGAAGTATACGAATAAACAGTTATTATATTCCCATTTTTCAGATCCTTGTGTCTGTCACCACAGACACAAGGATCTGATGATTCTCAGGTGTAAGTGCTTAATGTGAGTAAGTTAACAACTCTATTGAAGTAAATTTATTGGAAATAACAAATACCTTGAAAAATGAAAATTAGAATATTTGCTGTTGTATGTTTATTAGCTGCTAATCTCTTTACAATATCTGCTCAAAAGTGGTTTACGCCTGAGGTGGAGAAACAAGTGGATGCTCTTTTGAGCCGGGTAGTAGAAGGAAACTACAAGAATAATCGCTATCCTCTACTCCGTAAGCCCTTAATGGAACTTCCTTTAGGCAGCATCAAACCTAAAGGCTGGCTGCACGAAATGCTGGTTCGTCAGAAAAATGGCGCCAGTGGTCAGATGGATGTTCTTTACCCTTCGGTTATGGGCAAACGCAATGGTTGGCTAGGTGGTGATGGAGACCAGTGGGAACGCGGTCCATACTGGATAGACGGTCTACTTCCTTTGGCGTATATACTGGATGATGATGTCTTGAAAGCCAAAGTGCAACCTTGGGTAGAATGGGCTTTACAGAGCCAGCGTGAGGACGGATTTTTCGGTCCTGAAAAAGATTATCCGGGAGAGCCTGGGCTGCAACGTGATAACTCGCAAGACTGGTGGCCGCGTATGGTCGTGCTGAAAATCCTACAGCAGTATTATTCGGCAACGAACGATAAGAGAGTCATCGCTTTTATGACAAAATATTTTCGTTATCAACTGAATACCTTGCCCCAAAAACCTTTAGGACACTGGAGCAGTTGGGCAGAATTCCGTGCTTGTGACAATTTACAAGCTGTATATTGGCTTTATAATCTTACAGGGGAGGATTTCTTGCTTGAATTGGGGCATTTGCTGCACCGGCAGAGTTTCAGTTTCATAGATATGGTAGATAGGGGAGACTTGCGCAGACCCTGCACTATACACTGTGTTAATTTGGCACAAGGCATCAAAGAACCGATTATTTATTATCAGCAAGATACCGACCGGAAATATATTGATGCTGTCAAGGAAGGCTTTCGAGATATTCGCCGGTTCCACGGACAGCCGCAAGGCATGTATGGAGGCGATGAGGCTTTGCATGGAAACAATCCTACACAAGGCTCGGAGTTGTGTTCGGCCGTAGAGTTGATGTACTCGCTGGAAAAAATGGTGGAGATTACAGGAGACATAGACTTTGCCGACCATTTGGAACGCATTGCTTTTAATGCTTTACCAGCCCAAATATCCGATGACTTTATGACTAAGCAATATTTCCAGCAACCGAATCAGGTGATGGTAACACGCCATCGTCGCAACTTCGACCAGGATCATGAAGGGACAGACCTTGCTTTTGGCACTCTGACCGGATACCCATGTTGTTTTTCGAATATGCACCAAGGTTGGCCAAAATTTACACAGCACCTATGGTATGCCACACCTGATAACGGCATTGCAGCCATTGTCTATTCTCCGTCGGAAGTAACAGCCAATGTGGGTGATAATGTACCGGTGGTTATCAGTGAAGATACTTACTATCCGATGGATCATCAGATAACTTTTACCATTAAAGAGGTGAGGAATAAGGTGAAACAAGTGAAATTTCCATTTCACTTGCGTGTTCCGAAGTGGTGCAAGCAAGCTGAAATACGGGTAAATGGAAAGATGGAGCAAACTGTCAAAGGTGGGAAAATAGCTATCGTAGACCGTATATGGAAGCGGAATGATAAGATTGAACTGTATCTGCCCATGGAGGTCTTTACTAGCACTTGGTATGAAAACGCAGTATCTATTGAAAGAGGTCCGTTGGTATATGCCCTGAAAATGGAAGAAAATTGGGAAAAGAAAGAGTTTAAGGATAGTTGGTATGGTTCTTATTATTATCAGGTGACTTCTTCGGATCCATGGAACTACGGATTGGTGGATTTTGACCGTAACAGAATGAACGAGGTGGCCCAAGTAAGTATCAATAGCCAAAAACAGCAATTGGACTTTCCTTGGAATCAGGAAAATGCACCGGTTGAAATAAAGATGAAGGCTCGTCTTATCCCTACTTGGACAGTATATAATGAAATGGCAGGGCCCCAGCCTTTCTCTTTCTGTGGCAGTGCCGAAGGAGGAGAGCAAGAAATCACGCTGATACCCTACGGTTGTACAACCCTGCGTATTTCAGAATTTCCAGTTGTTGGGAAATGATGTTTCCGAAGTATGGGGGAAACGGTGTGTCTGTTTTGTGACAAACTTGTTTTAGAATTCTGCCATGTCCGGAATGTGGACGGTTATGTCACGGATTTATAGTTGGCTTTTAACCTTACTGTCTATTTTTGCAATCGTTTTTAATAGGGTTTATATATTATATAAAAGAAGACTCCTGCAACGGAGTGAAAAACAAGTCGAACAATTTAATGCCGTAGAAAAAAGATGAAAAATTCCAAGAAAGCACTCCTCTGCCTATTGGCATGCGCCTTGGCAGTAACCGGATGCAAGACACAGAAAGAACCGGCTGTGGCAGACAACGCAATGCTGGTCAGATCTACACAAACACTTGATTCCTTATATGCTCACTATTCCGCACCGGGCACTTGTCTGTTGCGTGAGAATTATCCTTCGGACGTGGAAGGCTATACCGCTACTTATCTGGCTTCCGAGGAACAGAAGAACCGTCCCAATCTCTACTCTTATTTGTGGCCTTATTCCGGTACCTTCTCCGCAGTGAATGCGTTGATGGAGGCCACTAAAGATAACAAGAAAGATTTCGGGAACTATCAGAAGTTGCTTGATGAGAAAGTGCTTCCGGGACTTGCTGAATATTTCGATACTCGTCGTATGCCCGAAGCGTATGCTTCTTACATCAAGGACGCTCCGTTGTCCGACCGCTTTTACGATGACAACGTGTGGCTCGGCATTGACTTCACAGACGTCTATCTGATGACTAGCCAAGAGAACTATCTGCAGAGCGCCAAGCTTATCTGGAAGTTTATAGAAAGCGGTATGGACGATTGTTTGGGAGGAGGTATCTATTGGTGCGAACAGAAGAAGGAATCAAAGAACACTTGTTCCAACGCCCCTGGTTCCGTCTTTGCCCTGAAACTTTTCAAGGCTACGCAAGACAGCTCCTATTTTGAGAAAGGGAAGAGTTTGTACGAGTGGACTAAAGCAACATTGCAGGACACAACAGACTGCCTTTACTTCGACAACATGCGTTTGGACGGTGAGATAGGACGTGCCAAATTTGCCTATAACAGCGGTCAGATGATGCAGTCGGCTGCTTTGCTCTATCAGCTTACCGGTAATGGGCAGTATCTGAAGGATGCGCAAGCGATTGCTGCTGCTTGTCATAATTATTTCTTCATGGAATTCACCCCCGGACAGGGAGAACCGTTCCATATGCTGAAGAAGGGTGATGTGTGGTTCACCGCCGTTATGTTGCGTGGTTTTATGGAACTCTATCAGGTGGACGGTAACAAGGTTTATCTTGATTCCTTTGCCCGCAGTCTGGACTATGCTTGGACGCATGCCCGTGAAGATAACGGCCTTTTCAATACTGATTTCACCGGCAAGAGCCGCGACAATCGTAAATGGCTGCTGACACAAGCCGCCATGGTAGAGATGTACGCGCGTTTGGCCGTGTTCGCTAATCAGTCTTTATAATTAAAACGAATCAGACCAAATGAAAAAGAGAAACATTACCTTGTGCGCTGTTGCCATGCTCTGTATGCAAGGCTATGCTAAGGCAGACACTTTTATCCTGAAAGGTGACAACACTTGTGTGGAGAACTATGCTCAGATGACTGCTGCTTACAAGAGCAATCGTCCAAAAATGAAGAAACGCCTTTTCACCTCAAAAGCGGTGGAAGCTGAGATTGTTCGCGTGAAGAAACTGCTTACCAATCCTAAGTTGGCGTGGATGTTTGAGAATTGCTTTCCTAATACGCTTGACACTACTGTACACTTTCGCATGCTGGACGGTAAACCCGATACTTTTGTTTATACCGGTGACATCCATGCTATGTGGCTGCGTGACTCCGGTGCGCAGGTGTGGCCATATGTGCAGTTAGCCAACAATGATGCGCAATTGAAAGAGATGCTCGAAGGTGTCATTCGCCGTCAGTTCCTTTGCATCAACATTGATCCGTACGCCAATGCTTTCAACGACGGACCTACGGGTGGCAACTGGATGACTGACTTGACAGATATGAAGCCCGAACTGCACGAGCGCAAATGGGAGATAGACTCTCTTTGTTACCCGCTTCGTCTGGCTTACCAGTATTGGAAAGTAACTGGTGACAGCAGTATCTTCGACGGTGAATGGATGAAGGCAATTACTGCTATCCTGAAGACTTTCAAGGAACAGCAGCGTAAGGACGGTGTAGGCCCTTACCGTTTCCAACGTAAGACGGAACGTGCTCTGGATACGCTGAATAACGACGGCTTGGGTGCTCCGGTCAAACCGGTGGGACTGATTGTTTCCGCTTTCCGCCCATCGGACGATGCCACTACGCTTCAGTACCTGGTCCCTTCCAACTTTTTCGCTGTCTCTTCTCTGAGAAAGGCTGCTGAAATTCTGACGGAAGTAAACAAGGAAACATCCTTGGCCAAAGAATGCACCGATTTGGCAGCCGAAGTGGAGGCAGCCCTGAAGAAATATGCCACTTACAATCATCCTGAGTTTGGGACAATCTATGCATTTGAAGTAGATGGATTCGGCAATCATCTGTTAATGGACGATGCCAATGTACCCAGCCTTCTTGCTATGCCTTATTTGGGTGATGTGGACGTAAACGATCCTATCTATCAGAATACACGCCGCTTTGTGTGGAGTGGCAGCAACCCTTACTTTTTTAAAGGTAAAGCCGGTGAAGGTATCGGAGGTCCGCACATTGGTTATGATATGGTATGGCCTATGAGTATCATGATGAAGGCATTCACCAGCCAGAATGATGAGGAGATAAAGATTTGTATCAAAATGCTGATGGATACGGATGCCGGTACGGGATTCATGCACGAGTCTTTCCACAAGGATGACCCCACTAACTTTACCCGTGCATGGTTTGCTTGGCAGAATACGCTGTTTGGAGAATTGATTTTGAAATTAGTGAACGAGGGTAAAGTGGATTTGCTGAACAGCTTGTAAAAACAGGAATTATTTAAAATCAATAAAGTGCGCTGGAAGGAGGATTAGGATACAAATTGCATGAATTGGTTGTTCGTTGGTATTATTTGTGTTCTTTTCCTTTTTTTATCGTGATTTATTATAATGTTTAATCTTAAAGAATATGAAAAAGAATCGAGTGTACACAGTAAATTCATTGCTGGCTCGGATAGGTGGGAACTATAAGTTCTGGCTTATTGCCTTGCCTGCTGTGACTATGCTGGCGCAGGCTCCTGCGGTTTATGCACATGCGGAGACTATTACTGTGGTGCAGCAAAACAATGCCACGGTGAGAGGTTCCGTTAAGGATGCCACAGGTGAAAGCCTGATTGGAGTGAGTGTTACTGTTAAGGGTAAAGAAGGTGTGGGTACCATTACAGATGTGGACGGAAACTATTCCATTGTTTGTAGTGCCCAAGATGTTCTCGTCTTTTCCTATGTGGGATATGCCACTCAGGAAATTGCTGTGAAAAATCAAAAACAATTGAATGTTGTCTTAAAGGAGGATACCAAGGTGCTGGATGAAGTTATTGTCATCGGTTATGGTACTACTACCCGCAAGAGTGCCGTAGGTGCTGTAGACCAGGTAAAGGCTTCCATGATCGAAGACCGTCCCGTGGCTAACATGACAGATGCTTTGCAAGGGGCTGCGCCCAACGTGGTTATCCAGCAGCGCAGTAGCAATCCTAATGATCGTAAGACTAACTTTAATATTCGTGGTATCAGCACTGTGAATGACAATAGTCCGCTTTTTGTCATAGACGGATTGGTAGCTGATGGCGGTAGTTTCGATAAATTGAATCCCAATGATATTGAGAACATTTCCATCTTGAAAGATGCCGGTACAGCTGCTATTTATGGTTCACGTTCTTCCAATGGTGTAGTTTTGGTTACTACTAAGAAAGGTAAGAAGAACCAGCGTGCGACAGTTCGGTTAAGTGGTATGATGGGATGGCAGAATCCGGATATCTTGTTTTCTCCGGTGAAAGGCTATCAGAACGCTACTTTGCGCAATTTAGCTGCCACCAATGCTGGAGAGGCTCCTTTGTATACACCCGATCAAATCCGTGACCTGGCTGCCCATCAAAATGAAGAAAGCTGGTTTTTTGATCAGATAGTCCGCACAGCCTTACAGCAGAATTACAATCTAAGCGTATCTGGAGGTAGTGATAAAACTACTTACATGGTGTCCATGGGTTATTATGACCAGGAAAGTAATTATGTGGGCAACAGTGATTTTGGCGTGCAGCGTTATAATTTTCGTACCAATGTTAGCACGGAAGTGGGACGTTTGAAACTGAATGCTATTTTGGCTTATACACGTAATAATAGTGTAAGTACTACCGGTGGGAGTTTGGAAGTGGATGCCGCCCGTGTACCTACTTATTATTATTACAAAATGAAATCGGAAGATGGAAGATATTTGTTAAATGATGTATTGACTGAATAGGTGCGCTGCTCGAACTTGTCATAGCCGATGCGGTTCACGTAGTCATAGCCATAGGACTTGTAGCCGCGTACCTT
>ENA-USZI01001974-USZI01001974.1-human-gut-metagenome-genome-assembly--contig:-NODE-1974-length-12746-cov-12.196227_pt1 | contig 12746 bp, 9 predicted proteins | sample MGYA00250042_ERZ773532 | MGnify/ENA primary metagenome ERZ773532 (study PRJEB29103, sample SAMN06112036) | human gut metagenome | biome: human gut; feature: ankylosing spondylitis patient; material... | reverse complement strand
TCCATGCGGTTCACCTTTGGCCCGCAGAACACCATGGAAGAAGCAAAATATCTGTGTGACGTGCTGGAGGAGGTCATTCCCCGCCGCCGCGCTATGAGTTGTATGTGGCTGCAGGGTCAGAACAAGGCCCGCCAGTTCAGCCTGAAGGGAGAACAGTAATTATGGCAAGTATGTATAGTGCCAAGGTCATGGAGCATTTCGCAAATCCGCACAACGTAGGTGAGCTGCCCGATGCAAACGGCGTGGGTGAAGTGGGCAATCCCAAGTGCGGCGACATCATGCGCATGTACCTGAAGATTGAGAACAATGTGATCGTGGACGTCAAGTTCCTCACCTTTGGCTGCGGCGCAGCCATTGCCACCAGCAGCATGGCCACCGACCTGATCAAGGGCAAGACCGTGGACGAGGCACTGAAGCTGACCAACAAGGCCGTTGTGGAAGCTCTGGAGGGTCTGCCCCCGGTCAAGGTGCACTGCTCTGTTCTGGCTGAGCAGGCTGTCAAGGCTGCTCTGTCCGACTACTACCGCCGTCAGGGCATCGACCCGGAACCCATCGTGGGCAAACTGGAAGAGGATTGCGAGCACTGCGAGAGCTGCGGCCACTGATCCTGACAGTATCATAAGCAAAAAAGAGGACACCGCTTCGTGCGGTGTCCTCTTTTTGCGTCCCCACTTGTGAGAAAAGGGACACCGGAGCGTCCGCAGACGCTCCGGTGTCCCAAAGTTATAGATCCGTTTTCCGCGCCTTACACCCCGCCGTGACGGCGCTGCTCGGCGGCAAGCTCTTGCTGCAAAGCGGCCTTGCGGTGATCCAGCAGCAGATCCTTGTTGTACTTGAAATACCGCTCGCAGCCGTTCTCAGTGAGGAACTGGTGAGAGGCGGGGTTCACCGTAAGTTCGGTGACGAATACCACCATCTCCTGACTTTCCGCAAAGGCCTGCTCCATAAAGTCGAAGGCGGCTTCCAGCGCGTCGGCAGCGGTCTTTTGGGCGGTCTCGCGCTGGTCTGCCAGTGCGCCGAATTGACCGCGCAGCAGATCAAAGGCCTCCTGCGTACCGGCGGCGTTGGCGCGGCGCAGCTCCCCTTCCCACTGGTGCAGCGCAGCCTGCACCTGCAGACGGTTGGTCAGCTCTGCCTTGCCCAGCAGCCCGGCGTCGCGCTTTTGCTGGGTCTCAGTCTCGTAGTCCTTGATCTGCTGGCTGAACAGTTCTGCGGAGCCATCCGGGATATCCTCCGGCAGGGTAGCCAGCGCTTTTTTGGTCTCCCGCAAAAAGGCGTAGCAGGCATCGGCCACGGCATCCGCCTGCAAAGAGGCGGTAAAACGGGTGTCCAGCCCGGCCAGCAGCAGACTGACAAGGCTGAGCCGCTCATCAAAGGGAGCTTGCAGCAGCCGTGCGAACACGGCGGGCTTTGCCTGCCCGGCAAGAATTTCCTCCACGCCGTAGTCGTCCCGGTACTTGTAGTACAGGTCCAGATAGGCCGAGAAATCCTCGGCGATCTTCGGGTGCTGGATGTATTCCCGGATCAGTTCCTCGTCCGCCTGCAAGCCCAGCGTTTCGTAGGTGTCCAGCAGGTTGGAAAGATCCTCCCAGCCGCGGGCGGTGACGAACTGGGTGCCGTCCACGTCCGCGTTGATCTGGTAGAAGCTCTGGGGATGCAGTTCCAGATAACTCAGGATGGCGCTGTGGATATGGGCGGCGCGGGCGTAGTCCTTCCACACCGGCAGGTCGGGCTCGATATCCATGCGGCGCACGCGGTCAAGGGTTACGATGTCAAAATCCCGGACGGATTTGTTGTACTCCGGCGGGTTGCCTGCCGCCACGATGACCCAGCCCGCAGGCACGGCCTGATTGCCAAAGGTCTTGCACTGCAAAAATTGCAGCATGGTGGGGGCCAGCGTCTCGGACACGCAGTTGATCTCGTCGATGAACAGAATGCCCTCCGAAAGGCCGGTGGTCTCCATTTTGGCGTAGATGCTGGCGATGATCTCGCTCATGGTGTATTCGGTCACCGATACGTCCTTATCGCCGTAGTGGCGCTGCCGGATAAAGGGCAGACCCACGGCGCTCTGGCGGGTGTGGTGGGTGATGGTGTAGGCCACCAGTGCCACCCCGCACTCCCGGGCCACCTGCTCCATCACCTGCGTTTTGCCAATGCCCGGAGGGCCCATCAGCAGGATGGGGCGCTGCCGGATGGCGGGAATGGCGTATTCGCCCAGCGCATCCTTAGCAAGGTAGGCTTTTACGGTATGCTCGATCTCTTCTTTGGCACGTTTGATATTCATAATGATTTCCCCTCTTGTCAGGAGTTGTTCAGTTCGCGGTACAGGTCATCCTCTTCGGCCAGAGCGTCCGCAAGGGCGCTGGCCGGGCGGGCTGCCGCACCGGTAAATTCTTCTTCGTCCAGTACCACCTTCATCGCCCACGGCGGCACATTGGCATCATCGAACCGCTCCCCCAAAAACAGAAAGGCGGTATCGTAGCCGGGACGCCGCGCCGGGTAGGTGCCCATGCCGTCGGTGAAGTACAGCAGGCCGCGCAGGTTCGAAAACTTCTTTTCGGCGCAAAGCTGATCCACATATGCAAAGGCCGGACGGAAGTCCGTTCCGCCGCCGCCCCGCAGCTCAAAGTGGTTCATAGCGTGGATGAGCTCGTCCTCGTTGCGGATGAGGATATCCTGCCGCACGGCGTTGTCGGCCTGAATGAGGTGCAAATTCATGCGGTGGAAAAAGTTTTCCCGTCCTTTCAGCAGGGTGTAGGTTTCTGCCAGAAAGGCGCGCACCAGCTCGCCAGAGGTGGAGTAGCTGGTATCAATGACCAATGCCAGCTCCTCAATTTTTTTGCTCTCCCGGCTTTCCAGCGGCTCGATGAGCGGCAGGTTGCCGTACACCGAAAGGCCGTAGGTGTAGAAGTTCAGATCGAACTCGTCCGGGTCCAGCTTTACCTCCTCGCGCAGGACGCAGAACCGGCGCAAAAAATCCTTGTAGCTGCGGCGGCTTCGGTTGGCAGCCTTCACCTGCTGCTTCAAGGCATCAGTGCCCTCGCCCGCCTCTTTATCCCGCAGGTCCAGCTCGGTCTGCATCCGCTCCCCGATCTTCTGCCACGTTTTCTGCGGCAGAGGGGTGGGCATCTGCTGGGGCTGCTCCGGGGCATCCTTCGGCCACAGGCGGTGGTCATCGGTGACGAACTCCCGCTCCAGCTGCCGCAGCACGCCGGGCGTCTGCCGGGTGAGCCAGCGGTACACCGGCGCTGCCGCCACCACCTTTTCCTCAGCGGTGATCCGCCGGTAGGCGTTCTGCCGCACATAGGTCAGCGGGCGCATTACGCTTTTGCGCTGTAAGCTGTCGATAACGTTTTCCACCGCGATATCGCACGCAAGGCTCCACAGCTGCGGCTCGCGGCGGCCTTTCAGCCACAAATGCCGGAATATGCAGTGGAAGATGGTGTGCAAATACAACCGGTTGAGATATTTCGGGTTCTCCTGGTAAAGCTGCAGCAGGCGCTGCGGCTGGTAATACAGGGTCTGTCCGTCCGTAGCCAGCACCCGGCAGCGCTCGTCCGGGGCGGGGTTCAGGGCGCTGAGTGCCATATCCAGAAACCGGAAGTCCAGATACAGCCCGCTGCGCACCACCGCCAGCACCTCGCCGCCCATGCGTGCCTGCCACTCCTCGTGGGTCTCCGGCCGCTGGGATTGGAAGGGCTTGCGGGGGTCGAAAAATTTTTCCTTTGGCAACGTGTGGTCACCTCTCAAAAATCAAAATCGTACCGCTGCTTTTTGGGCTGAGGGGCATATTTTTTGTGCTCCGCGTCTGCCAGCAGGGCGGCAGCAGCGGCGTTTTCTGCCTTGGCGGCAAGGGCGGCGGCGGATGCAAAAGCGGCTTTATCCAGCACGTCCAACGCTAGCAGGGCGCGGATGCTGTCGGTGTCCTGCGCCTTTAAAAGGCGGGCGAACACCCGGTCGGTGTTGGCTGCCAGAAACGCCCGGTAGTGCCCGGCGGCAGCTTCGGTCAGCTGCCACGGATACCGCAGGCGGGCAAAGCAGAGCATGGCCATAATGGCGGCGTCATCGGCATCGTGCCCCTGTGGGAAGATGGCGTCATATTCTGCGGGGAGGAATTTATTGTCGAGAAAACACTGTCTGTAATGGTATCCCTGCCCGGAAAAGGTGTGCAGCAGGATGTGGGCGGGGGTCTCCTCGATATCCTCCCAGTAGGCGGGGTACCACAGCGCCGCCAGCGGCGCGGGGGCATCGGCGGGCCAGAACTGCGCCTGCACGGCCTCAGTGATGTTGTTCACCAGTGCAAACAGCCCAGTGGGCTGCTCCGGTGCGGCCTGCACCCGCAGCGTCTCCAGCGCAAAGCAGTTCAAAAACACATCACTGCCCACGGTCAGTCCCCCGCTGCCCACCGTGAGCAGGCGCAGGCTGCGGCAGTTGTAAAAGGCGCAGCTGCCAATGACCTGTACACTGTCCGGCAGGGTGGCTTCTTCCAGAAAGCTGCCGCACACCGGGTGCAGTTCCTCCTCGTCCGCGGCCGGGGCGTCAAGGTCAAAATCGTACCGGCGGGCGGGCTTTTGCCCCACCGCCTGCCCGAACGCCCGGGTCAGCCGCACCGTGCCGTCTGTGCCTACCGCGTAGCGGCACAGGGCATCCGCCGCAGGCAGGCTGCGGGGCTTTTCGGAAAAGCAGTAGTCGCCCAGCTCGGTCAGGGCAAGCCTGCCGCCCGCCGGGGCGGGCAGAGTGCCCGGCAGCGCCACGCAGGGCGCTGTGCCATACACCCGCACCAGCCGTGCCGTCTGTGCCGAAAGGGGCAAGATATCCAATATCAGTTCGTTTGCCTGTTCCACCATGCTGCGACCTCGTTTTTTCTGCATTCATTCAGCTTTCAGTATACCGCGAACAGGGGGTGATTGTCCAGTGCGCAAAAAGATTTGAACGGGTCTGTGCAACGGGGCGCGACACCCGGCGGCTCTGCCGGTGCTCCCCTTTTGTCACATCTCGTTCCAGTTCTCTGCCCCGCCGGTGCTGTTAAACGGAATTGCGTGATAAAACAAAAAAGACAGCTATCAAAAGCTGTCTTCCTTGTGGTGCAGGAATGCAATCCAAATCCGAACCATTTCCCTCGGATGCGACTTCTGTCGCTTCTCCAAAGGTGACGGTCTGTGTCCCTTCTTTATAGTTAAAGGTTATCAAAACCTTATCATCATACAGATAAATCGAATTGATGAACGTGTCCACCAACGCCTGCCGCTGGTCTTTCAGGCTCATGTCCAGCTTGCGGAACCGCAGCAGCCAAAACCTGATAAATTCTTCGGTCACTTTCGGCTTTGCCAGCTTTTCTTCTACAATGCGGGCTTCAAGCTCACGCTTGGTTTCTTCCAGCTGCTCCAGCCGCTCCTTCGTGGAGCTGGTCAGGATACCGGCTTGAATCGCATTGAGCATATTCTGGATACCCGATTCCGCATCCCGGAGCTGCTTCTCATAGAGGGGAAGATTGGTGTTCTCCCGGTCTTGCAGCTCCATGACCTTGGCGATGATGGATTCCATGGCGGCATCGTCCTTGACAAGCTGCATGGTCTGATTGACGACCAAATCTTCGAGCCACTGCTTACGGACGGTTTTCTTCTTGCAGCCCTTCTTCTTTTTGGCGGTAGCACATTTATAGTAGCGGTGGACTTCTCCCGTCCGACTCGTGCCGCTCTCACCAAACATCAGCGCACCACAGTAACCACAGTGCAGCTTGGTGGTCAGCAGGTAATCGTCCTCTGCCTTTCTCCGGGCAGGGGCTTTCTTGTTTTTCAGCATCTTCTCCTGCACATCGTCGAAAAGTTCCACGGAGACGATAGACGGAATCGCACCGGGAATCAAAACCTCACGATATTTCAGCTCACCAATGTAGCGACGATTGTTCAACATATGCTGGATGGTGTTGAAGGTCATCGGCCCGCCGCGCTGGTTCTTGATGCCTTTCTCGTTCAGCCAGTCCCGGATTTCCCGCATGGTCTGACCATCGTTATAACGCTGAAAAGTTTCAGCTACGAAAGGCGCAGTCAGCGGGTCAATCTCAAAACGGCGGTCGGCATTGATGGTGTATCCAAAAGGGATTGCACCGCCGGTGAACTTGCCCTTGAGGGCATTCTCCGTCATGCCGCGAATCACTTTCTCCGACAGGTCGGCAGAGTAGTATTCCGCATAGCCCTCCAGCACCGATTCTAGAATGATGCCCTCCGGCCCTTCAGAGATGATTTCCGTTGCCGAAACGAGCTTGACGCCGTTCTTCTTCAGCTGGGTCTTATATCGGGCACTGTCGTAGCGGTTCCGAGCAAAGCGGTCGAGTTTCCAGACAATGATGATGTCAAAGATGCCACGCTCACTGTCCTTAATCATCTGCTGGAACTGCGGACGGTTATCCGTTTTGGCAGAGATGGCACGGTCGATATAGTGCTTGACGATAGTGATGCCGTTCTTTTCGGCATACGCCGTACATTCACGAATCTGGCCTTCGATGGATTCTTCACGCTGGTTATCCGATGAATAGCGGGCATAGATCACGGCGGTCATGGCAGGCACCTCCCATTTATACATCATTGAACGGTGGAACGTTCTTTCGATAGAAGTTTCGTATAATGGGTATACCATATTTTAGTGAAGATTGCAATAGAGAAATTCCAATTGGTTTATCGACAGATGTCTTTCATGACTTTCTGACGGTTTCAGTGTGAGTTTTTTCTTCATCACGGCAATTCGATGTATATTATATGCATCATTCGGCGCTTTACGCTGCGCAGATATGAGCTTGTCTACGGCAGAGTGCATCTCTTGATGCGCACTCTATTTTCGGTTTACTCTACCTGCTTTCTTAGGGTTAGGTTTTCTATTCTATAAGGATGCTTTTAGCGCTTTTCCAGCAAGCATAAATATGGTAGAATAGAAAAAACGCTATGGATATGGGTGACGGTGAAGATCAATGCTGAAAATCGCAATCGCAGAAGATGAGACCAGCGCACGGACTGCATTAAAGGAATATCTTGACCGTTGGCAAGCAGAAAACGGCCAGCCGGTGCAGGCGGTGTTTTTTGAAAGCGGCTCTCAGCTGCTGGAAAACATTCCCCAAGGGTTGCAGCTGGCATTGCTGGACATCCAGATGCCGGGGCTTTCCGGCATGGAGACTGCCCGCCGCCTGCGGGAAACGCTGCCGGAGCTGGAGATCGTGTTCATCACCAGCCTTACCGGCTATGCACTGGAAAGCTACGAGGTCGCTGCACTGGATTATCTGGTCAAGCCGGTCAGCTATCCGCGGTTCTGCCGCAGCCTTGAGCGTGCCTGCCGCCGAATCAGCCAGCAGATAGAGCATATTCTGACCATAAAAAACAACGATGGCGTGTTCCGTCTGCGTGCAAAGAGCCTTGTCTATGTGGAGGTGTTCAGCCACCGACTGGTGCTGCATACCACGGAGGGTGTGGTGAGCTACAGCGGCACCCTTGCCGCACTGGAAAAGGATTTAGGAAACGGCTTTTTCCGCTGCCACAGCTCTTTTCTGATCAATCTGGAGCATGTGACCCGGCTGGACGGTGCTGATGTTGTGCTGGGCAGTGAACGACTGCCGGTAAGCAAATACCGCCGCAAGGCGTTGCTTGCCGCATTGGCAGCCTGCTGGGGGGAGGCTCTGTGATGACCATCAGCCTGTGTACCTTTTTACGGGCAGTCAGCTATGGAGTGCTGCTGCCCTTTTACATTTGCGGCACCGAGCTGCGACGCAGCCTGCGCCGTCAGGGCTTGCAGCCGGTAGTGCTGGTGCTGGCACTGACGGTGGTACTGCAGTGGGAGCAGACCTTTGCCACTCTTGGTGGACAATATGTCGGCATCGCTTGCTCCATTGCCCTGTACGCCGCTACTGCCTATGCCCTGCTGCGCCGCAGCATCGGTCTGGCTGTACAGCAGGCGTTGTGTTTTTTTCTGCTCACCGACTGCACCGACACCATCATGCGGTTTGCCAATATGCGGCTGCTGGGGTACGACCCGCTGCGCTCCGGCACATTCTGGGCGGCGCTGCTGGCGTATCTGCCGCTGACGATGGTGCAGGGAACGCTGTTATGGATGCTACGCCGCTTCTGCCCGGCCGAAAAACTGCGCACCCTGCGCAACACGGCACTTGCATTGTATGTTCTGGCCGCTGTTCCTTATCTGTTCATCTGCCGACTCACCTATTGGCTGCCGTTGACCAACGAAGACCTGCCCACTGCTGTGCCGGTGCTTCTGACCGGGTGCTGTGTGCTGGCGCTGCTGGTAAACATCAGCTTTCTTGGCTACGCCATCGCCGAGGAGGAAAAGCGCACCATGCTGCAGCTGCGCATCGCCGCCGAGCAGCAGCAACAGCAGTATCTGCTGCGTAAAACAGCGGTGGATTCGGTACGGAGCAAGTACCACGACCTGAAAAATATCCTGCTCTATCTGGAGCAGAGCAGCGATCAGGCAACCGTACAGGCGCACATCCGGCAGATCTTGCAGGAAGTGCAACCTTACGAGCAGATGACCGCCACCGGCAACGAGACCGTGGACATCCTGCTGGGTGAAAAGCTGGCACGATGCCAACAGGCACAGATCGCCTGCACCATTACAGTGGACGGCAGGCTGCTGGATTTTATACAACCCATCGACCTTTGTGTCATTTTGGGCAACGCCATGGACAACGCCATCGAAGCCTGCTCTGCGCTGCCGGACCCGGACAGCCGCGCCCTGAGTGTGCGATGCCAGAAGCGGGGCGGGTTTGTGGTGCTCAATTTCCGCAACGCCTGCCTGCAGCAGCATCTGCCGGAGGATGCCCTGCCCAAGACCACCAAGGACGACCCGGAGAATCACGGCTTCGGCCTTGCCAGCATCCGCTCGGCCACCGAAAAATACGGCGGGCAGATGAGCCTGCGGAGCGAGAACGGAGAGTTCGTGCTCACCCTGCTGTTCCCGGAGAAAAAATAGAACCAGAGGCTGCTGCGCATTTGTGCAGCGGCCTCTGGTTCCTTTTATGCCCCGGTCACCGGCTTATACAGCAGTTCCGGCTCCTGCGGGTGCAGGGTGTACACGGCAATATTCTCTGTGGTGCGGGACAGACCTCCATCTACCCGGGTGGTAGTGCCCGGGCCAAAACTCAGGTAGTTTTCCGTGCTTTGGCGCGCCAGCAGGTCCCGGCATTCCTGTCCGGGCTTTGCCCAGCGTCCGGGCAGATACTCATGGTAGCCCTTCTCGGTCAGATGGCGTGCGGCGTAGTCCAGCATCGCCGGGATCTCGTCCCTGCACACCGTTTCTTCCATGCCCTCCGGCAGAGTCATGCGGTCCAGCCGCAGCGCCGAGACTTTGTACTTGACGGCAAAACGCAGACTGGTGGCAAAGTTTGCCGCAGTCTGTTTCGGAATACCATACAGCAGCGTTGCCTCATACCCGGGCAAATGGAACAGCTGCGGAAGGATCAGGCTGGTCTCAGAGCTGGGCATATTGTTTGCGCTGCCAATGCGTTCCAGCTCCGGGATGCGGGCAGTAGCCAGCCCCAGCACCAGCCGGTTGACTCCGGTGTTCTGGAAGGCAACCATCCACGAGGCATCCACACGATTGGGCAATGCTTCCACGGTGACCTCGGTATCCGCAGCCAGAGAGAACAGCTCCCTGATCCGGCGCATGATCCGTGCAAAATCGTCCTGCGACAGCGCCGTAGGGCTGCCGCCACCCCAGTAGACCGTCTGCACCGGGTCGCCGGAAAAATCCGGTGCGGTAGCTTCCAGCTCAGCCAGCAGTGCATTTGCATAGGCCTTACAGGTCTCCGGCGTGGCGGGATAGATTTTTTGGTTGCAGAAGGTGCAGCGCCGGACGCAGAACGGAACGTGCAGATAAAGATGCAGCGGGGCAGACATGGCAAAACTCCTTTCGCACAAAGACAGCCGGACAGGGAAAGCTGCCCCGATGCGCAAACGACACCGGGGCAGCTCTCCTGAAAAAGAAGAAAAAAGAAAAACGCTCAGAAATGCCGCTTTTACAGTGCAGCAACGTACTGACCAACCATCATACCCTGCGTGTTGGCCAGACCCAGACTCTCGCCGGGGATGGAGGTAGAATACTGGAAGCCAAAGCGGCCGCCGCAGTTGTTGCCAGCTGCAAACAGACCCTTGATCGGCTCAAAGTCCTCGCCCAGCACCTGACTGTTATCATCGGTCAACAGGCCGCCGGTAGTCACCAGCATGCTGCCGAAGGCCTTCTCTGCGCCGTAAGCAAAGATATGCTTGCCGTTCAGCGGACGCAGCAGCACCGGCTCCTTAGCAAAATCCTCGTCCACGCCCTTTTCACACAGCTCGTTGTACCGCGCTACGGTGGCAACAAAGTTTTCCAGATCGGTGCCGGTAAAGCCCAGACGCTGACCCAGCTGCTGAGCATCCTCGCCGGCATACACGGTCACAGTGCCCATGCCGGTCACCTCGTAGCCGGCATCGCCGCCATCAATGGCACCCTGCATGATTTCATCCAGCTTCTCGTCCTCGCCATTAGCGTAGTCGATAGCCATGTGGCCAGGTGCCTGATAGGTAAAGTCGGTGCGGATGGTATCGTTGAATACCGTAAAGATCTTACCCTGCGGTTCCTTTGCGCCGGCCATAGCCGCAAGCACGATATCGCCAAAGCCCTCATTGCAGTAGCGCTTACCGTGGCAGTTGACCCACAGTGCAGCGGTAGTACCAATGGGGTCTCCGGGGCTGTTGCAGGGGTAGACGTAGTTACCACCCATGCTGGACAGCGGACGGCTCTCCAGACGGCCGCCTGCCCAGTAGCCCAGCTGAATGCCGGAGCCATCGTCGTCCATGCCGCCAATGGCGGTATCGTCCGAGCAGTAGTCGCTGATCTCGATCAGCAGATCACGGCACATTTCAGCGTTGCCGCCAAAGCCGCCGCCGCAAAGAATCACGCCATTCTTGGCGGTGACCTTGATGTAGCTGCCATCGGTCTCCTTGCCCACCACGCCAACAACGGCATCGCCGTCCTTGATCAGCTGGCAGGCCTTGGTGCCAAAGTGGTAGTCTGCACCCTTCTCGCGGGCGATCTCCATGCAGCGCTTGACCGGCGAAGCATCGCCGTTCAGGGTGGGGGTACCCACCCAAGTGCTGATGCCGCTCTTCTTCTGGGTGTAGTTGCTGCTCAGCGGCCACTGACGCACACTCCAGCCGTCCTTTTCCTCTGCGGTAAAGCTGTCGGTCATCCAGTCAAAGCACTTGCCGCTGTTCTTGGCATAAGCCATGATCAGGCCGCAGCGGCTGCGGTTGTTGGTGCGCAGCTGCCAGTCGGTAACAAACTCCTGTATGTCGATCTGGGGAATGCCCTTGCTAGCCAAAAACTCGCTGTTCAGATGGCCGATCTGTCCGCCGCCGCGGAAGCTCATGGCGTCCTCGGTCTGGCTCTCGATCACGATCACGCTGGCACCGGCTTCAATCGCGGCACGGGCAGCCGGCGTACCGGCCTGACCGCCGCCCACAATGACGACATCGGCGGTGTACTCCTTTGCAAATTCGGTGATTGCATCGGGAGCGGTGCGCCAGCTCTCACCTTCTGCGGTGCTCTGGCCGAGAGTGGTGCTGACCACCGGTTCACCCTTGGCCTGTGCTACACAGTTTGCAACAGCATCCTTAACGGCATCCGAGGTAATGGTCGCACCGGAATGACCGTCGATCTCGGCGCTCTGAGCCTTGAGGATCTGTTCCTTCAGCTCATCGCCAATGCCCTTGCCAAAGCCCTCGGTTTCACCGGAAACATCGATGGTCACATCTGTGATGCTCTCAGCGTCAAAGGTCATGGTGACAGTAACGTCCGAGCTGATGCCCCTGGAGGTGGCAGAATAACTGCCGGGGGTGTAAGTACCGCTGGCAGAAGCAGTGCTGGAGCTGCCGGAGGAACCGGAGCAGCCCACCAGAGCCCCTGCCATAGCAGCCCCCAGCGCACCAATGGATGCGGTGTGCAGGAACTGTCTTCTGGAAACCTTGTTTGCCATGAAATCTTCTCCTTTTGGTATGTTGTGCCGTTCGTATACGGCGATTGACAAAAGAATAGCAACTTCAGGAAAGGGTTGCAATCATCCTGCGCAACTGGGCGTTTCCACTGCGTAGTTGGACAAAAAGCCCTGCGTAATGGGGAGGTATGCCGGGGCAGATGCGCCGAAGTCACTGATGAATCTGTATGGCGGAATAGCGAGCGTCTGTAGTTTCTATATCACAGAATGGCGATGTGGTTATCAGGATGACGTTCCTCATAATATGTATAATGACGACTTTTCATAAGTCCTACTCTCTCCACTTTATTGCCATAAATTTTTCAAAACCCTCTTGACGCATTCTACATACCGTGGTATTTTTCTTGTAAATCCCATTGATTTTGTGGATTGGTTCAAATTCATCCACAAGATGTGGTCGTGTTCATTTTGAACACAGCCACAGAAAGTGGTTGGTTATCACCGTGAGACCCACCACTTCCGTGAGGAAAAGTCCACGAAGAATTTACCGCCCCGCAACACACCCGATTCATTTTGCCGCCGATTCACCCGACAAAATCCATCGCTATGCTGCATGGGCGGTATTTTTCTTTTACGGGAAACGCACCTTGAAAATTTCATGAGCCGACCGAACGTGATACCGACTTTTCGTCAACGCCGCTGCACAAACAGGGGCAGGAACTTCGTTCGGAGCAAACGGCGATTCCCATTACATGAGCAGCACAACCTCTACTTC
>ENA-USZI01001969-USZI01001969.1-human-gut-metagenome-genome-assembly--contig:-NODE-1969-length-12764-cov-5.050839_pt1 | contig 12764 bp, 18 predicted proteins | sample MGYA00250042_ERZ773532 | MGnify/ENA primary metagenome ERZ773532 (study PRJEB29103, sample SAMN06112036) | human gut metagenome | biome: human gut; feature: ankylosing spondylitis patient; material... | reverse complement strand
AAACAAAATATGTTCGAGAACTCTCTTTATTTTTTTCTTTAACTCCCTTCCAAAATTCTTTTAATATATCAGTATCAACTATAGATAAAAATTTTGCCAACAATACAGATCTCAGAGGCCTAAGATTATAATGATGTGTAGCAACACCATAATTTTCACCAGAATCAAGTATTGTATCAAAAAGTTTTGTTGCAACATATGCTTCTTTATTTATATATATTAATGCTAATTTAGGATTTATCTTTTTTAAAATACGTTTCAATTCGAAACAAACATTTGACATCTTTGTCAAGCCCAATTCATTACCATGAAGTTCCTTTATGTTATATTTTGAACAAATAGTATCAAAATGTCTAGAAAAAATGTTCTGTATATTCACCTTAGACACCACAGCAATCAAATAGAAAAATTTTTGATCACTATCAAACATATTTAATCCAGAATTTCCAGACTCATCAATATAAACATACATGAGTAAACCCTCCATCAATAGGTATTTAGATAAAATACTATCAGTATCCCCCCCCCAAAGCAACGCCCTTGACTTTCCTCCCATTTTCTGGCGATCTGAGCTTCCCTAATCGTACAGGCGTAATCCGTCGCCTTTGCCATGCCCCACATGGTGAAAAGAGCGGACTTTCTTGTATCTTGCCACCAGTGCATCCTTTTTTTGGGATGTGGTTACATATTGGCAAGGTGACGTCCGGGTGTCCGCGAGGCCCCGGCGGCTCATACGGCCGGGGAGCGTCACCTTGCCTTTTTTGTTTCCAAATCCCAAATCGTACCGAGGTGCATTATGGCAAAGGCTACTCTTTCTCCCGTCCAGTTCCACGGCTCAACCATTTTCGTCGTCACCCACAAGGGCGAACCCTACGCCCCCATAAAGCCCATCGTGGAAGACATGGGGCTGACATGGGAAGCACAAGCCAGAAAGTTACGCGACAACAGGGACAGGTGGGGTATGATCAACATGATCATACCCTCGGCATCGGGGAACCAAGACACCCTCTGTATGCCCGTCCGCAAGCTCCCCGCCTTCTTCGCCAGCATCAACCCCAACAAGGTACGCCCCGAACTCCGCGACCGTATCCGCCTCTACCAAGACGAATGCGACGACGCCCTCTGGAACTACTGGACAAAGGGACAAGCAACCCGGAGGCCAAAGGCCGCCCTGCCCGCCGTACCCCAACCGACACGGCAGGAGCAGACAGCCGCCGCGCTGGAACGCTTCCGTACCTTCCAACGGGAGTTCTTCAAGGTCGGTTCAGAACTGGAACATTGCCTGCGCGATGCCTACTGGATGCCCGGCAACGCCATGCCGGACAACCTGAAGCCGTTCGCAAACGGCATGAACTACGGCATCCAGTCCCTTTTTTGCGCCACCTGCCACACGATGGAAGCAATGGAACGGTACGCTTCCGCCCACATCGCCGGGGAAGAACTCATGAGGCGGGGTGCGCAATGAGCGGCCTCACCACCCTCGACGCCGCCAGAGGTATGCAGTGCAGGCACGCCAAGCTCTTGCGGGACATAGACCGGCTCCGCTCCATCCTCCCGCCGGACTTCGCGGCCACGGCCTTCATCCCGGACGCCCAGACCGATGCCGCCGGGAACCGGAAACGCTTCTTCCACCTCACCCGTAACGCCCTGCCCTTCCTCTTCATGGGACAGGCCACAAAACATGAAATCCTGTGGATGGCCGAAACCGTCCGCAAGCTCCACTAAACAAACCGGGCCGGGACCTCACATCCCGGCCCTTTCCATCCGCAAAAATCGCTATGCCGTTGTCAATGAACCGCTCACCGCGTGGATGCGGAAGCCTGTTGCGTTTTTTCAGCCTGTTTCGCGGCGTTGCGGCGGATGACCGTTTCCACGGCCTGTACCTTCCGCCACATGCCGGGCGTCAGATCGATACCGAAGGCTTCCGCCACCAGCGCCAGCGCGTTGTAGTCGAACCCCACCGGGCCGCCCATGCCGGACATGCGGAGTTGGGTAGCGCCCGCCTGGAGCAGTTCCCATGCGGCGGCGTTCTCCGGCATGAGATCCGGGCAACGGCCCTCGCACTCTTCACAATCCAGATCGTCGCGGTTCCGGGCGGCCTTCCGGCAGGTGTCGCAGTATTCCGCACCCTCACCGGAAAGCCACTCCCAGACCGCCGCTAGTTTTTTTCTTCTTCCGCCACGCCGAAGGTTTCGTTCACGATGGCCTTGTGCAGGGCAAGAATGTCGGGGAAAGGCAATTCGTCCGTCTGGGCCGCGTCGAACCCGGCGACGGTGAACACGGCGTCCATGCCCTCGGAAATCGAATACCCGCCGCCCATGAGGTCGAAGCCCTGCGCCTTGAGCGCCTTGATGTCCTTGCCCTTGAGCGGGTTCACGATGAAGTCCTGACCGGAAAGAGTAATGGTACGCATGGTGTTTTCCTTTTGAGTTTGCTGGTTAATAGGATTCCACGTCATTGACGAGGGTAACGACGACAGAGGCGTTGTCCGCGTTGTCGTTGAAGTACGCCGAAAAACTCTGATCCATCTTGATCCCCGTGGGGCCGTCCACGGTCGGGCCGTCATAACTGAGCTGCACTTCCGGGACGCTGAACATCAGCTTGTTGCCCTCATCGATGGCGAACGACAGATCAAGGCTGAGTTCCTCGCTGTTCCTGGCCTTCATGAGCAGGGTCTTGTCCGTGATGAACACGGTGAGGCTGCCGGTAACCGCCATGACGCCCTGAGGCAGATCATAGACCCGCCCCTTATCGCCGAGCTTGCGGATGCTCGAATCCAGCCCGAAATCAATATTGAGGCTGCAATCAGTAACCACGCCGATCTCCGCGCCGCCGCTCAACAGGGAACCCTGAAAATTGTTGAACCGCTTCATGGCCACGGACGGGGCACTGGCGTTGTAGTCGGCATCCACATAATCGGCATCGCGCCCGAGCATGTTGACCGTGGCGGTCAATTCCCCGTCGCCGCCCGCCTGCATAGCCAGAGACGACACCTTGCAGCCTACAAACTGGCCGTAGATGTCCCCATAGGTGGCCTGCATGACGAGGGACGGCATGTCCTTGTTGGACTTCCAGACGTGGGTGAACGGCGCGGCGGCGGGCTCTCCCGTCCCAGTCGTGGCCGGAGTGCCGAACATGGCCCTGAGCCAGTGGCCGAAAGCCCGTGCGTCAACCGGGACGACAACGCCGCCGGACACTTCAAGGTTCCCGTCAAAGGGTTCCGCCGGGTCATAGCGGCCCGTCAGCGTCCCCGGAGTGTTCTTGGCGCGGGACGGCTTCAGGGAAAACGAGTTGATGGGGAGGAGGACACCCCCCGGCGTAGTCGGAGCCACGCCGTAGGACGTTTCCACGTCCATCAGGACTTTGGTTCTGGCGCCGACCGCAATCTGTTTGTTGGGCATGTTTCAATCTCCTATTCGGTTTCGAGGAACCAGACCTTGAACTCCATGTTCACGCGGAAGTAATTCGTCCCGTCCTCGTACAAATCCTGATCCTCGATCAGATGCGCGCTGAACCGCGGGCCGCTTGGCGGCATGGCGGCACGAACGGCCTTGGCAATGGCTTTCGCCTCGTGGTAGTCCCGCGCCCATGCGTCGATCAGCAAGTCGATCTCTTCCAGCCCGGAAGCTCCGGCCAACGTGTTGGCGGGCCTCCCGCCAAGGCGCTGGAAGGAGACGCAGGGGAGCGTGGTTCCCGGCGGAACGAGCAGGGCAAAAACCTTTCCCCCTACCAGCGCGGACAGTCCCGCATCTTCCCGCAGCGTGCGCAGGAGGGCTTTTTCAAAATCAACGGCGCTCGGCATCACGCCCCCTTTCCGTATTTGCTCCTGAATTCGGCCACCGCTTCCATCAACACCTTGTCTTTGGCCTTCCGCAGGAATGGATGGGCACGAACATGTTTTGTGATTTTAGGTTGTGTCCCGTCGTGGTTCACCATCGCATGGCCGTACTCGACAAGGTGGGCGTGCGGCACGCGGACCAGCACGATCCAGCCGCCGTTCTCGAACTTGGAGACACGGGGCCGGATGCCCTTCACGAGCTTTCCGGTTTTGGAGGTGGGGAACTCTTCTCCCCTCGCTTCGTCCGCGATCCTGTTGGCAATGCTTTCCAGTTCGCCGTCGATGAATCCCGCAGCCTCCCGGATTATCTCGTTCACGTCGAAGTCCACGAGCCACGCATCAGGCTTCCTGCTCATAGCTCGCCTCCCTGCACATCAGCACCAGCCGCGTGCCCCTGTTGTCAGGCAGAGGCGCGACAATGCCGAATACCCTGCCGCCGTGCACAATCCGCATGTCCGCCGCCACGTCGGGCCGGAAGCGGATCGTGACCTTGTGCGTGACTTCGGACTGCACCTGCTGCGAGGCGAAAAACTCCCGCCCGCTCACGGCCTCGACCGACGCCCACACCGTGGACACGTCCTTCCACGACTCCCGCCTTAACGGTGCGCCGTACTCGTCCACGGCAAGCTCATACCGCTGGATGGTCACCCGATGGCGAAGGGAACCGGCACGCATCACGCGCCTCCGGATCTCAACAAGGCGTCTTTCCGTCGAAGCTCAATCCATACGGCGACGCACAGCGCCGCCAAAGGGACAAACAAAAACAGCGAAACCCCGAACACCCCCCGCAGAAACCAGTGCCAAACGGCGAAATTGAGGTTCCACGCGGCAAGGGAACAAAAAAGGTAGGCAGGGCCACAAACCCACAACAGACAGTTGGCGAACAGCCGCAACACCTTTCTCTTTGTCCACTTGAACTCTTTGAACCTCTTCACTTCATCAGCGTTCATCAGAACCCCCTTGTGACGACATACGGATCAAGCAGGCAGTCAACGAATGACCGCCCGAACTCATTGAAGTTCGACCCCACGGCAAAGCTCTCCCGCTGTTCGTACAGCGTCCCGATCCGCACCAGCATCCACTGGCGGATCGGTTCCGGGAACCTCTCGGCGGGATAGCCCGCCCTCACCGTCAGCACGGTTTCCCCCTGCGGGAAATCCGGGCCGGGGATGAAGGCCGCTCGCAGCGGCGATTCCTGCGGCGACAGGCCGGACGGCGTGAAACCGTACAGCCCGGCGTCCACCGCCTCGCCGCCCACGGTCACGGACGCCACCGCCATGCAGGGCACGAGGGGAAGCCGGAACGGGGACGTCAGGGGGCCTGTTTCGACCTCCCAGACGGATTCTCCGAATACGCGGCGGGTGACGCCCTCCCCCTGCTGGCGCGCCGCCGTGATCAACACCGTCAACAGGGCATCATCCTCCACGGCTTCGGCGCGGGTGTGCAGCCGGGCCATTTCAAGCGTGACGGGTTCCGCTGCGGGCGGCGTGATCAGGCGTACAGTCATGGCTAGGCCGCCGCGCCGTGCTGGAAGAACTTCACGGCCTGCGCATCCGTCAGGACGCCGCCCGAGCGCATGAAGGCGAGGAACCCCACCTGCCCCTTCTGGGCAAACGCGGAATCCGCAAAACGGTACATGGTGATGCCCATGGCGTCGCGGATGATGTACTTGGAGAAATCGCCGAACAGCACGGACTTGGCCGTCGCCGCCATTGCCGGGACGGACTGGTTGATGACATACCGATAGCCAAGGATGCTCGCGGGTTCCTTCACATCGATGCCGGGAAGCCACAGGGGTCGGCCTTGCCCGTCCTTCAGCTTCTTGATCGCCTTCAGGGTGGTGTCGGCAAACATGAAGGCGCACCGCCCCCCTTCGCGGTAGGCGGGATCAAGGCTGTGCTCCAGTTCCACCAGATCGTCGTAGGTCACGGAATCAACCTGCGCCTTCGCGCCGGTGACGCCGAGCGTGGCGCCGGTCAGCACGCCGGAAGGCTGAGAACTGCCCGTTCCAACAGTAAAGTGCTTGTTCGTGATGCGCCCCAAACGGGTGATCAGACGGTTGTTCACGAAGGCCTCAATGTCCGCGTTGGAGTCCTGAAGCAGTTCGATGGGCACCGCGACCGTCTTGGAACTGTACTTGTGCACCCCGAGATTCACGACGCCGAACGAGGGATCGGCAGCGGCCGCCGCCGTGTTTTCGCCGAGGATTTCCCCTTCTTCGGTGGTGCCGTCGCTGGTGGGCATGGTCATGGGCACGCCGGTGGCCGTGCTGATCACGGTGGCCACGGAACGCATCCCGCCGAACGCCTTCAACGCCTCAATGATGGTGCCGGAGACTTCCGTGGGTACGGTGTAGCCGCCCTGTGCATCCGTCCCGGTGCTCATGGTGTTGCGGACGGCGGCCCAATCATCGGGCGTCAACGCCTGCGGGCCGTTCCGCATCCACTTGTCATAGAGGGCGTGCGGCGTGTTTTCCCGTTCATCGCGGGGTTCTCCCGTCAGACGGTCGGCTTCCATGGCCAGCGCCTTTTCATGGCGGGCAATGGCATCATCAAGGGCGGAAATCTCGGTTTCCAGCGCGTCAAACTGGTTGGCCGCTTCCTCCGGGATACTTTCGGGATGCCTGTCCAGAAGGTTCCGGTACTCGCGGGCCTTGGCCGTGCGCTTCTCGCGCAGTTCCTGAATGCTGCTCATGCAAAAATCTCCTAGTGCCGGGTCACGGCAAACAGGCGGGCGGTACGCTCGTACCGTTCGCGGTTCTGAGGGTTGATGGAAGCCGCCACAGCCGGAACAACCGGAGCGTTGGCGTAGACGGAAAGGTTCCAGTCGGCCTGTGCCTTCGGAGCGGCTTCGGCCACGCGGTCGGCAAAACCGCGCTCAACGGACTCTCCGGCGGAAAACCACGTTTCGGCCTTCATCCACCCGGCGATCTCCTCCGACGTACAGCCCGTTTTCTTGGCGTAGGTGTCCACCAGCGAGGCGTCGAGCTTTTCCAGCATCTCCGCCGTGTGCAGGAGATCGTCGGCATTGCCCGCCGTGAACGTCCATGCCTTGTGGATCATGAAGAACCCGCCGGGCGCGATCTCCACCTCGTCACAGGCCACGGCCACGAAGGAAGCCGCGCTTGCCGCGTACCCGTCCACATGGGCGACAATCCGCGCCGGATGGTTCCGTATGGCCGCTTCAATGGCCCGCGCTGCGAACACCTCGCCGCCCGGGGAATTGATCCGCAGGTGGATGGTCGGCGCATCAAGAGTGTTCAATTCTTTGACGAACTTCTCGGCGGAGATGCCTCCCCAATAATCGTCGCTCACAATCACATCATAGAGGTAGAGGGTCGCTTCCCCAGACGCCTCAACCTGTGCCTTGGGAATGTCCGCCGTCCGGTTTCGGGCGTTGTCGCGTAGGAGTTTCAACAGTCTGTCCATTTTCGTCCTTTTTCACCGGGTGTTGCAGTTCGTCGCCGCCATCGATGGGCGGCAGGCCCTCGGCGGCCCGGATCTCGTTTGTGGTCATGAAGCCCGGCTCCTGCATGGAGCCTCGGGCGATACGGTAGAACTCGCCCCGCGTCTTGGTATCGCCACGGGTCAGCTCGGATTCGTCGAACTCGGCAAAGAAACCGTCCCGGAACAGCTTGGCCTCAAGCTCCTGTTCAATGGCGGTCAGGTGATCGTTCAGGGTGAAGGTCGTAAACCAGCGTGCCATCTGCTCGACGCCGCTCCCCCACGATGAGGTCTTTTCCGTCTCCCCGATCATGACCGGGGGAACGCCGAAGAAACGGCAAATGTCGATGACCGAGAACTGCCGGGATTCGATAAGCTGCGCGTCTTCCGCGGACATGCTCAACGTCTTGGCCTCGCCGCCTTCAGTGAGAAGCAATGGGCGGTGGTGGTTGGCCGTGCCCGTATACCGGGCGTCGAAAAACTCCCGCAGATCGTCGGCTACTTTAGGATCGAGCTTGCCCGGATAGGTCAGGGCGATTTTCGACAGCATCCCGTTGCTGAAAAACCGGGCGCTGGACTCTTCCGCCGCCAGCCCGAGGCCGATCCCCTGCCCCGCCGCCGAGATGGTGGACAGGCCGCGCTTGCCGTCCCAACCGACATTGGGGACGTGCAGCATGTCGTCCTGATCGTAGAGCCGCGCCTGCCCGTCCTCGAACGTCACCCGGTAGAACAGCCTGTTCCGCTCCACGCCGAGCCGCTGATCAAGCCCGAGTTCCCACGCCCAATAGACAACCACGTTGCGCGGGTTCAGGGGATACAGCCCCACGGGTTCGCCGGAACGCGCCCGGATGATGTGGGCGTAGCCGTTCCCCTGAAGCACCTTGTGGGCGACAAAGGTTTTCCAGAACGTGGTGGACGTCATGAATCGGTTGGGCCGCAGGCGCAGCACGTCCGCCAGCGGGTGCCCGTGGGCAAGCTGGCGCTGTTCCGTGCCTTCCCGCAGGTAGACCTTCACCGGAGCCGAAGCCACCGCGCCGCCGAGCAGTCGGACGCAGGCGAACACCGCCGAGAAGCGCATGGCGGACTCGGGCGTCACAACCTGCCCGGAAGCCACCGGCGCGCCCATGCCGAACAGTTCGGAGAAGTCGGAAAAAGAGGCCCCGCCGGATATGCTGGCATTCTGAGGCCGCCCGGTGCGGCGTGTGGCAAGGGGATTCCTTCTCATGCCCGCCATTACAGATCCCCCCACAGGTCAACGAAACCTTGCGTGATGACAGCGCCGGATCCTTCTTCCGGCACGGCCTGCGCCCGACCAAGCGCCATGATCGCGGCCACCGCGCCGTCGATCTTGTATTCGTAACGGTCTTTCCGGGGATAGATGTTGTCCTTGGCGTCCGTGAAACAGACCGTATTGGACATGCACCACGTCAGGACGGGATTTCCGTCATGGCGAATCTTCCCGGCATCCACCAACGCGATCAGCGTTTTGAAAGGATCGGAGAAGTTCTTCACCGTGGCCCCGAACTCCACCATCGTCAGGCCGGAATCCGCCAGATGCGTCACAAGCTGCGCCGCCTGATACGGGTCATAGGGGCACTCCCGCACCTCAAAACGCTTGGCCTGCTCAAGGATATGCTCCTCAATGGTGTCGTAATCGACCATCCCGCCGGGCGTGAGCGTGATCCAGCCTTCGGAAGCCCACCCCCGGTAGATGTCCGCATTCTGGGTGGATTCAAGCGCGTCTTCGGGAAGGAAAAAATCGGCAAACAGCGCATACGTCCCGCCGTCTTCCGGGAAGAGGTACACAGCGGCGTTCAAATCGCCCTTGCTGGCGAGGTCAAGGCCCATGAAACAGGGCTTCCCGGCGAAGCGTCCCCGCGACAGGCCGGGATCGGCGCACTTCTCCCAGTTCGTCATGTTGAACGCGGCGGCCCGGGCGTTGCACCAGATATTCAGGTGCTTGGTCTTGAACGTATTCTGCTTCGAGGGGTTCTGGATGGCCTTCAACTGTTGCGCCAGAAGGTAGTCTTCCATCACGGACACGCCAAAATTTGGGTTCGCCTTCCGCAGCGCCTCTGGGCTCTTCCAATCGTCCTCGGCGTCGATGGTGTAGACGACGGCAAACAGTTCCTCATCCTGAAGCGTGCGATCAAGAACCTTCCCGGCGCGGAGCCGCATGTCATAGCAGGGGCCGCCAAGGTTGAAGCCCGCCGTGGTGATGACGATGATCAAAGGCTGGCGGCGTGCGCCCATGCCGGTGATCATGGTGTCGTACAGGCGCGGGCTGTCGTGCTCGTGGTATTCGTCAACGATGGCGCAGTGCGGCGACGCGCCGTCGCCGGGATCACCGATCAACGGCTCGAATCTGGACGCGGAACCGATGAGGTTCATATTCTTGGCGCGGACGTCCACGCCGTAGTGCTCCATGAAGCCTTCGGCGCGCTTGGCCATGATCTGCGCGGGGCCGTACACTTCCCACGCCTGTTTTTCCGTAGTGGCGCCGGAGTACACTTCCGCGCCCTCTTCGCCGTCCGCAACGAGCATGTAAAGGCCCATCGGAGCCACGAAGCAGGACTTGCCGTTCTTGCGCGGCACTTCAATATAGGCTTCCCGGAATCTCCGCAGCCCGTCCTTGGCGCGCTTCCAGCCGAACAGCGTTGAAAGGATGAACTTCTGCCACGGCTCAAGTTTCAGGGTCATGCGCTTGCGCGCCCATTCCCCTTTGACGTGGGGCATCATCTCCTCAAACTTGATCACCCGCTCGGCTGCGGCGCGGTCAAAGAAATACGGAGCGCCGTCAACGCCGTCCCACCTTCCCAGATCGTCGAGCTGGCGCTTGCAGGCGAGGATCACCCACTGGCACGCCAAAATCCGCCCGGCAACAACATCGCGGGCGTACTGAAGCGCGGCTTCAACGTGGGGATATGTCGGTTCCTTTGCCATGATGTTTCCTACAGGGCCGCGAAGCCCTTTTTCTCGCCCGTCTTTTTCTTTGCGCTGACACGGGTACGGCTGCTCGGGGACATGCCGAACTCGGTCAAATACTTGTGCATCAGTTCCAGCGACTTGTTGGCGATACCCACCAGAGGGTTCTGGATGATATTGCCGTTTGAGGTCGTTTCCGTGAGCTTCATGGTGCCGTCGATGTTGCGCAGCTGCTCTTCCGCCTCAACCCACCGTCCATAGGCCTGGCAGTAGGCCGCCAGTGCCGCCCGGTCGATGGTGGACAGGATGCCGAGTTCATACAGTTCGAGCGCCAGCCGTTCCCATTCCTCCCGCGCTTCCGGCGACAGGTGCGGCGGCGCGGCGGGGATTTCCGGGTCCGGGGTTGGCTCATCCGGGTTCATCCGGCATTTCTGCAGCGTCCCGCGAACCATTTTCAAATGCGTCGGCAATGGCTTACGTCCCGCCATATCCCGGTTGACCCCCTCCCCCCATTTTGCATGAACAAAAATCCACCTGCCCTATGCGGTCTTCGGATGGTAGCACCAGACATTTGATCCCCCCCTCATCGTGTCACCGCACGCCCGCCGTTCTCACGGACGGTCTTCCTGCTGTGGCAGGCATGGCAGAGGGGTTGCAGGTTGCTCCGGTCATCCGTCCCGCCGTCGGCTCTGGCCACTATGTGGTCAACATCCGTCGCCGGCACGATGCGCCCGGCCTTGCGGCACTCCCGGCACAACGGTTCATCCATAAGGATCTGCGCCCGCAGCTTCCGCCACCGAGCCCCGTACCCGCGCCGGTACGCGCTCTCCCGCTGACTGTCCTGCTCGGCCTTCCACTTCCTCGCCCGCGCTTCCGCCGCGTCCTTGTGCTTCGGGCAGTAGCCGGACGGATCGCGGGTAAGTTCATGGCATCCGGCATGGCGGCACACCTTGAGCGGTCTAGGGGGCATCGTCATCCCCGCCCACGGCCTCATCCACCCGCCGCTCCACCTTCCGCTTGCTGCGAAGGAGCACCCGCCGCAACAGGTCCGGCACGGGGATGCCGAGCCGCTGCATGTGGGCAATGACGGATACGGCGTCCGTGATGATCAGGTAGGCAATGAAAAGGTTCAGCAACGGCATGTCGAACCCGCCGAAAGACCGGGAAAGGCTGGCGTTGACCACGCCGACAATCAGCAAGTAAAGGCAGTAGGCCGGGAACTTGAGCGCCCCGTGCGCCAGCATCCGGCAACGGAAATGCCTGCGCCGCACGGCGTCCGCCAGCCCAAAGGCAAAGTCGGCCACCAGCATGGCCCCAAGCATCCACAACAGATAGGCGTCCCCGCCGAACAGCGAGACGACGCCGGCGACGCACGAACCTATGACGGCCTTCTCAGGCCACAGGGCCAGCAGGCTTTGCGTGTAGTAGGCAAGCCCATCCAGCGGGGCGGGCGGCTGCATCATCATTCCTTCCCGGTTGCGGCCCGTATCGCCGCCTTGTCCGCATTGCACGCGCCGAGCGCGGCTTGCCAGTCAAACACATGCCCCACAAGGTCGAGGTTCGTATCCCCGGCCAGCACGGGCGCGGGCGTCGGTTCAGTCAGATACGTGGGAACCTCTTCCCGGATGACCAATGGAACCGCCGCCACTTCCCGCCTACCGGAACAGCCCGAGAACAGCGGGAGGCAAAGGAGTAGAACCCCAATCGCCAGCCTCTTCGTCATTCCGCATTGCCTCCCGCAGCTTGCGCCGCTGTTCGTCCCTGTCCCGCGTGAGCGCCTTGATCGTGGCGTCCCGTTCCGCCGCCGCAGCTTCCACCGTGGCCTTCGCCGCCGCCAGTTCCCTGACCGCGGCCTCTCCCGACTGCGCGGCGGCCTTCCATGTAGCGGCGTCCTGCCGGGCTTCCTGCGCTTCCGTCCGGGCCGTGTCGCGTTCCGTTCGTAAGGTGAGGACGTACACACCAAGCCCAATAACGAAGAGGCCCAGCGCCCCGGCCAACACCGCCCGCCGGTTCATTCCGCAATCCCCCACCGCGCGGCCAGCCGTTCGACCAGCGCCCGGCAATCAGAAGTACGGTTGAGCCAGCCGCGCAGGAACGCCGCGGACTTCGGCTTCTTCGCCACGAGTCCGCGGTACCACCGCTCACGCTCCAAGAGCATGAGGGCCGCCAGTTCGCGCTGGTTACAGGACGCCGCAGCCGCCAGCGTGTTCCGCCCGACGATGCCGTCCACCCCAACGCGCAGGAGCCGTTGCAGCATCCTCGCCGCACGCGGGACACCCGCATTGACGGCGAAGTCATAGAAGCACACCGCGACCAGCGGGGGCATTTCCCCTGTACGCGGCCTGTCCCAGAAGTGACGCTTGAAGATGTCCCGGGCCGTATCCTTGGTGACGGCCAGCACATCGTCCCGATCAATATCCCCGTCGCCGTCAATGTCCCCTTCCCAGAGATCAAGCCCCTTCAGGAACATGAGGCTGACGCACCTTGTCTACAGTTTTGCTTCTAGCCAGTTCTAGGTTGAAACGAATATCACTATTTCCTGGGTTTAGCAACAAGGC
>ENA-USZI01001961-USZI01001961.1-human-gut-metagenome-genome-assembly--contig:-NODE-1961-length-12808-cov-3.632550_pt1 | contig 12808 bp, 12 predicted proteins | sample MGYA00250042_ERZ773532 | MGnify/ENA primary metagenome ERZ773532 (study PRJEB29103, sample SAMN06112036) | human gut metagenome | biome: human gut; feature: ankylosing spondylitis patient; material... | reverse complement strand
AATGGTTTTGAAGGGTGCCGTCACTCTGCGAGTTTTGAGAGCGCCATTTTTCGACATCGTCGTCACAGACCTTCCAGTGACGCCCGATAGCATGCGTGCAGAACAGTGACCGACCGGCATCATGCATGACATCCCCGTGCGCGTCACCTCCAGCACCGCCGCCGACAGGACGGGCCAAGGCGGCATGAGGAGGGCGGCAGCGCAGCGGGGATGATGATTCCAACCAGCCACCGGGGAAATGGATGATCTCTCACGATGATGGATGGGACGGTGACGCATGGCAACGCTGAAAGACGTGGCGAAGGCGGCGGGGGTATCGCCGAGCACCGTGTCGTACACGCTTCGCGGCGGCGCCTACGTGTCGCAGGAGACCCCGGGGCAGATCTGCGCGATCATCGAGCGCAACAAGAACACCACGCCGGTCGACATCCTGCACTGACCGCCCCCTTCACCCGGCTCGCCTCGGCTCGGCTCCGCCGCCATCCCGCGAAAGTCCCATCACAACCAATGTACATGGGACTTTCGCGGGAAGAGGGCGGGGAATGGTCAAGCGCCGCGCGGCGATCAGCAGCCGCCCGTCTCGCGGTGATCAGTGGGAGGCCAGCGCCGTGATCCGGTCAAGGAACTGGCTCTTGAATCGCGCGATGTCGACGCGCACGGCCACCTGCGTGGTCTTGTGCGAGTCGGTGAGCCGGTCGTGAGCGCGGTCGCCGATGGTCCTGCCGCGATACGCGCCCTCCAAGTCGACCTGCAGGTTCATGCCCAGCGTGGTGACCAGCGTCGGGTCGAGCGCCGCGGCCACGGCAAGCGGATCGTGCATGCCGCACCCCTTCAGCTCGGGCTGCGTCGCCGAATACGCGTCGATGTAGAAATCCGTCATGCCCGCCAGGAAATCACCCGCCGCGGTGCCCAGCCGCCGCCATCGCTCGATGTCGCGCCGCGTGAGCACCGCCTGATGCGTGACGTCAAGGCCGATCATCGTGGTTTCCACGCCGCTGCGCAGGATGGCGTCGGCGGCCTCCGGGTCCTGCATGATGTTCGCTTCAGCGCCGGGTGTCACATTGCCCGGCACGGTCAGCGCACCGCCCATGAACGTGATGGAACCGACGAGCTCGCCGATGCGCGGCTCACGACGGCAGACTTCGGCGATCGTGGTCATCGCGCCGGTGGGCACGATGACCAAGTCCTTGCCGTACGTGTGCGCCGCGTCGATGATGAAATCCGCCGCGGCCGTCGTTTCCGGCGAGCGCCGCGAATCGGGGATCGTCATGTCGCCGATGCCGTTGTCGCCGTGGATGCGCCGCGTTCCTGCCGACGGCGAATAGCGGAAGTTTTCCGGTGCGGTCGACGGGCGGTCGAGACCGGGATACACCGACACTTCGGGATGCCCAAGCAGGTCGGTGACGGCGAGCGCGTTGCGCATGCCGGTCTCGACGGTGACGTTGCCATAGGTGCCGGTGATGCCGATCAGCCGGACGTCATCGGCCTGTTCGCTTGCGAGCGCATACGCGATTGCCAGTGTGTCGTCGATGCCGGTATCCAAATCGAGAATGAGTTTGCGTGTCATGCGGGTCTCCTTCGCCTTCCGTATTCTACGCCGCACACCTATGGCGACTGTCAACCGGCCTCGCCGCGTCCCGTCAGACGAACAGGCTCATGTCGCTGGTCTCGCCGGAGCCGAGGAACGTTGAGACGCCGCCGAGCTCCACCCCGTCGATGAGCTCCTCCTGATGGATGCCCATGATGTCCATCGACATCTGGCATGCGACCAGGCGCACGCCGTGATCGGTCGCCTGCTTCATCAGCGATTCGAGTGATTCCACGTTCTTGGATTTCATGATCCAGCGGATCATCTTCGCGCCGATGCCACCCATGTTCATGCGCGAGAGGCCGAGCTTGCGCGTGCCGCGCGGCATCATCATGCCGAACATGCGCTCGATGAGCGTCTTCCTGACACGCACGCGCTTGGGCTTGCGCAGGATGTTGAGCCCCCAGAACGTGAAGAAGATCGTGACCTTGCGGCCCATCGCGGCGGCGCCGTTCGCCATGATGAACACGGCGATGGTCTTGTCGAGGTCACCGCTGAACACGACGAAGGTCTTGTCATGGCGAACGTCGCCGCCATCCGGGTTGAAGCCGGTCTGCTGCGGTGCGGCGGCGGGAGTCTCGGCCGATACCGCCCGACCGGCCGGCGACGACGGGCATGCGGCGGCCGGAGCGCCGGGGGCCGGCATGTGCGCGGTCTTGTCGATGACGACATGAATCACGCCGTTTTCGTCGCGTTCGAGCGAGACGAGACGGTTGCCGACGCGTTCGCACCACACCGCGATGTCTGACAGGAAGGCGTCTTCGGTCGCCTCGGCGGTCAGTCGGGTTCCGATCGGCAGCGGGCGCAGCGTGTCGGCGACCTTCACGATCGGACCGGGGCACTTGAGCCCTTTGGCGTCGACGAATACCGCGTGAGGCTGCGCGCCGTCCGTATCTCCATTGCTGCCGTGCAAGGCGGCCGAGTCGGCAGCCCCCGTCGACTTGCTTTCATGCTCAGGGCCGCGCAGGGATATCTGCTGCGCCGCGGCCGGGATGGAGAGCGTCGCGGCGCTTCCCTTCGCCTGCTTTTCGGGCCGGGCATCACCATCGTCGACGTCGTTCTCCCGCTGTTGCGGCAGAGAGGCGAGATACTCCCGATACGCCTGGAATCCGCCGTCAAGGTTGATGGCGTCATAGCCGCGATCGGCAAGGATCTCGGTGACCTGCTCGCTCCAATCCCCCACCCGGCAGAACACGACGACCGGCTTGTCGTTCGGCACCTGGCTCAGCCTCGTGCCGATCTGGTTGAACGGGATATTGATCGCGCCATCAAGGCCATGGACCAACACCTCGTCGGGCTCGCGCAGGTCCAGCAGCGTCACCGTGGATTTGTCGAGCTCAGCGAATCGTTCCGGCGTGATGCGCTTGATGGCATCGCCGTCGTCGTCCGCCAGCGGTGAATCGATGCGCTTGTCCGTCATGTCAGATGCTCCCCTCATATGTTCGTGGCTCATGCCAGCGCCTGTGCGCGCCTTGCGCCTTTGGCCGCCGAGGCGCACGGTATCCGTTCATGAGCCTATGCCAGATGTCTGTCTCCCGTTGCAGCGTGGTGATAGACGCCGGTGATGGCGCGTTATTAAACGGCGGAATCGCCGTCATTCACACGCCGCACGCCGGCTGGATGTATCGCGCCGGATCCAGCGTGGTTATGGTCGGATGCTCGCCGCACACCGGGCAATCGGGTTCGCGCTCCGGCAACGGCACGGCGCGGCACGTCATCGCCAGCGCGTCGAACGTCATCAGCCGGGCGGTCAGCGGCTTGCCGACGCCGAGTATCAGCTTCACCGCCTCCACCGCTTGCATGCTGCCGATCACTCCGACCACTGCGCCGAGCACGCCGGCCTCCTTGCAGCTGGGCACCTCGCCGGCCGCGGGCATATCGCGAAAAATGCAGCGGTAGCAGGGGCCTCGCCCGGGCACATACGTCATGAGCTGGCCCTCGAACCGCAGCGCGCCACCATATATATACGGCTTCCCGGCAAGAACGCAGGCGTCGTTGATGAGGAATTTCGTCGAGAAATTGTCCGCGGCGTCGACGATGACATCGTAGCCGGCAATCAGCTCGGCGATATTGCCGGCAGATACGCGTATGTGATACGGCTTCACCGTCACGTCTGGGTTGATGGAGGTGACGGTTTCGGCCGCCGATTCGACCTTCGGCATGCCGACGTTGCCGGTGCCGTGAATGATCTGACGTTGCAGGTTCGACAGGTCCACCACATCATCATCGACGATGCCGATCGTGCCGACGCCGGCGGCCGCCAGATACATCGCGGCCGGCGATCCCAGACCGCCCGCGCCGATGACCAGCACTCGCGCGGCGAGCAGCTTCTTCTGTCCGCGTACGCCGATCTCCTTCAGAATCAGATGCCGCGAATATCTCTCCAGCTGGTCATCCGTGAAAGCCATGTCCTTCTCCCCTGTCAGCGGCACCCGTCCGCGACGTCGCCCGACTCGTCGATGTATGCACAGCATAGCGTAACGGAGGAACGGTATTTCGCGCAGGGAGCACACGGCCGGCCGTTTTGTGACGATCATCCCCGGCGGGTGCCCGGATGGGGTTAGGATTGGAGCAATGCGCACAGGCGGGCCTGCCGCCGGAGGCGAACACAAGGAGGCCGATGATGACTGCTGCACACCTGACCGTCGCACACTGCGGCGAGGTATCCGCCCTGACGCTGGGACTGCCGGCCTCGGCGGCGATTCCCGAGCAGAAGGGCACGCTGCCGAAGGGATTGTTCGTGGCGAAGGCGCCGGTATCGTCCAAACTCAAGCAGCGACTGGTCAACGACATCGCCTCGATCACGATGCTCGCGCTGCTGCGGCCCGCGAACACGGCGATGGGTGCCGGCAGCGGCAAGATGCCCGAGGTGCTGGTGATTGGCCTGCGCGTGAACACGCCCGGCATCCCCGTCGAGGTGATCGATCTGATCGCCGGACAGCGTAAATCCGGCATCGTGTTCGTCTGCGTGCACGAAGGCGAGTTCGAAGGCGTGGTACGCGAGGAGTGTGCGCTGGCCGTGCGCCGCAACGTGCCGGTCCGGGCCGGTCATGTGCCGATCACGAAAGTGTTCTCCGGCGAATGGAGGCCGTCCGGCGAGGTCACGCTGGAACTACCGGAAGGGAACGCCGACGGCGGCGCGAAGACGATGGACGACCTGTGGGATTCGCTGTGTGCGCAGGCGATTCTCGATTCCGCGGACGGAGCCAATCTGGACGCGCGAATCGCCCGCCGGGACCAGATCGTCACGCTGAAAGCCGCCGAAGAGAAGCTGTCGCGTGATCATCAGCGTGCCAAGAACCCCGCCCAGCGCAACGAGATTTACGCCAAACTGCATAAGATTCGCACGCAGCTGGCACAATTGGAGCAGTAGCTGCCCCGTCACCGGCGCGGCAGCTAGACGCTGCGCGCAGAAACCGCAACGGTCAGAAACCCAGCCGCGTGCGGCCGAACTGATCGAGCCAGCGCAGAATCGCGCCCTCGCGTAACGCCCACGGGCAGATCTCGACCTCATGCACGTTCAGGGACCTCATGATCTCGTCGGCCACGATGCCGCCGCCGACGATCTGCATCGTGCGCTCCGGCGTGATGCCCGGCAACGCCACGCGCTGCTCCGGCTCGATGGCCGCAAGCCGGGGAATCCAGTCCTCCAGCTGCTCGCGCGTCATGATCCACGTGTCCTCGCGCCCGGACTGGCGCAGCACCGCGCCCGCCAGACGCGCCAATGAGCGGAACATCTTTGACGTGCCCACGGCATGCGCCGGATGCTTGGATTTGGGGAACGCGTCGACCATCGGCTCCAGAATCCTGCGCACTTTCTTGCGCACGACCTCCAGCTCGTCAACGCTCGCCGTGCCTTCGGGCAGATACTCGCGTGTGATGCGGCAGGCGCCCGCGGCGGCGCTGAGCGCCACGGTCGGCTCCTCGTCGGAGCCCATGGCGACCTCCAGGGAGCTGCCGCCGATATCGAGCATCAGCAGGCGCCCAGCATCCCACCCATACCAGCGTCGGGCGGCGAGGAACGTCAGGCGGGCCTCGTCCGTTCCCGACAGCACGGTCACGCTCTGGCCGATGCGCTCTTCAATCTTGCGCAGGATCTTGTTGCTGTTGGGAGCCTCCTTGATGGCCGACGTGGCCATCGCGAGCAATTGCGTGATGTCGTATTCCTCGGCAAGTTCCATGCACTGATCCACGGCGGTCAGAATCGCCTCGATGCCGGACTTCTTGATCGACCCGTCATCCTTGACATACTGCATCAGCCGCACCGTGGATTTGGTGCTGGCCTCGGGATCGGGTCGCGCGCCGGGCGCAGCGTCGACGATCAGCATATGAATCGTGTTGGAGCCGATGTCAAGCACGCCCAATCGAGTGACGCGCGAACGCAAATTCACCATAGCATCTCACTGTATCACCGGCGCGGCCGCAGCATGCGCGCGGTGTTCCACCCAAGGCCGGCCGCGGTTATCGGAGAATCATCGCAGCGAGGCGACGAACTTTCCGAGCCGGGACAGCCCCTCCGTCAACGCCTCGCGCGACGCCGCGTAGGACAGCCGCACATGCGTGTCCGCGGTCGCCGGGCCGAAATCCCGTCCCGGAGTCAGCGCCACATGCGCCTCTTCCAGCGCACGCTCGCAGAACGTCCACGCGTCCAAACCGGTTCCCGCGACGCCGAACCCCGCGTAGAACGCCCCGTCCGGAACCACTTCGACCCGCAGACCGAACCGCCCCCGACAACTCACGACGATGCCGCGGCGGGCGAGCAGCTCCTGTCTGCGTTCCTCGCACACCGCCAACGATTCGGGCGTGAAGCAGGCGAGCGCAGCATGCTGGGTGGGCGTGTGCGCGCATAGATAATAGTTGGTCGCCAGATCGTCGACCGCCTCGATCGTGTATTCGGGCACCACCGCCCAGCCGAGACGCCAGCCGGTCATGCCGAAGAACTTGGAGAAGCTGTTGCAGATGATCGCGTCCGGGTCGGCGAGCAGCGCGGACCTGACCTCGCTGCCGTCGGGCTCCCGGTCGGCGAGGTCGAGGTATGTCTCGTCGATGATGCGCCACGCGCCGCGGAATCGCGCCAGGTCGCACACGCCTTTGAGCACGTCGAAGTCGATGGTCGTGCCGGTGGGGTTGGACGGCGACGTGACCATCACCGCCTTGGTGCGCTCGCTCCACGCGCGGTCGACCAGTTCGGCGTTGAGATGGAAGCGGGTGGCCGCGCTGGTCGGCACGTCCACCACCACGCCTTCGAAGGAGCGGATCAGTTCGCGGTTGCACGGGTAGGACGGGTCAGCGACGATCACCTCGTCGCCGGGGTCGACAGTGAGCGCGGTGGCCAGCAACAGTGCGGCAGACCCGCCTGCGGTGATGACGATGCGGCGGGGGTCGATGTCGACATGATGGCGTTCATGGTAGAAGTAGGCGATGGCGCGTCGCAGCTCGGGCAGGCCCAGCGCAGCGGTGTACGGCAGCGCGCGGCCATCATATTGCTCTCGCATCGCGTCGCGCACGGCGGGCGGCGCTCCGAAATCCGGCTCCCCCAGACTCAGCTTGATGACGCTGATGCTGCGGGCGATCATCTCGTCGGCCCTCTCGCCGAACACCATTGCCCGGAACGGCTGCGCCTCGCGTGCGCGTCGTGACATCGTCGGCTGTTTCGTCTCGCTCATCATGCATCACCCTTTGCCGTCCATTCGGTACTGCCACCGATTGTAATTGCCTACCACCCTCCCGGCAAAGTCCCGTTTCACCGGGCGTTCACGGGACTATGGCCGGATGTGGAGCCGGCAATCGGGGAATTATACGATGGAACCGCCTGCATTGACGGAACCGGCCGCATTGGCGAGGCCAGCAAGCTCATTGGACGCCAATGGAACCAGGCGCGGTGATCTCGGTGTAGAGCCGTTCCAGACGCGCCTCGCGCACGGGCTTGGCGAGCTCGCACTCCCAGACGACGATGACATGCCATCCGGCGGATTCGAGCGCGGCGTGCTGCGCGATGTCGCGGTCATGGTTGCGGGTCAGTTTCGCGGTCCAGAATTCCACGTTGGATTTGGGAATGGAATACTTGGAACATCCCTGATGCGCATGCCAGAAGCATCCGTTGATGAACACGATCGTATGCCATTTGGGCAGAACCACGTCGGGATGGCCGGGATAGCGCCTGTCGTTTTTGCGGAACCGAAGCCCCCGCGAGAACAGGTACCGGCGCACGAGTACTTCGATGCGGGTGTCCTTCCCGCGGATATGCGACATCGTGTAGCTGCGCGTGCCCCGCTCATACCGTTCGCCGGGCTTGGCCTTCGCGCCCGATTTGCCGGATCCACCGGTCTTCCTCGCGGCCTTTCCCTCGGCCTTCCCCGCAGCCGTCATCTCATCGCCGGCGCCTTTCGCCGCATGCCGCCGCTCGTCATGGTTTACGCTTTGTTCGCTCACGGTCTCCATTATCCGCCATTGCCGACGTCGGAGCGTCAATCGCGATAGACTACACGTACGCTTGCAACCACGGAGCGGAACCAGGGAGGCAGAATCATGGATGGCTCAACCACCTCGATCAGCGTGGATCCGCGGCAACAGCTCGACGACGTCGTGGATTTCGTCAATGACAGCTGGCTGGCATCAACGGATTTCGACGGGCCCACGTTCCTGTGGAACCATATGATCTCCGACGCGTCCGCCCAGGACGACGACAACCGCAACAATGTGCCCGTCGCCGCTCCCAACGAGGTCGCCGACGTGATCGGGTTGACGATGCAATGGTACTTCGACTCCATCTCATCCACCGTGCCGACCGCCGAACGCACCGAGGACGGCGTGTCCATGCCGCGCAACGACATGCCCACGTTCCGCATCGATTCGCAGGCGTTGTCGGGAGTGGATGCCGTGGTCGGCAACGCGCTGATGAGCACGCGCTGGGTCGACGCCACCACGAATCTGGCGAAGTCGGTCGAGATGACCGCGCGATTCGTGGGCAACGCGGCGGACCGGGACGGCGAGGGCTTCGACTATCTCAAGGAGCTCATCCAGAACGTGCGCGTGTACATGGATTCCGTGGCGCGCAACGCCGACCCGCAGGACGGGGAGAAGGCGCTGCGACTGATCACGCGGGTGGCCTGCAACGAGGATTTCCAGCTGAACGCGACGCAGATGGTGGAGCTGCTGTCGTGCGGCCTGTCGTTCGCGCAATGGGACGATACGCGCATGTTCGCCTATGATGCGCTGAACAGCGCCCTTGACACGATGGATCGTTTCGCCAAGGAGGCGAAAATCGACGAGGACGGGCGATGCGACGGCGAAACGGCACACGACGATGGCGTCATCGCCGCCGAGGCCGCGACCGGCTCGACGGCCGACGCTTCGGAACTCATCAAGCGTACGGTGGCGCTGTCGGCGCACCAGCAGTTCGAGGAATCGATCATGTTCCTGCGCCATGATCTGATGCGCGTGAGCGGTGATGCGGCCGACGCCGACCGATTCTTGGTGAGCCACCACGAATCGGAAGCCATGGCGGATGCCTACGCGGCGCGCCTTATCGCGGCGGAGCGCTGGGATGAGCTCATCGGCTTCATCGACATGGTGGAGCGCGACCGGCCGAACCAGTACACAGTGATGTTCCCGGAGGATCTGGTTGCGTATGAGTGGGAATCCCTGCGCGAGGCCGCATTCGAGGCGCTGGGACGTTGGGACGAGCTCAGGGCGATGTACCGCGAGCGCATCGTCGAGGCGTACGACCCCTCCGACCTGCACACCATCGCCCAGCTGCGCGCGATCAGCGGCCGGGATTGGGCCGGGCAGGTGCGGAGCATCGTCACGGCGTACGATGACGGATCCGGACGCTACGCCCGCAATCCGATTTACGAGCGGCTGCTCGTCGACGAGCGGCTGAGTGCCGAGGCAGAACGCTACTGCCGCACGTTCCCCGACGCCCGCGCCGATCTCGCGGCGGTATTGTGACGCGCTCGTCCGCCGCGATGGATCGCCGAGTCTAAAGCACGTATACGGTTCGTGTGCAATCGGCTCGTGGGGGGGGATTTCTTCGCGTTCGTCTGCTGGACAACTCCCGCATTATCGACTTTTGCGGCAGTTGTCCAGCAGTTAGCCGTAACCAGCCGCGACCAGAGTCGGCCCAGCCCCGGCCTACAGCTCGAAGCCGAGTTCCTCGGCGGCGTCGGTCGGCACGGGGTCGTCGCACCAGAAATCCTCAAGGTTCTCGTAGGTGGTCAGACTGCGAATCTCGGCCTTGTCGATGTACAGTTCGCCGCTCAGATGGTCGGTCTCATGCTGGAAAATGCGCGCCGGCCAACCGTGCAGACGCTCCTCATGCTGCTTGCCGTTCTCGTCGGCCCAGCGTGCGGTGATGTCGAGCCAGCGCCTACGCACGGCCTGATATCCGTCGAAGCTCAGGCAGCCTTCGTAGAAGCTGCGGGTCGCGTCGCCGATCGGCTCATAACTGGGGTTGATGATGACGTGGAACGGGAATTCGGCGATTTCGCGCGGATCGTCCTCGTCGTCGCGCACGTGGTCCTCGACTACCGCGAGCGCGAGCCCCAGGCCGATCTGTGTGGCGGCCAGGCCGACTCCCGGCGCTTCCAGCATCGTCGTGTGCATCGTGTCGATGAGCTTGTTCAGCGTGCCCTTGCTCAGCTGGCCGGAGTATTGCACGGTCTGCTGGCGCAGCACCGGTTCGCCGGCCTGCACGATCGGCAGGATTCGCTCCTTGCCGCCGGTTTTGAGGAGCTGTTCGACCTCACGGTTGAGTTCGAGGTCGACTTTCGTGTTTTTTCCGAACATACGAGTGATTCCTTGGTATTGCGGTATTGCCGTTATTCGTTCTACAGCGCGAGCTCGTCGGCCACGACCTTGGCGAGCCGGTCGCACACCTCGTCGGCCTGCTGCTGCGTGGCGGCTTCGGCCATCACGCGCACGAGCGGCTCGGTGCCAGACGGTCGCAGCAGCACGCGACCGGTGTCGCCGAGCAGCTTCGACTCCTTGTCGACGGCGGCCTGCACCGCCGCGGTGGTTTTGGCGGCCATATTGTCGACGTTCGGCACGTTGACGAGCTGCTGCTTCAGCTTCGGGAAGGCCGCTGCGATCTGCTTGGTTCTCTTGCCGGATTTGACGACCTCGTTGCACAGGGTGAGCGCGGTCAGGGTGCCGTCACCGGTGGTGGCGAACTCGCGGTTGATGACGTGGCCGGACTGCTCGCCGCCGAGCGTGTAGCCGCCGCGGAGCATCTCCTCCAGCACGTAGCGGTCGCCGACCGCGGTCTGCACGGTCTTGATGCCCATGTCCTTGAGGGCGAGCTTGAGTCCGAGGTTGCTCATCACGGTGACGACGAGCGTGTTGTCGGCGAGCTTGCCGGCCTCCTTCTTGGCGCGGGCCAGGATGCCCATGATCTGATCGCCGTTGACCATGTTGCCGTCCTCATCCACGGCGAGGCATCGGTCGGCGTCGCCGTCGAACGCGACGCCCATCACCGCGTCGGTGGCCTTGACCATGGCCTGCAGCTGCTCGGGGTGCGTGGAACCGGCGTTCTTGTTGATGTTGTATCCGTCCGGGGAGGCGTTGATGACCAGCACTTCCGCGCCGGCGCGGCGCAGCGCCTCCGGAGCGACCACCGATGTGGCGCCGTTCGCGCAGTCCGCCACGATCTTCAGGCCGCGCAACGGCTTGGGCTGGGTCTTGTCCGGGTTGAGCGGGGCGATGGTCGACACCAGATGGTCGATGTACAGGTTCGTGGCGGTCACCGTCTCATGCGAGACGCGGCCGACGCCCGCGCCGGTCGGACGGTCCCAGTCCTGACCGAGCACGGCCTCGATGTCGTCCTCCTTGCTGTCGGGCAGCTTGAAACCGCCGCGCGCGAAGAACTTGATGCCGTTGTCGGGCATGGGGTTGTGCGACGCGGAGATCACCGCGCCCATCTCGACGTTGAGCACGGAGGTCAGGAACGCGACGCCCGGCGTGGGGATGATGCCCGCATCGATCACGTCGAAGCCGCCAGCAGACATGCCGGCGCACAGCGCGGACGCCAGAAAATCACCGGACACGCGCGTATCACGGCCGATCAGCGCACGACGGCGGCCCTCCGGCAGGCCTTCCCTGACGGCACTGTTGCCCAGCACGCGCACGGCGGCATCCCCCAGATCAAGCGCCAGACGCGCGGTCAAATCCCTGTTCGCCAATCCACGAACGCCATCGGTTCCAAACAATCTCGGCATAATCTGCGATTCCTTTGCTTCGACGGCTTCCGCCGTCTCTTCGACATACCGAGCACCATCGTAACCGGCCGGCGGAGCGATTGCACCCATATCCATGAATACTGCCCAAATCACGCGCAATTGCCAGTTTCGGAGAAAGGCATGTGAGAGAATACAAGCAGATTCGCGAGTCATTTGCCAATGAGAGAAGGGGCCGCTTGGGGCTTTCTCTGCTGTGGTCATTACCCTGAATGCCGTCCATGTCCGCCGGAGTTTCCATTGCCACCATGGTTGTCAGGGGCTGGAACTCCGGGAGCCGGTTCAGTCGGCGGGTATGGTTGCGGCGGAGCGAATCCTTGCCGGGGGACCTGCTGAGGATATGGCTGCTGCGGCTGGCTAGGTGGCTGTTCCGGCACCCGGTTCGGCAGGCGGAGCCTGGCCCCCACTCCCCTGTGATCCACCAGAATATGGGCGGGATGGCACGGGTCCGTTTGGGTATGATCGAACACTGCCATATGCCACACCGGATACGGGAATCCGCGCGCGCGTCCTACGCCGCCGAGACACCACCAGGGCGATTATCACGCCCGCGGCTATAGCGGCCACGCCTGCGCCGATCACGCCCCACAGCCACACCGGCATGCCGGACGAAGCGCTCTGCGACGGGTCTCCTTCGGGCTTGGCCTGCCCGTTCGGTGTCGTGGTGTTATTGGTCGAACCATCGGCGGTGTTCGTCGCGGAGTATTGCATGCAGTCGGAGCCGCCATCGGAACGGCACTGCTCCACCTTCTTCCACGCCGCCTGCTGACGCTCGTACTCCCGCCCGATGAGCCCGGCCTCACACGGGACATTATCCGCCGCGGTGCCAACGCCGTCCGGGTTCGTCTTGCAATCCTGCGTGTACCAGTCCTTCAGATCCGGGTATTGGGCGGCCGCCTTCATCTGGTACTCCAGAATCGGGTTCACATCGTTTTACTGGGTCGGGTTGATCGTCTGCAGCGCATTCAGTTTTACCTAGCTTGTTCGC
>ENA-USZI01001946-USZI01001946.1-human-gut-metagenome-genome-assembly--contig:-NODE-1946-length-12863-cov-334.497263_pt1 | contig 12863 bp, 8 predicted proteins | sample MGYA00250042_ERZ773532 | MGnify/ENA primary metagenome ERZ773532 (study PRJEB29103, sample SAMN06112036) | human gut metagenome | biome: human gut; feature: ankylosing spondylitis patient; material... | reverse complement strand
GCCATTAGGTGCTAATGTTATATTTTCAACACCTGCATTGCAGTTATTCATGCCATCAAGCATCATGCGGTCGGTGAGGAGATTCAATTGTGGTGATTTTCCTTCTGCGTAGCAAGTTTTGAGAACATCACTAAGGTATTCCAATACTTCTTTGTATTTTTTGAAGTCTTCCTCTGTGAATTTTTCAATATCAGTTATGACAACATTCAAACGGAGTGAAGAACTGATTATGCCTTTTAGCAGTTTGTATCTGTCGAACAAGTCTTCTTTGCTTGTTCTTAGAGTGTAGATTCTATCTTTGTCAAAAGAGGAAAACTGTATGCCATTCCAATCATGAAAAATAATCACATCTGCATTTTTACGCAATTCGTCGTCTTCACATAATGAAGATACAATGTCACTATGGTCTATAGTATTTATGACATCCTTATACTCTTGTGGCAATTCATAGTCAGGGTAGACAAACTGAATCATGAGGTTTTCCTTCATTCCGTAGAAAATGCCTTGCTTCAAGTCTTCGATTGAAATAAGTTTCTTTTCGTGGCAGAAGTTCTCATAGTGACAATAAGACGTGGCTGTATTGTCAAGTAATATAACGAGATATTGTAACATAGGACTTAGCAATTTGAAAGGTTTGACTCTCTTTTGTTCTTTTCAAACTCTTCTCGTGTTCCTTCAAGTTCGAGTTTGCGGTATAATTTGTTCCAATAGTAGTTATTGGCACGTACACGAGCTTTGTGCATTTTGCAAATGGCAGTGGCACGTTGGTATGCTGTTGGTGTTTCTGCTGCATCATAATTCTCTCCTTGACACCAAGCACAACCACTTGCAACTTCGCAGTTAATACACTCTTGTTTGCTTTGTGTACATCTATTTAGTGTAAGAAATGGACGGAGTTTATTTTTATCTATCCCTTCATTTATATTTCCTATCGTCCAAGCTTTTTTAGAACGTAATGAATATTGTGCAAAACGGGTGCAAGGATAGAAAAGTCCAGCAGCATCAATAGCAAGCATCTTTCCTGCTCCGCACCAATTCTCGTTTTGTAAATTACTATCCATTGGCTTACCAATATGTTCTGAATAAAACGAACAAGCATAATCTTTATAGTAATCCCCATCAATGATAGCATCAGCTAATTGTACTAACTGCTCCTCAAACAGTTTATCGTCACCATCATTCCAAACATCTTCAAATACACAGTTTATATTAACTTCATGTATACCCAAAGAATAAAGATGCAACACACTGTCTTTTATATATGGTATATCAGCACTACTAATTGTTACTTTTGTACTTGCATTTGGAAATTGTTTGAGCCATAATGGGATGTTACGAACCACATCTTCATATGATCCTTTCTCTTCTTCTGGTTTAGGTAGAATACCTTTTTCCATCTCTGGGGTCTTCCAGATACGATTGAGGTCATGTTTGCGCTTCGTGCCGTCAATAGTGATACCAATACTTAAGTGCTCTTTGTTTTTTCGAATAAAATTCTGAACCTTTGCCGTGTGATAGTTTATACCATTTGTTGAAAAAGATAAACGGTAAGAATTAAACCAATGATGGTTACGTTGAAACATTTGTAATTTTATATAGTCACAGATTTTGTCAATCAAATCTATTTCTAAAAATGGTTCGCCGCCTATGAAATCCCAAATTACACTTTCTTCTGTCATCTCTTTTTCATGGTCAAGAATGTAATCAATAGCAGATTTTGCCACTTCCCATGTCATACGTTCTTTGGTATTCTTGCCTACTAGATAACAATATTTACAAGCTAATTGACAGTCTTTTGTAACAATGAAAGTTATATCTTTTGATAAACCTTCTTGCCACGTTTCTTTGTTTTCTTTTACCATAGGATAGGATGATTTGTAAGAATGAGGGCATGCCAAAACACCTCTTTGCCTTTGCAAAAATAGTGTTTCGACACGCCTTCTTTACATTTTTTTAGTGTCTTGAGCTACTGGTACAACCTCTCATACAACTACCTGAACAGCTGTGTGAACAGCCAGAGCATGCACCTTTACAAGTTCCAGTACAAGTTGCTGTACAAGCGTCAATTCTACAACCTGAAACACTTGTTGCTTTCGCTACAATAGGATTGGTTGCCATAATAGCCAAACCCAAGATAGGCAACGCACCCTTGGCAGCCTTCTTGAAGAACTCTCTTCTTGACTGAAGTTCTTCATTCTTTTCATTCTTTTTCATAATAAATTGAATTTAAATTAAACAATATGCCTTTCGGCGTTATTTGATAAACTTGATAAAGTCTGTTGGTATATAAGCTGTTGCCACCAAACATAGACCAGAGATTTCCACAACGACACGTTGTTGTCCTGCAATACGAGCCACACGACCTGTTACTCCCTTAAATTCTCCACCAATCACCTTTACTATATCACCACTTTTATAGTGGCATTGTTCCGCGGACACTATCCGTACATGCTCACTGTCTGTACTTGTAGCTTTGATAAAGTTCGTCATTGATGTAAATGGAATTGTGAGAGGGGGATGTTTGCCATTGTCCTCCAATGGTTTTGTCTTATCAAGATAAAATTTTAAAACAGAGGTCTCTTCTCCCTTTTTCTTGATAATGGAGTTTACAGTCTCCCTTGTAGCATATACAAAAAAGAGATTGGGAAGAAGAGGCTGTAACATTCGCTTCTTCTTCCCAATCTCTTTCTTTATTATATAATGCATAGGCATATATGACTGCACATTGGCTGTAGATATGATGTCGCAAGCTTTCTGTGTTCTGTTGTATGTAACTCGCAACACGAACCATTCGTGATCTGCCTTTTGCACATAGTCCGAGGACACCCCTGTTTGTGAGCGTTGAGCTTCGGGGAGAACATCGGAGACAAATCCGATGCAGGGAGACATTTGGTCTTCATGTTGGGTATGCGCATTAAGCAATGCGTTCATATCGTTTTTGTGCTTGCATTAAATTAGCAACTATTTGACACAAAAAAGCGTGGAATCGTCCTGTTGTCCATTCCACGAGTCGAGGCTCTTGCATTGCCTATTATAGTCGAACAGACAACGTCAGAGCCCACGCCGATATGAAAACCATTACCGTAAAGAGACCTATATAATACATTTGATTGCATCCCAAAAGATACAATCTATGTTTACAAGGTCTCCACGGGGATTGATAAATCACACCCGGGACATCTACCGTTGACCATATTCGAGACTATAATTCAGAATGTTTGCAAGATTCGACTCGTCTCAAACACAGCGTAAGATAAACGCCTTCTATATGTCTTGACTCTCTTCCCACCCATAGCCCGCTTATTACCGAGAAAGTTGTTTGGACTTCTCAGTTTTCAGCTCGGCGTTGGCTGTCTGCTTAGCGACATTGGGCGAACCCAATTTGACACACAGACTTGAGAGCCACTGCAAATTTAATGATATTTTATCATAACAAGCAAGGTTTACACGAAAAATCTGTCAATACCATCCAATTTTAACATTCAAACGACTGTTATTGCCATGTTTGGAAGTAGAAAGTGGCTTTACTCCTTAACGCGGTAGAGGTCGAATTAAACAAAAACAAGCCTACTTGCTTTGTCGTCTCTCCAAATAGCTGTAACTTTGCCTGCAAAACGAACAACATGGCAAAGCATAACGACACGGGAAAATGGGGCGAGGACCTGGCTACCGACTATCTGCGCAACTCGGGATACGAGATTATTGAGCGCGACTGGCGCGACGGTCACCGCGATATTGACATCATCGCGCGGTCGCCCGACCTGCGCACCATCGTGTTCGTGGAGGTGAAGACCCGATCGAACGACGTCATAACAAAGCCCGAGGAGGCGATAGACCGAAAGAAGATACGCAACATCGGCATGGCTGCCGACTCGTATGTGAAGATGCTGAACGTGCTTGACGAACTGCGCTTCGACGTGATTTCCGTAATCGGCGGCACGAAGGAGACGGCGCAAGTGGAGCACATCGTCGATGCATTCAACCCGTGCTTGGCATTTTGAATTCAAAACTCTGAAAATGAAGATACTAAAACTCACGGAGACCACGTCGACGAACGATGTGCTTCTTGCTCACCCCATTCCCTCGCCTAAGGAGATGGTGGTGGCGGTGGCGGAATATCAGACGGCAGGACGCGGACAGGCTGGCAACTCATGGGAGAGCGAGCGAGGCAAGAATCTGCTGTTCTCCATACTCACCAGTCCGCAGAACATAGCCGTGGCTGACCAATATGTGCTGTCGATGGCTGGCGCACTGGCTCTGAAGGCGGCACTCGACCAGTACACCGACCACATCACACTGAAGTGGCCCAACGACATCTACTGGCGCGACCGCAAGATAAGCGGTACGCTCATCGAGACCACCGTGAAGGGGAAACGCATAGACCGCTGTGTCTACGGCATCGGCCTGAACGTGAACCAACACGAGTTTCGCAGCAATGCACCCAACCCCGTATCGCTATATAATATAATAGGTGTAGAGACACCACTCAACGAGGTGCTTGATGCCGTGCTTCTTAGCTTCAACGAATACTACCAGCGTGCTATCGAGGGCGACATCAGCGGCATCATCCACGAATACAACGCTGCGCTGTTCCGTCGCGAGGGGCTGCACGCCTACGAAGACTGCGCTACGCATGAGCACTTCGAGGCACGCATAAGCCGCGTTACGCCCAACGGATGCCTGCATCTCATCGACGCAAATGGGCAAGAACGCACGTATTGGATGAAGGAAGTGAGGTTTATCCTATAATGGTTTGGCTACATCACGAAAAAGCAGTACATTTGCATCACAAGGGGGTGCACACAAGGGGGTGCACTTGTCTCAAGTGCACCAACAAAGCAAAAAGTGCACCAATCAAGGGATAGCACCAACAGTTCTGTTGGTGCAGCTGAGACAGCTGCACCCCCTAAAGTGCACCAACAAAGCAAGAAGTGCACCAACCAACCAAAGAATTGCACCAACAGCTCTGTTGGTGCAGCTGAGACAACTGCACCCCCTAAAGTGCACCAACCAAGCAGAGAGAACACCCCAACAATAACAAATAAAACAAACGAAAACATACAACATGGCAAAATTCAAGAGAATTCTCCTCAAGCTCAGTGGCGAGAGCCTCATGGGCAAGCAGAGCTTCGGTATCGACCCCGTTCGTCTGGGCGAATACGCAGAGCAGATCAAGGAAGTACACGAAATGGGCGTGCAGATTGGCATCGTCATCGGTGGCGGCAACATCTTCCGCGGACTCAGCGGTGCATCGAAAGGCTTCGACCGCGTGAAGGGCGACCAGATGGGCATGTGCGCTACCGTCATCAACTCGCTCGCACTCAGCTCAGCGCTCGGCGCACTGGGCGTGAAGACTAAGGTGCTCACAGCTATCCGCATGGAGCCTATCGGCGAGTTCTACTCTAAGTGGAAGGCTATCGAGGCAATGGAGGCAGGATATGTCTGCATCTTCTCTGCCGGCACCGGTTCGCCTTACTTCACCACCGACACCGGCTCGTCGCTCCGCGGCATCGAGATTGAGGCTGACGTGATGCTCAAGGGCACACGCGTCGACGGCATCTACACAGCCGATCCCGAGAAGGACCCGACAGCTACGAAGTTCACCGACATCACTTACGACGAAATCTACACACGCGGTCTGAAGGTGATGGACCTCACCGCTACCACAATGTGCAAGGAGAACAACCTGCCTATCTACGTGTTCAACATGGACATCGTGGGCAATCTGAAGAAAGTGATGCAGGGCGAGGAGATCGGCACACTGGTACACAACTAATCATCAGGGGGTGCAGATGTCTCATCTGCACCAACCAGTTTTTCTTGCTACGTAGGTGGTGTGTCAAAACTCAATTAACGCGGGCTGAAAGCCCAACAGCACATAGCCCAGGGCAGCGCCCTGGGTATAATGGTGTATATAATGAACAATGCGCCCTGCAAGGGCAACACCTTAATAATTAGGCTTTTGCCCTTGCAGGGCGTATGGTTCGTGTGTATCTTTTAACCCAAGGCGCTGCCTTGGGCTATGTGGTATTGCCCCTTCGGGGCGTGTCGCTTGCGAGTTTTGACACACCCTCCCCTTGAAAACATATAAAAATAGAAAATATGAAATTATCTTTACGCAAATCATTATTCGCAATAGCCCTCTTCTCGTTCGTCGGAGCCTTCGCACAGGGTCCGAACAACAGCGGCACATACTACAGTGCAGCCGACGGCAAGAAGGGAAAGGCATTGAAGACAGCATTGTCGAAGATTATCGGCAACCCGAGTGTTGTTTCATATAAAGCCTTACCAGAGGCTTACAAGAAAACCGATCGTCGCGACGATGGCAAGGTGTGGGATATGTACTCTTGTACCACCAACTACAACTTCAACGATAACACCGGTGGCTACAAAGGCGAGGGCGAGATGTACAATCGTGAGCACTCATTTCCAAAGAGATGGTTCGGCGGAAAGGTATTGCCTATGTACAGCGATATCGTTCACGCAGTGCCGTGCGACGGATACGTAAACAACCGACGTGGACATGAGCCGTTCGGCGAAACAGACGGCGACAAATACAAATCAAACAAGGGTTTCAGCAAACTCGGTAAATCGAAGACTCCCGGTTACACGGGCACCGTTTTCGAGCCGAACGACATCTACAAGGGTGACTTCGCGCGCATCTATCTCTACATGGCTACGTGCTACGAGAGCAAGATAAGCGGTTGGTCGAGCCCGATGCTCGCCGGCAACTCCTATCCTGCTTACAAGGAGTGGGCGCTCAACCTGCTGCTGAAGTGGGCAGAGCAGGACCCCGTGAGCGAGAAGGAGATTAACCGCAACACGGCAGCCTACGGCGTGCAGAAGAACCGCAACCCGTTCGTCGACTATCCTGGTCTGGAGCGTTACATCTGGGGCGACATGCAGAACGTGCCGTTCAGCTACGACAACTACCAGAACCCAACGTCGATCATCACCGTCAACGCACCCACCACTCCGCGCCCGGTACGCATCTACACCATCAGCGGCACACTCGTGCGCACCACCAACGATGCCGACCGCGCCCTCGACGGACTCAACAAGGGCATTTACATCGTAAACGGTAAGAAGTACGTTGTGCAGTAGAGCCTTTAAAAGTAAAAAGGTAAAAGAGTAAAAAAGTAAAAAGATAGGAGGTATGGGCATCCTGCCCATACCACGCACCCTAAGCATAGCATTTTAAGTAAGAAAAGTAAAAGCGGCAGCCGGAAACGAAACGTTTCCTGCAGCCGCTTTTTCGTATATATTTTAGCATTCACCACACTTTTCTTGGGGAACTTTCGCACAAACACCACACTTTTCTTGGGGAACTTTCACACAAACACCACACTTTTCTTGGGGAACTTTCATACAAACACCACACTTTTCTCGGGGAACTTTCATACAAACACCACACTTTTCTCGGGGAACTTTCATACAAACACCACACTTTTCTTGGGGAACTTGTTGATTAATTGAACTTTCGCAAGTTCAGAAGTTAATGGTATTAAAGAAGTTTATCACTCCCTTGGGTCGTTCAAGAGGTTAACGGATAGTAGCTTTTTTGCTTAAAAAATATTGCCACGCTACTAAAACAATGTTGCCACGCTACTAAAACAATGTTGCCACGCTACTAAAACAACATTGCCACGCTACGGCAACATCGTTGTCGCAGCGTGGCAATAACATAATCAGATATAAAGGTGCGCGAGCCTGTGGCTACGCGAAATCAGCAAATGCAGAGTCTTGCTATTCTATGCTTCCAAAGCAGCAGCAAACTCGCGGTGGAACGTGTTGTGGAAGTGGATTATCTCGCGGCGAGCCTCATCGTCGAGTTCCCAGATGTTAGCTTCGCCTGCACGATGAGCCAGTATGTGGCGCACGCAGCGTGCTATCTTGCGTTTGTTGTTGCGCGCCTGGAGCTGGTCGCCCTGTATTGGTTTCTGCGAGATGTAGGAGAAGGCTGCGAGACGCTGCATGAAAGCCTCGTAGCGATTGAAGAGCAGCGCCTGGCGCATCATCTTCTCGGGGTCGGCGTCGAGACCGTCCATATCAATGAGTCCGTCGAGGTTCTCGTGGCTCCAGTCGGCATCACTAAGCCAGTACCACTGAAAGCCGAGGTGCTGCTCCATGTGCATGAGTCGCTGCGCAAGCATGTCCTCGTCTACGCTCTCCTCGGCACTGAACTGCTCGAAGGCGAAGCGTGCGAGAGCCACACCTGTGAGTTCCACAGCGTCGGCACCCTCCACCTCGTCGCCGGTGAGAGCGATGCGCCAGCGCATCATCTTGTTCTTCACGAGCACAGAGTGAGCACCCATGAGCAGATCGCTGAGCGAGCCTTGCAGGTCGATTTCCTTCACGAGAGCCATGCGGTTGCGCATATCGCGCACCGAGAGTCGGTTGTCGTCGTTGAGCACGCACATATAGTTGAGCTTTCCCTCGTCGAGTGCTATCTGGAAGCGGTCGTTAGAGTGGTCGCCCACGAAAGCGTACGAGTAGTTGTGGATGTCGCTGTGCGCTATCTCAAGGTCGCCCGAGAGTTTGTTGCCGTCGGCATCGAGGAGCGAGAAGCCCACATACGGTATCTGCAGGCGCAGCGTGAACGGATTGCCCTTGCGCGGAGTGAGTCGGCAGACGATGCCGTCGTCGCCGAAGTCGTCCTTACGTACAACGAAGCCCTCTTCGGTCTCCTGCGCACGGTCGATTTCTATGGTGCCCTGTCGCCATGTGAAGTCGAAAACAATCTCCTGCTCGTCCTCGCGCACTACAGAGAGGAAGCGGTCGGGCGAGATGCCGAGATACACCGCCTCTACCGGCTGCACCTCCTCATCGCCGTCGCCAAGCACGCAGATGTCAAGACTGCCCACCATCGGGTCGTCCTCCCAATCGTCGGCATCGGCTCCGTCGGCACGGAACACAACAAACGAGAGGCGGCACTGCTGGCGTGTGCCGTCAGCGCGGCATAGAAAATAAGATGTTTCTTCGGGTACGTAGATCGGACTGCTGATGTAGGGGTTCATGCAGCGAGTCGAGTATTCGACCTCAGTCCAAGCGGATGAGGCGTGTGTGTTTTTACTGCTTGTCATATATGCTTTACAATGTTATCCTTTAATCTTTTCGGGTGCTGTCTGCCAGGAATTGCGGCAAACGGAGTGCAAAATTACTAAAAAATGGCGAAATGAGCAAGCACAAAAAGAGATTTGAGAGTTGAGAGTTGAAAATTACGAAAAAGCAGGAAAACGGCTGGTAGATAGATGGAAGAAAGGCTGGTAGATTTCCCGTTTTCGAGGAAATCTACCAGCCTTTAAATGGTTTATAATATGAAGGTTACGGCGGTTCTGGAAGATATGGTAGATTCTTTCAGCAACCATGCATTCTACAGACAACCGTAAATTGAAGCGAAAAAAATTATTTCTTCACTTTCGAGAACGAGTACGGAGCATCGCTCTCAGCCGTACCGCGCTGCTTGTTAGGTTCCGAAGCCATATCGTAGACGAACTGTGCACCGTTCATAAGGTCGGTACGCGTAACGTAGTTCTTGGTGTATGGAGCACCGTTGAGCTGCAGCGTCTTCACGTAGCAGTTCTCGTCCTCGTTGTTGCGTGCCTTGATGCTCACGCTCTTGCCGTTCTCCAGATGAAGCGTCATCTCATCGAAGCGCGGTGCGCCAAGCACATACTCGCCCGAGCCTGGGCATACCGGGTAGAAGCCCATTGCCGAGAACACATACCATGCAGAGGTCTGTCCGTTGTCCTCGTCGCCGCAGTAGCCGTCGGGGTTGGCGTTGTACATGCGGTCCATGGTCTGGCGAATCCAGTACTGCGTCTTCCACGGCTCGCCCGAGTAGCCGTAGAGGTAAATCATGTGCTGTACGGGCTGGTTGCCGTGAGCGTAGTTGCCCATGTTCATAATCTGCATCTCGCGAATCTCGTGGATAACAGCACCGTAGTAGCTATCGTCAAACGATGGCGGCACGTTGAACACCGAGTCGAGCATCTGGTTGAACACCTGCTTGCCACCCATAAGGTCGATGAGTCCCTGCGGGTCGTGGAACACCGACCATGTGTAGTGCCAAGCGTTGCCCTCGGTGAAGGCATCGCCCCACTTCAGCGGAGAAAACGGCTTCTGGAACTCGCCGTTCTTCAGACGACCGCGCATGAGGTTGGTCTCCTTGTCGAACACGTTGCGATAGTTGAACGCGCGCTTGCGGAACGGCTCAAGCTCCTTCTTCGACTTACCCAGCTGCTTGCCGAACTGATATATACACCAGTCGTCGTAAGCGTACTCGAGTGTGCGAGCCACGTTCTCGTTTATCTTCACGTCGTAAGGCACGTAGCCCAGCTTGTTGTAGTATTCGTAGCCGAGACGGCCTGTAGACGAAACCGTCGGGTGAACAGCCTTTGTGCCATGCACCACAGCCTCCCAGAGCTTCTCTGCGTCGTAGTTCTTCAGTCCGCAGAGGTAAGCGTCAGCCACGATAGACGCCGAATTGTTGCCCACCATGCAGCCACGATGACCCGGCGAAGCCCACTCGGGCAGGAAACCGCTCTCCTTGTATGCGTTCACCAAGCCCGCCTGCATCTTCTCGTTCATCGACGGATACATCACGTTGAGCAGCGGGAAGAGACAGCGGAAGGTATCCCAGAAGCCAGTGTCGGTGAACATATAGCCGGGCAGCACCTCGCCGTTGTACGGCGAATAGTGTACGATTTCGCCCTGCGCGTTGTGCTCGTAGAACGAGCGTGGGAAGAGCACCGAGCGGTAGAGGCACGAATAGAACGTGCGGAGGTGGTCGATATCCTGCGACTTTACCTCTATCTTGCCCAGCACGTCGTTCCATGTCTTGCGTCCGCGAGCCTTCACAGCGTCGAAATCGTCGTTGCCAAGCTCCTTGAGGTTCTCTACAGCCTGCTCCTCAGAGATGAACGACGAGGCGATGCGCACGTTGAGCTGCTCGCCGCGCTTTGTCTTGAAGCCTACGATGGCACCGGCGTGGTTGCACTGGCTCACCAGCTCGCCACTCTTTATCTCACCATTCACAACTACGGATGTATATGCGAACGGGCGGTCGAACTTCAGAACGAAGTAGTTCTTGAAGTTTTCGGGCACGCCACCGTTGTTCTTTGTCGTATAGCCCACAACCATGTTCTGCTCGGGCAGCACCTTCACATATGAGCCATCGTCGTAAGCGTCAACGACGAAGCTCGCCTGCTCAGCTTCGGGATAGGTAACGCGCATGATAGCCGCACGCTCCGTGGGCGCAATCTCGGTGACGACATCGTAGTCGGCAAGATACGCACGATAGTAATAAGGTGTAGCCACCTCTGCCTTGTGCGAGAACCACGACGCACGCTTCTCCTCGTCGAACACGGGTGCGCCGACCTCAGGCATAACGGCAAACTGACCGTAGTCGTTAATCCACGGACTCGGCTGGTGGGTCTGCTTGAAGCCGCGCAGCTTGTCGGCAGAATAGGTGTATGTCCAGCCGTCGCCCATCTTTCCTGTCTGCGGAGTCCAGAAGTTCATACCCCACGGCATAGCCACAGCCGGATAGGTATTACCCGTAGAAAGCGAGTGCTTCGACTCCGATCCGACAAGCGTGCTGACGTAGTCAACCGGCTCGTAGGTCTTGGCAGTGCCTGCACACACGGAAGCGAGTGCGAGCACGGCGGTGAATAGTTTTCTCTTGCTCATATTTGTTTGTTTTAGTTATTGTAGATAATGTCTATAATATACTTCGTCATTGCAAAGTTAGCAATTTCAGCCGAAATACACAATAAACAACGCGCACATACGTTGTTTATTATAAACAATTAAACACATGAAAGCAATAATTTCGCTCGCTATATTACTAATGGCTACGCTCACGGCGTGGGCTGACAGCGCAAAAGACCGCTGGACAATCTATCCCAGTTACAGCAACATAACCGAGATTGAGCCTGTCGGCAATATATGTTTTGTGCTCGCCTCGGGGGCAGTATTCTCCTACAACATCACGGACGGAGATGTGCAAACGTACGACAAAGCAGGCGTAATGTCAGACGTAGAGGTGAGCCACATCGGATGGTCGAAAGTTGCAAAGCGATTGGTTGTGGTCTACACAAACTCGAACATCGATTTGCTGTCTGCCAATGGCGACGTTATCAACGTGCCCGACCTCTACCGAAAGTCGACAACATACAGCAAAACTGTCAACCACATCGACTTCGACGGCCCATACGCCTATCTCGCTACGGCATTCGGCGTGGTGAAGTTGAACACGCGCGACGGTGCCATCATGGACACCTATCAGCTCGACACCAACGTGAGCTACACGTACGTGAAGAACGGATACCTCTACGCCGAGTCGAAGGAGCGCGGACGCCTGCGCTGCAAGCTCACCGACAACCTACTCGACAAGAGCCGCTGGGTGCGCGAGGACGGATTTACGACGCTGCGCGAGAATCGCACAAACGTGCAAGACAAACAGACAAACCTCTGGTGGACAAAGACTGCCGACGGCAAACTGACATATTACACCGTAGATGCCGACGGCAAACGCACATACAAAACAGAAGGTGTGCTGCCCGAAGGTCCGGCATCGAACAACTTCTACCGACTCTACAATCACAACGGAAAGATATATGCCGTGGGCGGACTTTTCAGTCAGGAAACAAACGGCAATCTGCCTGGTGAGGTGCATGTTTGGGACGGCACGACGTGGGGACACTATGAGCAACCTACAGAAGCACAACTCGGACATAAGAACGTCGACTATCTGTGCATGGACTTCGACCCACTGAAAGAAGGACACGTGATGGTTGGTGCCAAGAGCGGGCTGTACGAGTTTCAGGACGGCAAGTTCGTGAAGTGCTACAACCGCGACA
>ENA-USZI01001944-USZI01001944.1-human-gut-metagenome-genome-assembly--contig:-NODE-1944-length-12888-cov-24.692140_pt1 | contig 12888 bp, 10 predicted proteins | sample MGYA00250042_ERZ773532 | MGnify/ENA primary metagenome ERZ773532 (study PRJEB29103, sample SAMN06112036) | human gut metagenome | biome: human gut; feature: ankylosing spondylitis patient; material... | reverse complement strand
AAGGATTGGGACGACAACGACCTGTACAATCAGCTCATGAAGCACAACGAGGGCAAGCCGCAGTTCATCCTGCATGACGGCCCTCCGTACGCAAACGGTAATATCCACATGGGTACTGCCCTGAACAAGATCATCAAGGATATCATTATCCGCGATAAGAACATGGAGGGTTTCCAGGCTCCCTATGTGCCCGGCTTTGATACCCACGGCCTGCCCATCGAGCTGAAGGCTCTGTCCTCCGTCGGTGATAAGAAGAAGGACATTTCCAAGCTGGAACTGCGCCAGATCTGCGAAAAGTTTGCTACTGAGCACATCGATATCATGAGCGACCAGTTCAAGCGTCTGGGCGTTATCGGCGATTTCGAGCATCCGTATCTGACCCTGAAGCCTGAGTTCGAGGCACGCCAGATCGAGATTTTTGGCGAGATGGCAAAGAAGGGCTACATCTACAAGGGCCTGAAGCCCGTGTACTGGTGCCCGGACTGCCGCACGGCTCTGGCAGAGGCCGAGATCGAGTACGGCGAGGACGACTGCGATTCCATCTTCGTGCGTTTCCACGTCTCTCAGGACCCCAACGGTGTGCTGGCAAAGCACGGCATCCCGATGGACAAGACCTACTTCGTCATCTGGACCACCACCACTTGGACTCTGCCCGCTAACGAGGCGATCTGCCTGAACGGCCAGTTCGAGTACTCCTTCGTCAAGATCGGCGATGAGTTCCACATCATGGCCACCGAACTGGTCAAGAGCGTCATGGACGCCTGCCACATCGAGAACTACGAGATCGTGGGTGAGCCGGTCCCCGGTACCGAGTTCGAGCTGATGCGCTACAACCACGTCTACCTGCCCAAGGAGGGCTGGGTTATTCTGGGCGATCACGTCACGCTGGAAAGCGGTTCCGGCTGCGTCCATACCGCAGGCGGCCACGGCGTGGACGACTTCAACGTCTGCCAGAAGTATCCGCAGGTGCCCATCACCGTCCCCGTGGACGATGGCGGCTATCTGACCGAGCTGGCCGGTAAGTATGCAGGTCAGCGCGTGTGGGCTGCCAACAAGACCATTCTGGCCGATTTGACCGAGTCCGGTGCTGTCATGGGTCAGGTGCACATCAAGCATCAGTACCCGCACTGCTGGCGCTGCCATCACCCCATCATCTTCCGTGCAACGGAACAGTGGTTCTGCTCCATCGCAAAGTTCCGCGAGGATGTCTACAAGGCCATCGACACCGTTACCTGGATGCCGGATTGGGGCCATGACCGCATGAAGGGCATGGTACGCGACCGCAACGACTGGTGCATCAGCCGCCAGCGCACCTGGGGCGTGCCTATCCCTGCATTCTATTGCAAGAAGTGCGGCACCTACCACATCACCGATGCCACCATCAAGGCTGTCAGCGACCTGTTCCGCAAGGAAGGTTCCGATGCATGGTATAAGTACGAAGCCGAGCAGATCATCCCCGCAGGCGAAGTGTGCGAAAAGTGCGGTGCTTCCGAGTGGACCAAGGACACCGACATCATGGATGTCTGGTTCGACTCCGGCTCCACCCACGCCGCTGTGCTGGAGGAGCGCCCCGAGCTGCGCTTCCCGGCTGATATGTATATGGAGGGCGGCGACCAGTTCCGCGGCTGGTTCCAGTCCAGCCTGCTGACCAGCGTTGCAAGCAAGGGCTGCGCACCCTATAAGTCTGTTCTGTGCCACGGCTGGGTCGTGGATGAGCAGGGCAAGCAGATGCACAAGAGCGCCGGCAACGGCGTGGAGCCCAGCGAGATCATCAAGGACTACGGCGCTGATATCATCCGTCTGTGGGTGGCTTCTTCCGACTACACCGTGGATGTGCGTGCCGGCAAGAACATCTTCAAGCAGCTGAGCGAGGCTTACCGCAAGATCCGCAACACCGCCCGCTTCATTCTGGGCAATCTGGACGGCTTTGATCCCAACACCGACTGTGTGGCTGACGATCAGCTGCAGGAGATCGACCGCTGGGCACTGGCTGCTCTGGATGACCTGATGGTCAACACCAGCGCAGGCTACGCTGTGTATGACTTCAACAAGGTCTATCATGCAGTGTACAACTTCTGCGTTGTTGCAATGTCCAACTTCTATCTGGATGTGACCAAGGATCGTCTGTACTGCACCAACGGCGCAGGCCGCAAGGCTGCTCAGACCACCATGTACAAGATCCTTGTGGCTCTGGACAAGATCATTGCGCCCATCCTGTGCTTCACCAGCCAGGAGATCTGGGACTTCATGCCCAAGACCGAGGGCATGAACCAGTACGTTGTCTTTGAGGAGATGCCCAAGGCCGGCCAGTATGCCGCCGATGAGGCCTTCAAGGCAAAGTGGGCTCAGCTGATCGCCGTCCGTGATGAGGTGAAGAAGGTTCTGGAGCAGGCCCGTGCCGAAAAGGTCATCGGTGCTTCTCTGGAGGCTGCCGTCACCCTATACTGCAATGACGCGGTGTATGATCTGCTGAACAGCATCCCCATGGACGAGCTGGCCGACCTGATGATCGTCTCTCAGGTAGAGCTGGTCAAGGGCGAAGGCGGCGCTGCAAGTGCTGTTGAAGGCCTGGGCGTTGCTGCTGCACATGCCACCGGCGAAAAGTGCGAACGCTGCTGGAAGTATTCTTCTTCCATCGGCAGCCATGCCGCACATCCCACCCTGTGCGCACGCTGCGCCAGCGTTGTGGAAGCCTAAGCGTTCCGCATAAAACAATGTTTTAAAGGGCGGCGCTCCCTTATACCGGGGAGCGCCGTTTTTTATACTGAATGATTTTGGGAGTATCCTATGGCATTTGTTGTTTTTAATCTGCTCGCGGCTGCGGCACTCATTGGCATCGATCAGGCCATCAAGCTGTGGGCCACAAATGTGCTGCAGCCGGTGGGAGCCATGCCGCTGATCCCCCATGTGGTGGAGCTGCGGTTCGTGCTCAACCCGGGCATGGCGTTCAGCCTGCTCAGCGGCAAGCAGCTGTTCCTCATCATCGCTACCAGCATAGCGCTGATCTTTGTGGCCTACGGGCTGTTCTTCCGCAGCCGCGGCAGATACCTGCAGCAGGCTGCGCTGCTGCTGATCCTTGCCGGCGGCATCGGCAACCTGATCGACCGTGTGCTCAACGGCGAGGTGGTGGACTACATCAATCTGCTGTTCATGCAGTTTGCGGTGTTCAATTTTGCGGATATCTGCGTGTGTGTGGGCGTGGGCCTCTGGGTGCTGGTAATTTTTCTGGAAGAGCTGCACGCTGAGAACGGGCAGTCCCCGAAGGAGCATTGAGCCATGGAACAGCGTGAATTTGTGGTGGAGCAGGAGACGGCAGGCCAGCGCATCGACCGCTTTTTGAGCGGCGAGGACACCGGCCTTTCCCGGTCTGCTCTGCAGGCGCTGGTGGCCGACGGTCATGTGTTGTGCAACGGCAGGCTGGTTGCCAAAAGCCTGAAGCTCAAGGCGGGCGACACCATCGTTTTGGAAATTCCGGACGCAAAGCCCATCGAGGCCGTGCCGCAGGACATCCCGCTGGAAATCGTCTATGAGGACGAGCATCTGCTGGTGGTCAACAAGCCCAAAGGCATGGTGGTGCACCCGGCTCCCGGCAACCCGGACGGCACGCTGGTGAACGCGCTGCTGTGGCACTGCAAGGGAAGCCTGTCCGGTATTGGCGGCGAGATTCGCCCCGGCATCGTGCACCGCATCGATAAGGACACCAGCGGACTGCTGGTGGTGGCAAAGGACGATGCAACGCACATCGGCCTTTCCCAGCAGATGGCGGTGCACAGTGTGGAGCGCGCGTATCGCACCATCGTGTACGGCGGCTTTGCACAAGATGAGGGCTTTGTGGAAAGCAATCTGGGCCGCAGCAAGACCGACCGCAAAAAGATGGCGGTCTACCCGGCCAGTGAGCCGCACACCAAATATGCCTATACCGGCTATCAGGTGCTGGAACGGCTGAACAACTTTACCATGCTGGAATGCCGCCTGAAGACCGGCCGCACCCATCAGATCCGCGTGCACATGGCATCCATCCAGCACCCGGTGGCGGGCGACCCGGTGTATGGCCCGCACAATTGCATCACCAGCCTGCACGGCCAGTGCCTGCACGCCAAAACGCTTGGCTTTGTGCACCCGATCACCGGCGAACATCTGCGGTTCGATTCGGAATTGCCGGAATACTTCACTCATTTTCTTGCAACGCTCAGGAGGGGAACGGTATGAACCATCTTTCTTCAACGCTTGTACTGTGTGATCTGGACCATCTGCTTTTGGGTGCCGACGGCAACCTGACGCAGGTGGTGCGGGATGTGCTGCAGCTGTTCGTCCGCCGCGGCGGACGTTTTACGGTGTTTTCCCAGCGCACGCCGCGGGCAGTGCGGTCCATTCTGGGCAGTGTGCGGCTCAGCGCTCCTGCGCTGGTGTGCGGCGGTGCCATGGCCTACCATTTTTCCGATGGCACCCGCCAGCCGCTGTGCACCTTTGCCGGGCAGGAAGCCGACCTGTTTGCCCGCCTGCCGGTGGCAGAGGGCGTGGGCATTGCCCTGCAGATGACCGACGGTACTACCCGCGTGCTGCGCATGAGCGAGGCATTGGAACGTCATCTGCGGCAGGAATGGACCCCTTATCTGCTGGCAAACGCGGCAGACATCAAGGGGGAAGAAGTGCTGCGGGTGCTGCTGTATCAGGACAGCAAGGCAGTGCCCATGATCTCGCTGCTGGAAAAATCTCTGGGCGACCGCACAGCGGTGCTGCTGGGCGAGCGTGCCGCAGCGGATACGCTGATCCTGACCCCCAGAACCGTCTCCGGCCGTGAAATGCTGGATGCCGTGTGTATGCCGGTGGGCACCGACCCGGAAGATGTGCTGGTACTTGCCGGAGGGCTGCCTATGCTGGACATGGTGCGCGCTTCCAGCCAGAGCACCGCAGCTGCGGATGCCCCGGCTGAGCTGCGTCTTGCTGCCCAAAAGGTCACTTTGACCGATGCTGCGGCAGGTTCTGCAGTGGAAGTGCTGTACCGTATGGTGCGGGATGCTGAAAATTTGGCGTAAAATTTGTGCAAGGCTTCTGCAAATTCTTTCGCAGAAGCCTTTCTTTTTGGAGGAAAGTCAGGTACAATGAGAGAAACGCATCTTCTGGCCCTGCAAAAGAAGGAAAAACTCTTTCTTGCGCTGTCGCTGGCGGCGGTGGTTTTGTGCACAGTGCTGGCCTTTGGCTTTGCCGTGCCGCTGCAGGCTGCCGAACCGCAGGTCCTGCCGGATACGACCGGGCTGGAACAGTATGTGCTGGTGGATCTGAACACTGCTGATCTCTCTGCGCTGTGCACACTGCCGGGCGTAGGGGAAAAGCGCGCACAGACGATTCTGGATTACCGGACGCAGAATGGCCCGTTTGAACGGGTAGAAGATGCAGCCAATGTTCCGGGCCTGACACAGACCATTGTGGATTCCTGGGCAGGAATGGCAACCGTGAGCTGAGCCGCAGCCGGCGGCCCGGCGCAGCAAAAAGGGGAATGATTATGAGTGACGATACCATTTTTATCAACCGGGAACTGAGCTGGCTGGATTTCAACCGGCGCGTTCTTGCGCTGGGCAAAGATAAAAATGTTCCGCTTGCAGAACGGGTCAAATTTCTTGCGATCTACGGCTCCAATTTGGACGAGTTTTTTATGGTGCGCGTGGGTTCTCTGCAGGAGCGCGCCAATCTGGAACAGGAACAGGGCAAAAAGGTCAAGAGGGAAAACAAAACCAACATGTCCGCGGCGGAACAGCTGACTGCCATCATGCCCAAAACGGCACAGCTGCAGGAGGAGTGCGATAAATACTACGCAAAGGCGCTGGAAGCACTGGCGGAGTGCGGCTGGCGCAAGGTGGATCTTGACCACTTGTCCAAGGAGGACGAGCACTTCTGGAAGAAGTACTTCCAAACGGAGCTGTTCCCTATCCTCAGCCCGCAGATCGTGGATAACCGCCATCCGTTCCCATTCCTGCGCAATAAGGAGATTTACCTTGGCGTTCTGCTCAAGGAAAAACACCCGGCAGGGCAGAGCCTTGGCATCATTCCCATTTCCAGCCAGATGGAACGGATGCACGTTGTAAAAAAAGACGGCGAAACGCAGTTTGCACTTACCGAAGAGCTGGTGCTGCACTTTGCGGCCAGCATCTTTGGCAAAGAGACGATTCAGGAAAAATGCCTTTTCCGCGTTACCCGCAATGCGGATATCGACGTAAAAGAGGGCATGATGGATCATGATATCGACTACCGCGAGATCATGACCGAGCTGCTCAAGCGCCGCCGCAAGCTGGCTGCGGTGCGTCTGCAGATCACGCCTGCCCCGGCCCCGGAGGTAGAACGCCTGCTGTGCAACCGTCTGCTGCTCACCCATAAACGGGTGTTCGAGCAGAAAAGCCCGCTGGATCTGAGCTTTTTCTACAAGCTCACCGGCCGCATGGAAGCGGAGGGGCGGCCGGAACTGTTCTACCCGGCTGCACGGCCCATGCTGCCGCCGCCGGACTACGACCTTGCCGCTGAGGTGCAGAAGCACGATGTGCTGCTCAGCTACCCGTACCAGTCCATCCGGCCCTTCATTGCCATGCTCAAAAAGGCTGCCCATGATCCTGAGGTCATTTCCATCAAAATGACGCTGTACCGTATGGCGCGGGAGTCCCAGATCGTGCAGGCGCTGATGGAAGCCGCTGAGAACGGCAAAGAGGTGGTGGCGCTGGTGGAGCTGCGCGCCCGCTTTGACGAGCAGAACAATATCGACTGGTCGAAGCAGCTGGAAAGCGCAGGCTGTACGGTCATTTATGGCTTTGATGATTACAAAGTGCACTCCAAGCTGACCCTTATCACCAAAAAGAGCAAAGAGGGCTACTCTTATATCACCCAGATCGGCACCGGCAACTACAACGAAAAGACCAGTGAACTTTACACGGACTACTCCTTCATTACGGCAGACCATGGCATTGGCGAGGAGGCTTCCAATGTGTTCCAGAACCTTGCCGTGCAGAAGCTGACTGAGGAGAGCGACCGGATGCTGGTAGCACCGCTGCGCTTCAAGAGCGTATTGCTGGAAGAGATGGATCGTGTCATTGCCGCCGCCCACATGGGCCGTCCGGCATCCATAATCCTGAAAAACAATTCCATCAGCGACCGGGATATCATCCTCAAACTGCAGGAAGCCAGCTGTGCCGGTGTGCGCATTGATATGATCGTGCGCGGCATCTGCTGCGTGCGCGCCGGCGTGCCCGGCAAGACGGAGAACCTGCACATCCGCAGCCTTGTGGGTCGTTATCTGGAGCATGGCCGCATTTACAGCTTCTTCGATGGTGCACATACCCGCATCTATATTGCATCCGGCGATTTTCTCACCCGCAACACCGAGTGCCGCGTGGAGGTGGGCGTGCGCGTGGAGGATCCCGTGCTGGTGCGGAAGCTTACCGACATTCTGCAGCTGCAGCTGCGGGATAATGTCAATGCCCGCGAGATGCGCCCGGACGGCAGCTACCAGAAGGTAAAGCCCGCTGAGGGCGAAGCACTGGTGAACGGCCAGATGGGCATGTATGAGCTGTTGAAAAATGACTGGACGCAGCCGGAGCCTTGGAGGCTTTCTGCCGCTGTGCAGGAAAAACAGCCTGAACCTTCTGCCGAAGCAGCAAAGCCAGAACCTGCGAAAACGGAAGCGGCTCCCGCTGCAAAACAGGCAGAAGCTTCTCACCCGGAATCTGCTGCGGCACCGGAAAGCGGCGACCGTTTTGACCAGCTGGAACAGATGGTCAATCATAAAAAGCGTACAGAGCCGCAGCCTGCCCCTGCAGCCAAGCCGATAAAGCCGGTGGTGGTGGAGACACCCGCCCCCAGAAGCCGCCTGAAACGGATTTTGGATTTTTTCAAGTTACGCAGATAATATTTGCAAGACCCGACAGAGCAAACCCTCTGCCGGGTCTTTTTGCGTGTTTGCCTGCATAAATAAAAAGCAAACGGAAGGCGGGAGGCAGAAGGTGCGGGCAAAGCGATGGGGACGAGCCGGGCACGGCAGGGAGCAGCCCAGATGGAGGGTGATTTTTCTGGCAGTTTTAGCCGGACTGCTGGTGTGCTTGGTGCTTCCGGTGCGGGCGCAGAAAAAAACGGGGAAGCTCTGTTTCCCGCTGGACACCACACAGTACCGTGTTTCGGACGGATACGGCTGGCGGCAGGATCCTTTTACCGGGGAAAGGACGTTCCATAAGGGCATTGATCTTGCCTGTGCAGAGGGAACAGAAGTGCTTGCTGCGGAAGGCGGTGCGGTGGTGCAGGCATACCGCAGCACAAGCTATGGCACCTGTCTGCGTGTTCTCCATACAGATGGCAGCGAGTCACTTTACGCCCATTTGCAGTACGCCTATGTCCGCCCGGGCGAGGTGGTGGAAGCAGGGCAGCTGCTGGGCGCAGCAGGGCGCAGCGGGCGCGCTACGGGAGCACACCTGCATTTTGAACTGTACCGGCAGGGAACAGCCTGTGACCCGGCGGATGCGCTGGGCCTTTCCTCATGAAGCTGCATGATTCCCGGCAGCTGGGGCCGCTGGTGTTCCGCGACCCGCTGCTTTTGTGTAGCGCACTGTATTTTCTGCTCTACTTTGATGCAAGCGGCTTTCTGCGGCTGGGGTTGCTGGCGGCGTTCCTGCACGAGTGCGGGCACATTCTGGTGTATTGTGTGTTTCTGCGCCGCTTTCCGGTCATTGAGGTGACCATGACCGGCTTTTGTATGCGGATGGACGCTCCGGCCCGGGGCCTTTCACCGGGGCGGCTCTTTTGGCTGGCTGCTGCAGGCCCGGCGGTCAATTTCATGCTGGCAGGCATCTGGGCGCTGCGGCTGGAACAGGAACTGACCATCCGCGGCAGTGCCTTCTGGGCGGCAAATCTGCTGACCGGGGGATTCAATCTGCTGCCCGTTCCACCGCTGGATGGGGCGCAGCTGGCATCCTGCCTGTGCGAAATGCGGCGTGCAGGCAAAAAGTTTAAGGGAAATGATTGAAAAAACAGCTCATTTCGGGTACAATAAAATGACGTGTAAAAATGGACTGTTTATTGGAGGACTCGATGTTTGATCCAAAACTGAAAGAAGCACTGGGACGGGTACAGAAGCCTGGTCGTTATACCGGCGGAGAACCCGGCAGTGTATATAAGGACAAAGAAAAAGTGGATGTCCGCTTTGCGTTCTGCTTTCCGGACACCTATGAGGTAGGTATGTCCTTCCTCGGCGAAAAGATCCTGTATGAGCTGCTCAACAGCCACGAAAACTGGTGGTGCGAGCGTGCTTTTATGCCGTGGCTGGATATGAAGGCCGAGATGGAGCGTCTTGGTCTGCCGCTCTACACCATGGAGAGCAAGGATCCGCTCACCGCTTTTGATGCAGTGGGCTTCACCCTGCAGTACGAGCTTTCCTATACCAATATTCTGGCTATGCTGGATCTGGCGGGCATCCCGTTCTATTCCAAGGATCGCGATGAAAGCTGGCCGCTGATCGTGGCGGGTGGCCCCTGCGCCTGCAACGCGGAACCCATTGCGGACTTTTTTGATGTGGTCCAGCTGGGTGAGGGCGAAAACCAGCTGCCCGGCATCTGCGCCGAGATCGAAAAGGCCAAGAAGGAGGGCGGCGTCTCCAAAAAGGAGCTGCTGCTGCGCATTGCAAAGATCCCCGGTGTCTATATCCCGGCGTTCTACGATGTGGAGTATTACGAAGATGGCCGGGTCAAGGCCATCACCCCCAATGAGCCGGGCATCCCGGCGCGCATCACCAAGGCGATCATCAAGGACCTGAACGAGTTTGCCCCGCCCACGAATTTCGTGGTGCCCATGGTGGGTGCCATTCAGGACCGCGCCAGCATCGAGGTGCTGCGCGGCTGTGTGCGTGGCTGCCGTTTCTGTCAGGCGGGCTTTCTGTACCGCCCCATGCGCCAGCGTGACGCGGGCCTTCTGAACAGGGCGGCGCAGGAGCTGTGCGCTAACACCGGCTATGAAGAGCTGAGCCTTTCCAGCCTGTCCACCTCTGACCACGGCCAGCTGGAAGAGCTGCTGGATGATCTGAACGAGTGGGCACCCAGGGAGCATGTCAGCCTGTCGCTGCCGAGCCTGCGTGTGGACAACTTCTCCCAGAGCCTCATTGAAAAGACCACCAAGGTGCGCAAGAGCGGACTGACCTTTGCTGCCGAGGCCGGTACCCAGCGCCTGCGCAATGTCATCAACAAAAACGTCACCTGGGACGAGATCGAAAAGACCTGCACCATCGCCTTTAACGCGGGCTACACCTCGGTCAAGCTTTACTTCATGATGGGCCTGCCCACCGAGACCATGGAGGATATCGAGGGTATTGCCGAGACTGCTCAGAAGGTGGTAGACCTCTACTACAAGAATACGAACCACGCCAAGGGACGCGGCGTGCAGGTGACCATCAGCTGCGCCTGCTTTGTGCCCAAGCCCCACACCCCCTTCCAGTTCGTGCCAATGGATACCGCCGAGACCCTGCAGGCCAAGCAGAAGCACCTGCTGGAAAGCGTGCACAGCCGCAAGATCAAGGTGAACTACCACGACAGCACCACCAGCTTCTTAGAGGGTGTGTTCGCCAAGGGCGACCGCCGCCTTGCTCCGGTCATCGTAGAGGCATATAAGCGCGGCTGCTACTTCGACGGCTGGGAGGAGTGCTTCAAGTACGATACCTGGATGCAGACCTTTGCGGATCTGGGCATCGACCCCGCCTTCTACTGCCAGCGCCCCATCGCACTGGACGAGGTGACCCCGTGGTCTCACATGGACTACGGCATCACCCACGAGTATCTGGTGCGGGAGTACAACAAGGCTCTGGCCGCCCAGACCACCCCGCCTTGCAACCGTGCCTGCAACGCCTGCGGTGCCAACCATCTGTTAGGAGGTCCCTGCTTTGATTACAGTCAGAATCTCGTTTGAAAAGAAAAATGAAGCCTCCTATATCTCCCTGCTGGACCTGCAGCGGGTGATGCAGCGGGTGCTCAAGCGCAGCGGTCTGCCGGTGTGGCATACGCTGGGCTTCAACCCCCATATCTACATGACCTTTGCCTGCCCGCTTTCTCTGGGGCAGGAGAGCGAGTGCGAGTGCGTGGACGTCAAGACCGAAGCGGAAGCTCCGGATTTTGAGCAGTGGAAAGCGGCCCTCAATGCCATCATGCCCGCAGGCATCGTGATCACGCACGTTGGCCCGGTGCAGATGAAGGCAGACCTCATTGCCTACGCATGCTATCGCATCACCTACCCGGCGGCAGCGGCTGCGGCGCTGGATGCGTACAACGCGCTGGAAAGCGCTCCGGTGGAAAAGCACGGCAAAAAGGGCAACAAGATCATTGAGCTGAAGGAACATCTGCCCAAGGTGGAGTACACCACGGAGGGGGACAGCCTGCACATTGAGCTGTGCCTGCCCGCTGCGCAGGAGCTGAACCTGAACCCCTCGCTGCTCACCGGCTTTCTGGAAGAAAAATTTGGCCTGCCTGCCGTTAGCGCCAACATCCTGCGCAAAAAGTTTTTGACGGCAGATAAGCAGCTGTTTGTCTGATCGGAGCGTGAAAGACTGTCTGTTGGGCAAAACAGAAAATTTTTGCATTTATTTTGGTCAGAACGCTTGCATTTACGCAGGTTTTGTGATATCCTATTTAGGCGTTAGTGTCCGCTGAGACCACAGCGGGGTTAATGACAATATCATTAAACGGGCGGTCCTCTGACGGCAAAGTGCCGTGTATGAACGTCTAAAAACAAATGGAGGATTCAAAAATGGACGCACTGAAGATTATTTCTGAAGGCAGCATCAAGGCTGAAAAGCCCCAGTTCAACGTTGGCGATACCGTCCGCGTTGATGTTCGTATCAAGGAAGGCGACCGTGAGCGCATTCAGGCCTTTGAGGGCACTGTGATCGCAAAGAAGCACGGTGGCGTTGCTGAGACCTTCACCGTTCGCCGCGTTGCTTACGGTGTTGGCATCGAGCGTGTCTTCCCCATCAACAGCCCCTTCGTTGAGAAGGTCACCGTTGTCCGCAAGGGCAAGGTCCGCCGCGCAAAGCTGTTCTACCTGCGTGGTCGTACGGGCAAGGCTGCCAAGGTCAAGAGCGATATTTGATCATCCCCGATTTGAAACGGGAGAAAAGGGACAACCTTGTTGTCCCTTTTTTCTTTATCAAATTTTCGGAAAAAATGCGGCTTTTTGCAGGCACCGTTCTTGCGAAGAGCCTGTCGGCTGCGGTATAATCGGGTCAGCAGTGTAAAACCAGAAGGTGAGGTGTACCGGATATGGAAAAACAGGAACAGGCAAAGCCCGTGCGTGGGCAGAACCTGCTGGAATGGTACGAGGCATTGATCTCGGCAGCGCTGGTGCTGGTGCTGATCTTTTCGTTTTTCTTCCGCATCATTCAGGTGGACGGCAGCTCCATGGTGCCCACACTGGTGAACGGTGATAAGCTCATCGTGTGGGGAGCAGGCTATACACCGCAGCGTGGTGACGTGGTCATTGTGGACAGCTATACCTCCTACGGCAAGCCGCTGGTCAAGCGTGTCATCGCCAAAGGCGGCGATACGGTCTCCATCGATTATGCGACCGGCACCGTGGCGGTGAACGGCGAGGTCTTGCAGGAGGACTACATTGCAGAGCCTACTTATCTTGGCTATGATGTAACTTTCCCGTATACGGTGCCGGAGGGCACGGTGTTCGTGATGGGTGATAACCGCAACCAATCACTGGACAGCCGTTCCACCTATGTGGGCTGCATCGATGAACGGGATATTCTGGGCAAGGTGCTTGTGTGCTTTATGCCCTTTACAGATTTTGGGGTGGTAAAATGAACGAAATGGATACCCGCTTTGCAAACCAGTACAATATTCAGTGGTTCCCGGGCCACATGACCAAGAC
>ENA-USZI01001941-USZI01001941.1-human-gut-metagenome-genome-assembly--contig:-NODE-1941-length-12901-cov-4.236822_pt1 | contig 12901 bp, 18 predicted proteins | sample MGYA00250042_ERZ773532 | MGnify/ENA primary metagenome ERZ773532 (study PRJEB29103, sample SAMN06112036) | human gut metagenome | biome: human gut; feature: ankylosing spondylitis patient; material... | reverse complement strand
GGCGGCTGGGCTTCGACTGCTGGGAGCGGCGGTCGGAGAATCTGCTGACCGTGCGGCTGGGGGGCCGTGAAAACCGTTTCCTGCTCTTTGGCGGGCGGGACGAGTCCAGCGCGGCGCTGATCCAAGGGAGCACATTGGCGGGACTGCTGCTGGACGAGGCGGCGCTGATGCCACGGTCCTTCGTGGAACAGGCGGTGGCCCGGTGCAGCGTCCGGGGCAGCAAGCTGTGGTTCAATTGCAATCCGGAGGGGCCGGAACACTGGTTTTACAAGGAGTGGATCGAGAAGGCGGAGAGCCGGGGGGCGCTGCGGCTGCACTTTACGATGGCGGATAATCCCGGCCTGTCGCCGGAGATCCGGCAGCGGTATGAGCGGCTGTATACGGGCGTGTTTTACCGACGGTTCGTGCAGGGAGAATGGGCGGCGGCTCAGGGTCTGGTGTATGACTTTTTCGACCCAGCCAGAGATGCGGCACCGGTGCCGGAGGGGGCCTTCAGCCGGTGGCGGGTATCCGTGGATTACGGGACGGTGAATCCGCTGTCCATGGGTCTTTGGGGGGAACGGGACGGCGTTTGGTACCGGGTAGAGGAGGTCTATTACGATTCCCGCCGGGAGGGACAGCAGAAAACCGACGCGGAGTACGCGGATATGCTGGAGCGGCTGGCGGCAGGGCGGGAGATCCAGCGGGTGATCGTGGACCCGTCGGCGGCCAGCTTCATCGAGACCCTGCGGCAGCGGGGCTGGCGGGTAAAGAAGGCCAACAACGATGTGGCCGACGGCATCCGGGTGACGGCGGATCTGCTGAGGCAGAGGCGGATCGTACTGTGTGATACCTGCCGGGACTGTCTGCGGGAGATGGCGCTGTACTGCTGGGACGAGCGGACCGGAAGAGACGCCCCCCGCAAGGAACACGATCATGCTATGGATGAGATGCGGTATTTTGCCATGGATCTGATGGGGGAGCGGAGCGGGGGGTTCGCTGTGACCAGCGTGAGACGGCAGGCATGATCGTGTTCCGATTTTAATACACGGCATGCCATGGACAGCGCCGAAGCGCCGCCGGGTGCGGAAGAAGCAAGCCGGTGTCGAGGCAGGGCCCCGGCTGGCAGACACGAAGTGGCTGGGAGCCGGTTGGCCCAACGGTGGAGATGCGGTACTTTGCCATGGATCTGTCAGGCGGGGAAAAGGGCGGATTTGCGGCAGTCAGCGTGGCGAGGGGCAGATACCGTTAGGAAATATATAAAATGTTGTACGGGACTGTACACCAAAAGCGGGTGTGGACGGGAGAGTAGGAGACCGATTTCCGAAGGGAGGAGAGGTTCGTTTGAATTTTTGGAAAAGGAGAGGCGATGAAGCGGCAACGGCCCAGACTATGCAGCTGCGGGACCGGGAGCGGCATCCCTATGCGGGGCTGCGGAGCTTTACGCCTCAGCGCGGCGGAGAGCTGCGGCTGTATCAGGCGGTGCGGGAGGCTGTACCGGTGGTGGACGCCGCCGTGTGCAAGCTGATCCGCCTCAGCGGCGGAACCAAGGTGTTTTGTGAGGATCCGGAGACAGAAAAGCGGCTGCGGGACTTTTTGGAGCGGGTCCCGGCGGGGCGGGGACAGTACGGTATCAACGCCTTTTTGGAGCAGTACCTGGAATCGCTGCTGATCTGCGGCGGCGCCGTAGGCGAGATGGTGCCGGCGGCGGGAAACCGGGATCTGGCGGCGCTGCTGTGCGGACGGATGGACCGGATCGAGCTGAGAGAGGGAGAAAGCCCGCTGGATTTTCAGATTTTCGGACCGGATGAGCGGGGGCGGATGGCAGCGCTGCCGTATCAGGAGCTGCTGCTGTTCACTCCGCTGCATCCGGAAGCCGAGCACCCCTACGGCGTGTCGCTGCTGCGGGGATTGCCGTTTATGGCGGATATTCTGATGAAGATCTACAACACGGTGGGGGTCAACTGGGAACGGTGCGGCAATATGCGGTTTGCCGTGACCTGCCGGGACGGCGACGGCAATGCCGCGGAACGGGGGCAGCTTCTTGCCAGCGAGTGGAGCCGGGCTATGCAGGATACCAGAAGCGGCAGTGTCCGGGACTTCGTGGCGGTGGGAGATGTGGATATCAAGGTCATCGGCGGCGACGCACCCATTCTGGACAGCCAGGTGCCGGTGCGGCAGGTGCTGGAGCAAATCGTGGCGAAGACCTCCATCCCGCCCTTTATGCTGGGGCTGAACTGGAACTCCACGGAGCGGATGAGCGCCCAGCAGGCGGATATGCTGACCACGGAAATCACCGCCCTTCGCCGGACACTGACGCCGATGGTGGAAAAAATCTGCCGGATGTGGCTGCGGATGCAGGGGTACACCGGAAGGTTCCGGGTGGACTGGGATGACATCAATTTGCAGGATGAGGTGGAAGAAGCCAAGGCGGAGCTGTACCGGGAGCAGGCACGGAAACTGCGGATCGAGAACGACGCGGCGGAGGCTGCGAATGAATCATGACGGGGAGGAGAGCGGATGCTGACAAAGGAGGAACTGGACCAGATCAACCGGTTCAGCAAGGCGGAGCTGACGGCGGATCAGGTATACACGTTCAGTGTGCGGCTGTGTGACAACGAGGTGGACCGGGACTTTGAGCGATTCGGGACGGAGGATCTGGAACGGCTGGGCGAACTGTTTTTAGGCAAGAGCGGCATTTTTGACCACCAGTGGTCGGCCAAGGGCCAGGCGGCCCGGATCTATCGCACGGAGCTGGTGCAGGAGCCGGAGAAGCGGACAAAGGCGGGAGACGGCTATTGCTGGCTGAAGGGCTATGCCTATATGATGCGCACCGAGACAAATCGGGACCTGATCGCAGAGATCGAGGGGGGCATCAAGAAAGAGGTGAGCGTGGGCTGTGCGGTGGAGCGCAGCGTGTGCTCTATCTGCGGGGCGGACCGGCGAAACGGCCAGTGCGGCCACAGGAAGGGGGAGCGGTATGACGGGGCGCTGTGCTTTACCCGGCTGATGGGGGCCAGCGACGCATATGAGTTTTCCTTTGTAGCGGTGCCCGCCCAGCCGGCAGCGGGCATCGTGAAGGGCATGGAGGGGCGCTTTCACACCCTGAAAGCTCTGGCCCAGGGGCACCCGGAGTGTGCCGGGGAGCTGGAGGAGCTGGAGCGGGAGGCATTGCTTGGCCGGAGGAGCGGGGAGCGGGCCAGGAGAGAGGCGGTGCGTCTGGGCCTTTTGGCCGGGCTGGGGCTGGAGAAAGAGACCCTGGAGCGGTTGGTTGCGCCCCTGTCGGCGGAGGAACTGGAGCAGGTGGAGAACGGCTGGAGACAGAAGGCGGCGGAGCACTATCCCATCGTCCCCCAGCTGCGGTATGAGGAGAAGGGCGCAAGCACAGAGAAGGGCCGGGACGGGGCCTTTTTGATCTGAGTCTCGTTTTTCGCCCTGTGGGGCGGATGAAACATAGGCGAGAGATTTTTTTGAGGAGGAGAGACAGGTATGAGCAAGATCTCGTTTGAGGACATCGGCAGTGTGGTGGCTACGTTCCTGGCCGACAGCGGCGTGAAGGGCGGCCAGGTGGTGAAGCTGACGGGCAGCGGCCGGGTGGGCCCCTGTTCCGCAGGCGACGCCTTTTGCGGCGTGGCCCTGGAGCCCAGGGCCGGCATGGCCGCAGTGCAGGTGAAGGGCTTTGTCCCCGTGAAGACGGCGGACACCCTGACCGTGGGCTGGGCGGCCCTGGCCGGGGACGGCGACGGCGGCGTGAAGAAGGCGGAGACCGGCGGCGTGACGGTGCTGGTGGCGGATGTGAAGGATGACGGCACCGCCGTGATCTGTCTGTAATCGGGAAAGGAGAGAAAACGAATGGCTTTTTCTTATGACAATCTGAAGCTGGACAAGGGGATGTATCAGGAGGCGGGCCGCAGCTTTAGCCAGGTGCTGGAGCGGCAGGACCCCAGCGAGCAGTATAAGGGCACCAGTCTGGAGGGGCTGGACGCCTTTCAGCGGCAGCTGAAGCGCTTTGACATCAAGGTGAAGGGTGCGGGCAGCGACGTGGTGGAGAAGTTTTTCCGCACCGCCGATTCCGCCGTGCTGTTCCCGGAGTACATCGCCCGCTCGGTGCGGCAGGGTATGGAGGAGGGGGACATCCTGCCCCACATCACCGCCGCCGTGACCCGCTTTGACGGCATGGACTATCGCTCCATCACCGCCGAGGCCGGGGGCGACAGCAAACAGCTGCGCCATGTGGAGGAGGGCGCGGCCATCCCCGCCACCACCATTCAGGTGCAGTCCAACCTGGTGAAGCTGCGCAAGCGGGGCAGAATGCTGGTGGCCAGCTATGAGGCGGTGCGCTATCAGAAGCTGGATCTGTTCTCCGTCACCCTGCGGCAGATCGGCGCCCATATCGCCCGGGCCCAGCTGGAGGACGCAGTGGACGTGCTGAAAAACGGGGACGGAAACGGCAACGCTGCCAGCGTGTTCACCACGGCGGCCCAGGGCAAGCTGACCTATGACGATCTGGTGGACTTTTGGGCCAAGTTCGACCCCTATGAGATGAACGCCCTGCTGGTGTCCGGCGACGTGATGGTGAAGCTGCTGAAGCTCAGTGAGCTTCAGAACCCCCTCACCGGTCTGAATTTCCAGGGCACGGGCAAGCTGACCACCCCCCTGGGGGCCAATCTGCTGCGGACCTCTGTCCTGCCTGCGGGCACGGCCATCGGCCTGGACAAGCGCTTTGCTCTGGAGATGGTGCAGGGCAGCGACGTGACGGTGGAGTATGACAAGCTCATCGACCGGCAGCTGGAGCGGGCCGCCGTGACCACCATCAGCGGCTTTGCCAAGGTATTCAAGGATGCCAGCCGGGTGCTGGAGGTCAAGAAATGAGCGAGGACATCCTGGCATTGTGCAGGGCCATGGGGGCGGGGGAGGAGCAGGACGGCCTGCTCCTCCCCCTGATCGAAGGAGCCCGGGCGGAGCTGGAGCATCTGCTTCGCCGGGGGGTGGCACCGGAGGAGTGCGGCGAGAGCTTTGCGCTGGCGGCTGCCATGCTGGCTGTGGACGGCTTGGCGGCGGCCCAGGGGGACGGTCAGGTGAGCGGCTTTACCGCCGGGGAGCTGTCCGTTCAGCTGCGGGGGGAGCGGGGGAGCGACCTGCGGCAGCGGGCCCTTCGGCTGATGGCCCCCTGGCTGGGACAGACGGGCTTTGCGTTCCGGGGGGTGCCTGGCTGATGGCTGAAAGGATGGTGGGGAAAATGACCGGGCTGGCCCGGCACTGGCGGGCGATCTTGGCCCAATATGGTCAGAACGTCACCGTTTTCCCCAGAAACGGGGAGGAGGGCGCACAGACCCGGGCCTTTGTCCAGCCCCTGGCGGAGCGGCGGGAGGATCAGCGGGTCCCCTCGCCCCTGGGGCTGCGGCGGGAGGATCAGTTTTTGTATCTAGGCCCGGGGGAGATCCCCCTGGAGGAGGGGGGCCGGGTGCGCTGGGATGGAGCGGACTATGTGGCGCAGGCGGCCCACAGCATCGGGCCGGGCCTGTTCTGGCAGGGTGTGCTGCGGCCCGTGGACGAGGAGAGGGGGGAGTGAATTGGACCTGGAGCGTATCCCCAGGTATATGGCGGACTATCTCAGCGCCAACGGCGTTGCGGCGGAACCCGCCTGGTCGGGACGGGAGCGGACAGCCCTGGCAGGGCCAAAGGCGGTGGTGAGCGTGCGGAAGTGTCAGATGGGCCCGGCGGGCTTTCAGGACTATCTGGGGGAGCGGTTTGACAAGGACAGCGGCCAGTGGAGAGAACTGTATGGCCGGAAAGCGGAGCTGACCCTGGGGCTGGATCTGTACGCCCCGGAGGAGACGGAAGGGGCAGAGCTGGAGCGGGCGGTGTTCCGACTGGCCCGGGCTCTGGTGCGGGGCGGACCGCCGGACGTGGGAGTGAAGGAGCTCGCTTGGGGGGAGACGGAGCGGGACGGAAAGTCCCGGCTGCTGCGCCGGACGGTGCGTGCGGTGTGTGTGGTCTGTCTGACCGGGGAGGAAGAACCGTCGGCGGTATTTTCGGAATTTGAAGTGCGAGGTGGATTGAACAAATGAATGTGACGGTACATCAGAGACCGGGGGTCTATTCTGCGTATGACGCCTCCTCGGTGGTCAGCGGCAGCGGCGCAGGCAAGCAGGTGGGGCTGGTGGCGGTGAACGCCAAGGCTGCGGCCAACGAGGTGAAGATCGTGACCAGCTATGACGGGGCGGTGAACGCCTTTGGTCAGGGGACCATGGCGGAGCTGATCCGGCTGGCCCTGAAAAACGGGGCCGGGGCCGTGGCGGCGGTGCCCATCGCCGGGGGAGAGGGCTATGCCGACGGCTTTGCCGCACTGGAGGGGCTGGAGGACATCACGGCGGTGATCTGTGACAGCACGGACGGGGATGTGCAGAAGGCCATGAAGCAGAGCGTGGAGACGGCCTCGGCCAACCGGCGGGAGCGCATCGCCGTGGCCGCCGGCGGGGCGGGGGAGACGGTGGATCAGCTGATCGCCCGGGCCAAGGCCCTGAACCACGAGCGGGTGGTGCTGGTGGCTCCCGGCGGCGTAAATCAGAACGGAGAGGCTGCGGACGGCCTGGGCGTGGCGGCGGCGGTGGCGGGAGCCATCGCCGGGGAGAGCGACCCCGCCGTACCCCTGGGCGGGGCGGTGCTTACCGGGCTGTATGGTCTGAGCGGGCGGTACAGCGACGGGGAGATGGACCGGCTGATCTTAGGCGGCGTGACCCCGGTGGAGAGCTTGGCGGGGACCGTCGGCGTGGTGCGGGGCGTGACCACCCGGACCACCACGGGGGAGGCGGCGGACGCCACCTGGCGGGATCTGACCACCATCCGTATTGTGGACGACGTGATCCCCACCCTGCGCCGGGCCCTGCGGACGAAGTTCCAGCGGGCCAAAAACACGGCCCAGAGCCGGGGGGCCATCCGGGCCCAGGTGGTGCTGGAGCTGGAGAACAAGAAGGCCCGGGAGATCATCACCGGGTATGAGAACGTGACGGTGACGGCGGACAGTCAGGACCCGGCCCGATGCCTGGTGGACTTCTCCTTTACTGTGGCCCACGGGCTGAATCAGATCTGGCTGACGGCCCACATCACCGTTTGAGAGAGGGGAGCGTGAAGCGGGTATGACTGGATTTCCTACCAGCAGCGACATTTATCTGGAGGTGGACGGCACCAGGGTGGCCGTGGTGCAGAGCTATTCCGCCAAGGCCAGCAAGAGCAGCACGGCGGTGGAGGCCTTTGGCGAGGCCGAACCGGTGGCCACCATCGAGGGGCAGACCAGACATGTGGTGGAGCTGACGCGGCTGTATGCCACCGACGAGGCCATTCGGGACGGCATCGACTTTTACAGCCTGAGCGGGTTTTCTCTGGTGGTGTGCAAGCCGGACCGGAAGATCATCTACTCCAACTGCCAGTGGAGCAGCATTCAGGAGAGCGCCGCCCTGGGCAGCATGGTGCTGGAGAAGGTGACGCTGGTGGCCTCCCGCCGGATCGTGACGGAGGTGTGAGCATGGAGGGTTCCATCTTAGCCCAGCGGGAGCGGGTGAGCCTGGGCAATGGGATGGCGCTGCGGCTGCTGTCCGCCCTGGAGGTGCTGCAGGCCCGCCGGGAGGCGGGGGAGCTGGCGGAGGAGGACCGGGAGCGGGCCCTGTGCTCCAACGCCTGTCTGCTGGCCCGGGCCCTGGAGCAGGAAGAGGAACATAAGCCGGTGTTTTCCGACGGACGGGCGGTTCTGGCCGGGCTGACCGTGGAGGAGATCGGCGGCCTGGCCCGGCGGTGGTCCCAGCTGCGCCGGGAGAGCGACCCGGGGCTGAACGTGACGGAGGAGGAGCTGGAAAACGTAAAAAAAAACTCCGGAGCGACCCGGAAGAGCGGCTGCGGTGGCGGGTGCTGAGGGAGTTTCACGCCCTGCCCACGGAGCGGCGGGCAAGGGAGATGAAGGAGCGGGACTATCTGTGGTGTCTGGCCAACGGGCTTTTGGACCGGGAGGAGCAGTTGGAACGGCTGTGTCCCGATTGCCGGGTGAGGGCGGAGCAGGCCCGGTGCCCCGTGTGCGGAAGGCCGGAAGAGCATGGGGAGGGCGGGAGCAATCCCGCCTTTGACCTGGCGCAGTTTCAGAGGTTGAAGGAGGGCGGCGCATGATCGACTATCTGGAGCGGGAGAGCGGCCAGGCGGACGCGTTGGAGGAACAGAGAAGGCGGCTGGCCGCCGCACTGACTTCTGCCGCCGCAGGAGAGCGCGGCGGCGGGGCCGACCTGTCAGGCGTGGAGGAGACGGCCCGGACGGAGTCGGACGGCGGACCGTGGGAGGCGGCAAAAAGCGAGCTTCGCCCGGCGGAAGAGGCCCAGACGGCGGAGGGAACGCTGCCCCTGTTGGAGGAGACCGTGCGGCTGGAGCGGACTTTGGACAGCGCCCGAGGGGAGCGGGCGGAGCTGTTTACCGCCAGAGCCAGGGGAGAGAGCCGGCAGGCCGGGAAAGCCGGAGCCTTCAGCTGGGGACAGCTTGAGGCGGGGAGCGGGAGAAACGCGTCGGCTTTTTTGGACGGGACGGTCCCGGAGACGGGCCGAACGGGGGCCTTTTCCAGCGCTCAGGACCCGGCGGCGGAGCGGGAGCAGGCCCGAAATCTGGACCGGATCTTTCAGCGGGACAGCCGCCGGTATGACGGGGGCTTTTCCCTGTATTGACAAGGAGGAGAGAGGATGACGCTATCGCCCATGCGGTATAAGGGCTATACCTGGCCCCACAATCCCAGGGTGTACTCCATCGACTATGAGCGGAAGATGGCGGTGAACAAGACGCCCTTTGGGCTGTTTCACCTGCAGGATCTGGGGCGGACCAACCGGATTATGGAGGGGGAGGGGGAATTTGTGGGGCCGGATGCCTATGCCCAGTTCGGCAAGCTTGCCAACGTGTTCTATGAGGACGGGCCGGGGCTGCTGGTCCATCCCCTGTGGCAGACAGCCAACGCCTATTTCGTCTCGCTGCGGCTGGAACAGGAGCCCAGGCCGGACTATGTGCGCTATTCCTTTGCCTTTTGGGAGGACGACAGCTGGTATACCGGTCTGGCGGCCCAGACGGCGGGGGCGCAGAGCGGGGAGAGCGGCGCTGCCGCCGCCGGACCGGTGTATCACCGGGTGGTGAAGGGGGAGAGCCTGTGGGCCATCGCCAGGAAATATGACCTGGCCCTGGCCAAGGTCATCGCCCTGAATCCCCAGATCAAGAACCCCAATCTGATCCATGTGGGAGACGAGGTGAGAGTGGGGTGAGAGGGTATGTGACAGATGCGGCGGGGCGGCAGTGGCTGCTGCCCCGGCCCACGGCCTGGCGGATGGAGTATACCGCCGGGATGCCCTGCGACAGCTTTTGGATGCGCTGCCCCTGGGAGGCCGGCAGCGGGACGAGACCGGGGGACTGGCCCCGATTTTGGGCCGAGCATGAGGGGGAGCGGGTGTTCACCGGAGTGGTGGACGAGTGCCAGGTGGAGCAGTCGGGCGGCGGCAGCGTGTTGGAGCTTTCCGGCCGGGGGATGGCCGCCCTGCTGCTGGACAACGAGGCGCTGGGGGAGGACTATGGCGCAGCGACGATGGAGGACATCCTGCGGGACCACGTGCGGCCCTATGGCATTCAGACGGCGGCGGGGGCCAACCTGCCGCCGGTGAGCCCCTTTTCTGTGGCCACGGGGAGCAGCGAGTGGTCGGTGGTATACGACTTTGCCCGGTATTACGGCGGGGTGGCCCCCAGGTTTGACCGGGAGGGGCGGCTGGTGCTGACTGGGTGGCCGAAGGGAGAGACACGGCTGATCGGCGATGGGACGGCGGTGACGGAACTGGTGTATCGGGACCGGCGGTATGGCGTGCTGTCCCAGGTGCTGGTGCGGGACCGGTACAGCGGTCAGGTGGAGACAGTGGCCGACGGGGAATTTTCTGCCCAGGGGGGCATGGCCCGGCGGGTGATGACCATGCCGGGGCGGAGCAATTTTCAGACTATGCGCTACACGGGCAGGTTCCAGCTGGAGCGGGCCAAGGGAGAACGCATCCGGCTGGAGGTGGAGATCGGGGAGGCCTTCTCCGCCTGGCCGGGGGAGCTGGTGCGGGTGCAGCGCAGCGGCTGGGACCGGAACGGGCTGTATCGGGTGGCCCAGAGCACGGTGGGGATGGACAGCCGGGGATATTGGACCCGGCTGGAGCTGGCCCCGCCGGATTTTGTGGTTTGAGGTGAGGATGATGTGGCTATCGGAGCGGGACATACGGCGGGAGCAGGGGGAGCCGGCGGCGGAGCTGGGCGTGGTGACCCTGGGCGGTGACCCGGCGGGGGTGAGCCTGGGTGGCGAGCGGCGGCAGCTGCCCGTGTACAGCCCCGGCGGAGTGACCTGGAGACCGGCGGCGGGAGATCGGGTGCTGGTGCTGAAAACGGGGGCGGCGGGAGAGCAGCCCTGCGTCATCGGACGGACGCAGCAGGGAACTGATGGACTGGCCCCCGGTGCGGTGCGGCTGGCGGCCCCCGGAGGCGGGGGCGGCGTTCTGGCGGACCGGGAGGGCGTGAATCTGTACGGCACGGTGAAGGTGGGCGGTACGGAGATCGGCGACTATGTCCGGGCCGTGGTGTATCAGGTGCTGAGCGAGATGGTGAAGAGCTGAGAGGAGATGGCGGCATGGAGCGGATGCTGAGAGACGGGGACTATGTGCCCGACGGGGCGGGGGGACTGGAGACGGCGGAGGGGGCGGAGGAGGTGCTGGCCCGGGTGCTGTTCCGCCTGACGGCCCGGCGGGGGGCCATGCCCTTTCTGCCCGGACTGGGAAGCCGCCTGCACGAGGTGATCCGGGAGAAACCGGGGGCCCGGCAGACGCTGTGCGCCCGGTATGTGGCCCAGGCATTGGAGGAGGAGACCGACCTGAGCGTGACGGACGTGGTCTGGAAGGACACGGACCGGGGCGCGGAGGTGACGGTGGAGCTGAACTGGAAGGGCCAGCCGCTGACGGTGACGGCGGCGGTGTGAAGAAGGGAGCAGGGTATGAAAAGCGTGGAGGAGATCTATCGAGAGATGCTGGACTGTTTTGCCCAGCGGACGGGGATGCGTCCGGCGGAGGGCTGCGATCTGGCGGCACGGCTGTATGCGGTGGCGGCCCAGGTGTACAGCCTTTATGTACAGGCGGAGTGGCTGGGGCGGCAGGTGCTGCCCCAGACGGCGGAGGGGGAGCATCTGGACCGCCACGCCCAGCTGCGGGGCATTGCCCGGAAGGAGGCCGCCCCGGCGGAGGGGGTGATCCGCTTTGCCGCGGGGGAGACGGCGGACACTGCCCGGGTCATCCCCGTGGGCACGGTCTGCATGACGGCGGGCCGGGTGCGGTTTGAGACCACGGAAGAGGGGGCCATTCCGCCCGGGGAGCTGACGGCGGAGGTGCCTGTTCTGGCGGCAGAGGCGGGCAGCGCGGGGAATGTGGCCGCCGGGAGCGTGGTGGTCATGGCGGTGGCCCCGGCGGGGGTGGCCTCCTGCACCAACCCGGAGCCCTGCACCGGCGGGGCGGACCGGGAGGGAGATGACAGCCTGCGGGCGCGGGTGATGGACAGCTTCCGCCGGCTGCCCAACGGAGCAAACGCCGCCTTTTATCAGCGGGAGGCCCTGTCCTTCCCCCAGATCGTGGCGGCCAGCGTGATCCCCCGGCCCCGGGGCATCGGCACGGTGGACGTGATCGCGGCCACCCGGGCGGGGGCACCGGACGAGGGGCTTTTGGCGCAGCTGAACGACTATTTCCAGGCCCGGCGGGAGATCGCCGTGGAGGTGCAGGTGAAAGCTCCCACCCTGGCGGCGGTGGCGGTGTATGTGCAGATCAAGCCGGCGGAGGGCTATACCTTTGCCCAGGCGGCGGAGACGGTGAAGGCGCGGCTGCAGGCGTGGTTCACCGGGGAGCGGCTGGGGCAGGGGGTTCTGCGCAGCCAGCTGGCGGACCTGATGTATCACTGCGAGGGGGTGGCCAACTATAACATCGTCTCCCCCAGAAAGGATGTGGCCGGGTCGCCGGAGGTGCTGCCCCAGCTGGGGCGGGTGACGACGGAGGAAATGAAGTGAGCTATAGAGACTATTTAAAGGAGCTGCTGCGGCCCCTGGGGGTGTATGACGTGGAGGCACCCTTCAACGGCGGGGAGCTGGCGGCGGCGGGGGAGGCCCTGGACGGGGCGCTGGGTGCGCTGGAGGAGGTAGAACGGGAGAGCAGCCTGGTGACGGCCCGCAGCTGGGGGCTGGAGGGGGTGGCGAAGCTGCTGCTCCACCGGCCGGCGGCGGAGACAGAGGAGGGGCTGAGCCAGGCCCTGGCCGCCCTGCTGCGCATCGGGGACGACAGCTTTACCCCCGGGGCCATCAACGACACCATCACCGGCTGCGGCGTGGCGGCGGAGTGTATGGAGACAGGGGTGGGCCGGGTGCGGGTTCGTTTCCCCGGTGTGGTGGGCGTTCCGGCGCAGATCGACCGGCTGAAACGGATCATCCAGGAGATCGTGCCGCCCCAGGTGGAGATCGCGTGGTTTTACCGCTTCCTCACCTGGGCGGAGCTGGAGGAGCAGTTTTCCTCCTGGGCCGCCCTGGAGGAGGCGGGGCTGAGCTGGAGCCAGCTGGAGATGCACGTTTTGCCATGAAAAGGCATAAAAAACAGGAAAACCCCCGGGCGGAGGACCCGGGGGTTTCCTGTTGACGTTTGATTGTAAACAGTTCGGAAGCAAGGCAACGGGTCAGACCAGGGGCGGGGATGAATACCGCCGTATTGTTTCCTGGTGTTTATTGTAAATGAACAGGGGAAAATTGTCAATCCCAAAAATAAAAAAATTTGGAGAAAATTTGAAGAAGATGGGACGGGGGTACGGATTGCCACGTCGCTGCGCTCCTCGCAATGACAGGACGGGGGATTGACAAGGA